>ERZ1106943.761-NODE-761-length-38739-cov-3.994158_pt1 | contig 38739 bp, 23 predicted proteins | sample MGYA00403671_ERZ1106943 | MGnify/ENA primary metagenome ERZ1106943 (study PRJEB35170, sample SAMEA104062427) | human gut metagenome | biome: human gut; feature: human-associated habitat; material: faeces | place: Denmark | collected 2012-06-14 ...
CCCGGAGGTGGAACAGGTCACTGCCTGACCTGTCCCGCCGGGACGGTTCTCTTAAAAACACCATATAGATTTTTTGTACGCCGCCGCCCGCCATCGAGCAGAGTTTTACACCTAATTGGGGATAAAACATGTTATTGGTCAGGTTCCGGAAAATCATCAGATCTTCATCGGATGTATTATCTGCACTGTAGGTACGGTTTGTCTCTATGATACGGCTGTCTACCAGACGCTCTCCGGCATACAGACGCATATTGATTCTTCCATCTGTCACCGTGCCGTCCGGATCATCTATCCGGAAGTTGTAAAGCTCTGCAAAATCCGAGATAACCAAAAGCTCTCCGCACTGAATCTGTGGAGATTTTTTCAGTGTCTGGAATCCAGCCTTCGTAACAGCTGCACTGACATCGTATTCATCACTGGCCTGGGTTACTGTAGTCTGAATACTTACGTCATACTTGGTTTTTGATTTAAATTTTCCCTTCGGATACCGCACTTCCACGGTGGCATAAGCACAGATTGCATCCCACACACTGGTGCCTTCCGGGTCATTTCCCAGATAATGGAGTACCACCTGGGGAATACCGACCTCCGGGATAGCATCTGTCAGCACATATGCTTCTCCATCCCGGTTCAGCTGTGCAATTTTCTTGTTCATCCATTCAGAGCGGTTCAGCTCCACTTCCCTGCTTCCGGTCTCTGTATTAGAGAGTACCACCTTGATCCGTGACATCAGCTGAATCAGCTGCTCATTGGTATTGCTGGTCAGATGGAACCGTGCAGTCGCAGAAGACGCTGTGATGCTGTCTTCCGGAACTGTAAGCTCATAGGCTGCTTTACCAAGATTTGAGATAGACGCTGTGTAGAAGGTGGTCTGTCCTATCAAAGCATTTTCTGTTGCTGTTGCCGGTTCTGTATCCTTCAGATCGTAGGTTCCATGGATCTCCATACGGAAATTGCGTCCGGATGGAAGATCCCCCAGTATCTCTGTCAGCATATCCTGGCTCAGATCTACTTTTCTGCGAATCTTGGTAGCCGGATCATCACCGACCTGTTCAAACATAGAAAGCTCTGCTCCGGTCTGCGGATCGCAGAGCACGATATATCCGTCCCGAAGATTGATATATTGTTTATCTTCATTCACGATGGAGATACGCATCTGCTGTTTGCCGACTGCATTCGTGATCAGGGAAACCGAAGCGGTCGGTGCCCGGTAACTGGTCCAGGCGCTTCCCTTCTGCTCCTCCGGGTTCGTACACGGAAGTTCATTGCCGAAACGGTCTGTCAGCTTCAGTTCCCAGGTATAATTCGTGCCGGATTTAAGTACTGCATCTGAGTTCCAGGTTGTTTTCTGGCCCATACGAAGGCTTCGGATATCCGTACCTGCCAGCGCAAGTGGTTCATCCGTCACTGCTTTTCCGTCTTTCAGGACCGTCACGCTGCCTCTGGCTATATAAAGCATGTCAGATGGAAGGCTGCTGGTCATCTGCATATTGGGAATCTTAATCTTATCTGCATAGAAATCAACTGCCTGTTCCTTGCTGAAGGTGTAGGGTGCCAGATGATCCAGCGAAAGAGTATGAAGCGGAATATCTTCCATGAACTCCTCTGTCTCTTTCACCCCATCTTTATTTAACCAGACAAAGGTACCCTGTACCAGAATACTGGTATCCGGTTTTACGTTCGGAATCTTAATACTGCCTCTTGCTTTAAAGTTCTTTCGGGTAATCAGTTTCTTCTCCTGACCATTCTCTTCTTCGTAAACACGAAGCACTACACGTTTCAGACGCATATCCGGATCCTGGATCTCCAGGTCGCCGTATACATTATATACATCTGCTTTTGCATTTGTGAAAGAAACCACTGGTTTTCGGACATTTCCATGGCTGGAGCCGTTGCCGCTGCTGGTACCGCCGCTTTCTGTGGTATTACCGCTGCTTCCGTGACCACCGTTGGTGCTTCCGCCGCTTTCCGAATCGCCGTGATCACCGCCGCCGGTTCCCATATCATCACCGGTTCCGCCGCCTCCGGAGGTACTGTTATTGTTTCCGCCTCCAGCACTGCTTCCGCCTCCGGCACCGGTTCCCCCCTGGGTACCACCGTGATCAAAATCGGAGCTGCCGCCGTTTTCACTGCCGGAATGATCACCGGAATTTGACTCACTGCTTCCATTGCTGGAACCGCTTCCCTGTGTATTACCGGAACCAGAAGAACCAGAACCGTCTCCGCTGCCTCCTCCGGCATTAGGAAGGCTGACTGACTCACCATTTCCCTGGAAGGAATCTCCTTCGTTAGGCTGATTGGCACCTTCTGCATCCAGTTCTTCACTGGAGAAACCGGTATCGCTGTCATTTTCTTCTTCCGGTGTATTTTCGAGAAGTTCATCCGTATCTTCAAAGCCGCTGCCATCGGTTCCGGAGCCATCCTTTGATGAGTCGTCCCCATCCTCTGTTTCCATCTCTTCTGCTCCATCACCTTCTGACTGTCCGGAACCGGTATGTCTATCGGCTTCGCTGCGGATTCCTTCCTCTGCTGCCATAGTCTCCTCCGGCTTTTCGTCTCTTGCCGCCGGCTCAGAGGGGTCGTGGACTGCACCGATGAGTCTTACGAAGGAATGATAATCGTAAGTATTATCTCGGATCACAACCTTCGCAGATCCAAGATTCTTCAGATCGGAATAAACCAGACGCTCCCCTGCGTATCCATAGGCAGAGAGGTCATCTTCCCGAAAACAAATGAGCGATCCAAGACGCAGGGCATGGTCTAGCCCGTTGCTCCGGATCGTGATCGGAACTGTATTCATATACAGACCATTGTTTAACTTTGCAAATATATATGTATCCTCATCCTGGCCTACACCTTCGTCATCAAAGGCCGTACCGTCACTGACAAACAGGCCAGCATAAGGCTCATATTCCATAAAATCATCGGTCATCAGGCTTCCTGTGGCCTGAAAATACCAGATACCGGTACCATCACCGGTATAAAACGGATATTCTCCCTGGATCCGTTCTTTCTTCGGACCCAGATAGAGATTGTTGCCCCGGCGGTATACCGTGTCACCGGCCCGGAACTTCTCCAGGGTAACCGGATCCGGCTCTTTATCACCGTCGGCACCTTTCTGCAGGGTTTTAGCCAGATTGCGGTCACTTACCGCCACCACATCTGTCTGGATCATGCCCAGTACCTGCAGCCGGTATGCGTATGCAAAACACATAACCGATAAAAGAACTGCTATCGCTGCAATGATTCGTTTCAAGGCTCTGCTCCCCCTTACTTCATTTCATTGATTCTTGGAAGCAGCTCCGGTTTTGTAAACAGAAGCAGCCAGGTTCCGTTCGGAAGCCACAGCTTGTTGGTTCCAAGATTCACTGATCCTCCATTTTTGAAGGATGCTTTCACTTCTTTTTCATTGATGGATATCAAACGGGCTGAATCTTCACCGTACACATGCAGATTCAGCGTCTGTCCATACTGTACCACTGCAAATGACATGGCCGGCACTTCGATGGAATCATCCTCCCAGTCGATCTCAGCCGGCTCCAGAAAGATATAGGTTCCTTCCCCGTCAAAGAGAAAACCGCCTGCACCTTCCCGGACATCTTTTTGATCCTTAAGTACGACGGAACCGGTGCTGATATCTGCGGTGGAGAAAGTCTCCAGACGGTACATCGCGGCATTTCCCACATTCATCTGTACCCAGGCATAAGGCACCGGAAGAAGCATCTTATCGTCACTTCCCATATAGAGAGGTCTCGAACTGATGCTCTGGCCACCGGCGTTTTTCAGATATGTGGCATCATCGGTCCGCTGGAATTTGGTTCCTTCCGGATATTCCGTCTGAACCTCTCCCATATAGGTATACAATTTCTCCTCCGCCCGATACGCGCCTGCCTCCCGGTACATAATAAATACCAGGATAATAATCACAATAGGAATCAGAAACAGCAGCTTCTGAAGCTGAATTTTGCCTCCATAATTGATTCTCAACTTTCGATTTCTTTTTTCTTTCACTGCCTGTCACCTCCTGTTTCTGTTCCTTTTTTATAAAACAGCCGTTTTTTCTGGTTCTGTCTTTTCCGGCTTGTTCTCTTTCGCTTTGATCTGCTGTCGCCGTCTGTCTTTTCATCCGCTGTCTGATTGGGTTCATCCGTTCCATTTTCCGATGTTCCATCTTCTCCGGGTGCATCTTCTTCACGCGGCGGTTTCTCTTCTGCCACCGGCCGGTTCATCGCCCGATCCTTCGCAAGAAGATACATATCGCGAAGGGTAAAGTAAAGCGCATACAGAATGATGAAAACAATCAGAAGTCCCAGAATGATGAAAATCGGAAACTGAAAACGTGTCTCCAGCAGATAGGAATGCAGCAGATTTTCTGCCATCATCGCTGCAAACAGCAATACACTGTTAAATAAATCGCGAAGCAGCATCTGCATCCGCTTCCAGGCCGTGAACTTTGCCGCCGACAACAGAAGCAGCATCGCCAGATGGCACAGCTGCATATCCACGACAAAGAGGGCACTGGTTGCCGTAAAAAGCAGCCAGAGCCAGGAAGCTGCCAGAAAACAGCACTGTGGCCTTGTCAGACCAAAGAAAAAACGGTAGATCCACAGGTTTTTTCTCTGCCATCCAAAGTGCTTCGTGCCAAAAAGCAGCGCTATCTCCATCGCCAGCGCCACTATGATCGCTGCGATTAAAAATACACGGAACTGCAGAACTATCTGCATTGCATCATTTAACATACATATCCTCTTCTATCAAAAGTTCGAACTGATTCTGCCGGAATACATAATATCCTTCGATATCATCCAGACTCTCCATAATATCCTTCCCCACGATCTGTACACTGCCTTTTACTTTACCGATGGTGGGCATATAATCCTTCAGAATCAGAATGTTGTAGTCGCGGCTGACGATCCGGACCATAGACACATTTTCATAGGTCTTCATACCGCCGGACAGACTCAGCACACTGGCATGAATCGCCATTTCTTCTTTGTTTTCTTTATTTTCTTCCATGGAATTTACCTATCATATAGAATGCAGCCTCGTCCTCGTCATCGTAGACACCATTCAGGATATCTTCCACATCCTGAAGAACATCCTCGATGGCTACGAACTCACCCGGAATACCAGTGAAGTTCTCCGCTACGAACATCGGCTGGGTAAAGTAGTTTCTCAGCATTCTGGAACGATAGAAGATCTCCTTGTCCGCCTGGGACAGCTCCTCGATACCCAGAACTGCGATGATCTCCTCCAGTTCCTCATAACGTGCCAGATAACGGATAGACTCCTCCACCAGATGATAGTGGCGCTCGCCCACCTTCTCCGGATCAATGAGAGTTGATGTGGTTGCAAATACGTCAATGGCCGGATAGAGACCTTTCTCTGCCACCTTTCGTGACAGTACTACCTGTCCGTCCAGATGCTGCATGATGGTCTGTACCGCCTCGTCCGTCACATCATCCGCCGGGATATAGATCGCCTGGAAGGATGTGATGGAACCGTGAGGAGTCGAGTTAATACGCTCCTCCACCTCGCTGACGTTCATCTCGATGGTTGCCGGATAACCGTTCTCGATGGGCATACGGTTCATCATGGCACTGATCTCCGAATAAGCCTGTACATAACGGTATATATTGTCGACAAACAGAAGCACATCCTGTTTCTTCTCATCCCGCAGATACTCAGCCAGTGTAAGACCACTGTAGATGGCATGGGAACGGGATGCGGAGTTGTCACCCATCTGTCCAAATACCATGGCCATCTTATCCAGAAGTCCTGCCTCTGTCATCTCGTCATACAGCTCACGGCCCTCACGGGAACGCTCACCGACACCGATAAAGACAGAGTTGGAACCCAGTCCCTGGTATACGTTATGGATCAGCTCTTTAATCAATACGGTTTTGCCGACACCGGCACCGCCCAGAAGACCCATCTTAAAGCCCTTTCTCATAGGTGCAAAGAAATCCAGCACCTTGATGCCGGTCCAAAGGATCTCTCCATTGGCATCGATCTGGGACAGGCTGGGGCTTGACTGGTATACATTCTTCTGACAGATACTGTCAAGAGGCTGCTCATCAATCATGCCGCCGTAGGGGTTAAATACACGTCCTAAGATCTGGTCGGAATACTCCATCGTCAGACCATGCTCTGCTTTCTCTACTTCCATGCCGCGCTTTAAGCCTTTTGTACTCTCAAAAGGAATCGCATTTACCACGCTTCCAGCCACGTCACAGACCTCAAAATGGCGTCTTTCCCCGTCTACTGTCGTGTAGAGCATATCACGCTCTGCCACGCCGGTGCCGTCCGTGAGAATCTCTACTCCCAGCTCCGACACGGAAATGATTTTTCCTATCATGACTCTCCTCCTACTTATACGCCCGGTTCTTGACGTAGTTATCTATGATTTTCTCGAATTCCTTGTTGTTCTTCTCACGGCGATCTGCCCGGACCTTCTCCTCCTCGATCTCATCGATCTTCTTTAAGGATTCCGTGGTTGTATTCTGACGCAGCACGTTTTCCGCTGCACGTCCGCTTACCACCGCCAGCATCACTTCGTAGTTTACATAAGATGCCGTCAGGTCTGCCAGCAGGTTACCTGCATCTTCTTCCATCGCAAAGTCATCGTAATATCCGTCTTCCTCACTGGTTTCAACCGGATAGATACGCTCCGTTTTAAAATAAATCGTCGTCGTATTCACATATTCATTGTATATGATGTTGATCTCCGAACATTTTCGTCCCCGGATCCCCTCGCCCAGAAGTTCCTTCAATTCATCAAACCGGTACTCCAATTCCGCGCAGGTAGAGGAAAACAGGATATTTTCCTTATCCCGGCAGTGAAGCTTGCGTCCAATCAGAATCTTCTTGTTCTCATGATCCTTGGAAATCTTTTCATTGACCAGCGAGTTGTAGTTGTTGCAGAAGCCAAAATCACTGCCCAGATAGATATTCCAGACCGGGGCAGAGGGATCCGGCTGCAGTAGCTTCTTGTCCAGAATCAGGTTCCGGTTATAGAGGATGGAAGCCATCATCTGCTGAAGCTGCTTCTGCATCATACGGTATTTGTCTGCCTTGCGCTTTGCGTTGTCCACGCGGATCAGTGCATGGAAATTCATAACTTTTACGATATTTCTTATGCTCATATCAGCCTCCCAGGATCTGACTGAATTTCGTGAGGAACTCTTCCGGCGCCTGGGGTGCAAATTTCTGCTGGTTCAATCCTTTCAGAATCTCTGCGCCTCGTTTCAGACGGTCGCGCATCTCCTGACTCATCTCATCCATATTCGCCATCTCATAGACCTCACGGGTCTCCAGATAACTTAAAAGTTCCCGGCGCACTCTGGCACCCAGCTTTTTAACCGGTGCATCCTGAACTGCTCCGCCCAGACGTGATACGGAAAGTCCGTACTGGATCGCCGGTTTCTGTCCTTTATCGAAATTCTTTCTGGACAGAACGATCTGACCGTCTGTGATGGAGATAATATTCGTCGGGATATATCCGGTGATATCTCCGCCCTTGGTCTCAACAATGGGAAGAATGGTGATGGAACCGCCGGTTCTGTGCTGACATCCTCGCTCCAGAAGTCTGGAATGGATGTAGAAAACATCCGGCGGATATGCCTCACGGCCCGGAACCATACCGGCAAGCAGGGAGATCTCGCGGTGTACCGTTGCATGACGCTTCAGGTCATCGATCACCAGAAGGACATCCCGGCCCTCCATCATATAATTCTCAGCGATGGTAGCTGCCACATAAGGTGTCAGGAACAGCACCGGCGGCATCTCATCATTGAAAGCTGCCATGATGATGGTATGTTCCATGGCTCCGCGGGCCATCAGGTTCTGGTATACTTCTTTCACATTTTTCTTGGTCTTGCCGATGGCCACGTAGATACAGAGGACATTCTTGCCCTTCTGGTTCACGATGGCATCCAGTGCGATCTGGGTCTTGCCGGTCTTTTTGTCTCCGATGATCAGCTGTCTCTGTCCTTTACCGATGGGATAGCACAGGTCGATGCCAGCGATACCGGTCAGAAGCGGACGTTTTACAGTACCGCGCTCCATGATCGGAATCGGTTTTTTCTCGATCTCGATGGGAGCTGCATCTTCAAACACAGCATCCTGCAGACATTCTGTACCAAATATATCGATGATATGTCCAACGGAGGACGGTGAATACATCGCCTTGAATTCTTCTCCGGTGGCTGTCACCACATCTCCTACATAGATCGGTGCCCCGCGGCGTACCACGGAGATCTTCACGCTGCCGCGTCCGATGGAATTAACATATCCCTCGGAATGTCCGCCGATGATGACACGCTCCATAAAAGCCACATCTTCCAGTCCGTCTGCTTCCAGAATATACTCTTTTACAGTCGTGATACGGCCCGCGCTGTACACGTTGCCGCCGTTCTGGATCGCGGCGATCTTTTTACCTATCATTTCTTCCATATAATTTGCCATAATGTTATCTTATGCCCTCCTATAGGCTGTAATCGTACATCTTACCGGACTGCAGGACGCGCACGCCCTCGCAGATATTCTCTTCTTCATAAACCGCATAAGCACCCTGGGGAGCTTCTGCTGCATTGGCCATATAAAGCACAGGTTCCGGATTGTTCAGGAAACTCTCACCGCGGATCCACTCCCGGAATGCGATGATATCCATCCCTTTTCCCTGATCTAAGAACTTCTGAAGCACGGTCTGTTCCCGCACATCCAGAACCGAACGGAGCACTTCCTCCTGATCCGATGGTTTCAGGCCGGTCAGTGTAAATACGATATTAAAGGTAAGCTTATCGTTCAGCTGCTTTAATAAGGTGCTGTATGCCGCCATCTCCGGATCCGGGGCAGCCGCCTGTGCCACTGCCTTAAGAACAGCCTCTGTATCCGGACAGAAATTGTGGCGGATACTGCGGTAGTTCTTGGCAAAATCCCGGCTTCTCAAGGGAGCCGCCGGAATATCCGACATGGACGCGGCCGCCTTCACCGAAGGCGCTGCCGCCTCCTGTTTCGGTTCATCGTCCGTTTTCCGGAGAATGTTGCGGTTGAATTTGTCGTACTCATCCTGAACTTTCTTCAGCTTTTTCGCTTTTTCTTCATAAAGTTCATCAAATACTTCCATTTCTTTCAGAAATGTCTTCCGCACCTGTCCCGACACATCCTCTGCGGTGGTGTTAATCAGAAAGAAGAAGAGGAGAATCACTGCCAGCATAATCAAAAATACGGCACCAAATACCAATATATATTGCATGGTCTCCTCCGATCCTTTACATCGTCAGCGGGTTAAAGAATAAAAGCAGAAATACAAAACCGAATAAAAGCAGTGTCAGTACCGTCAGTACAACTGCCACGATCATAATGCCCTGGACAACATCGCTCTTGGTCTCCGGGTTTCTGCCGATTGCCTCAGCTGCCTTAGAACCCATAATTCCAAGGCCAATGCCGATACCTAAGAATGCCAGGCCCAGCATCCAGCCGATTGATGAAAGCGTAGCCGCTAAAATAGTCTCCATCTTTTTTTCCTCTTTTCTTCTTTTTTATGTATTATTCTACCGGTGAACCTTCGTCTCCGACTTCCTCTGCCTGTCCCTCTGCTCCGTCATTCGAACTGTCGTCGGAGCTGTCATCCGAAGTTCCTTCTGACCGGCTGCTTTCGCTCTGGCTGGAACCGGAAGAATCACTGCTCTCCTCACGTTTCTCTGTATGTGCCGGTGCATGCTGAACTGTACTGCTTCCGCTACCGGTCGTATCACTGCCAGTGCTTCCACCCGCACTGCTTCCGCCAGTGCTTCCACCCGCACTGCTTCCGCCGGTACTGCCACCTGCATTGCTTCCGCCGGTGCTTCCACCCGCACTGCTTCCGCCGGTACTGCCACCTGCACTGCTTCCGCCTCCTGAGCTGCTTCCACCGGATGAATCATCATCTTCAAAGAAGGAGTCCAGATCCAGTACTGCAGTCGTCGATTTCAGGGTCGTCCAGCTGGTACCATTGTCCGATACCTGGAAGTTAAGACGTATCTTCTTCGTGGTCGAATCCAGCCCAACCGTACTGATCGTTCCTGCATAGCCTTCCTTCGCATCGTCCACACTGAATATATCTTCCATATCGGTATGGTTGTGAATCACTACGCGGGTGAAGGATGTCACATAATCTTCATCCAACTGAACACTATAGCAAACATCATCCGAATTGACCTGTGTAATATAGAAAGAAATACTCACATCTTCGGTAGTTGCTCGGACCACATCCATCGATCGAAATTCTCCGTCCTCTTCCTCATCATAGTAACCAATGGTTACGGTATATCTTTTTCCAGCCGTCAGCTGATCAAAGGTTACTTCCTCATCATCCGGGCCAACTCTCTTAATAATCTCTTTTCCCGAACCGCTGCTTGGCTTTACGCGGACTTCGATCTCACCGTAATTGCCGAATGTATCGTTGATGCGGAAGTGTACAACCAGCTTGTTGGAGCTTTTATCGATGCTCTTGATATACATGCCCATTCGTCCGGTGATGTTCTGACTCTGATTGCTTCCGTTGATGGAACCGCCGTTTCCTCCGGCTCCGCCACTTCCGCCGTCTCCGCCGCTTCCGCCGCTTCCGCCTGCGCCTCCGTATCCGCCGATACCACCCTGGCCGCCGGCTCCGCCGATACCACCGGTACCGCCACGGCCACCGATTCCTCCGGCTCCGCCTTTACCACCTGCACCGCCGTTTCCTCCACGGATGGTGTAAGCATACTTCTTGCGTCCCAGATTGAAAGGATCCTCCACTACGTTCAATGCTGACATAACCGACTGCAGATCCACCACATTTTCACCTAAAGCCAAGGTTTCCTCTGCTATGTTGTACTGAAAATCACCTTCATTCAGAATCATTTCGTCCATCGATGTGACATTCATAACATCATTCATCATATGGGCATTGCCGGCTTTATCTGCAATGATGTACAGGAAGCCATCCGCCGTCACTTTTCCGCTGGCATCATGGATGTCATCCCCAACCAGAACATATTTCCGGTCGGAAAGCTTGATAAAACCACTCTCCGTCAGGGGAATTTCTTCAAAATTTGATAACTTAACAACCGTTCCGTCTTCCTTGAACTGCCAGCCGCCGCCGAACACTTTCAGCGAACCGCTTTGGGGCTCATAAGCGACTGTCTTCTTTCCAAGGTCGTACTTTTCTCCTCCGTCTACCTTCAGGTTCCAGTTTCCATTCAGTTCCCGGTGAACTTCACCGTTCCCTTCCAGATTGATTCGGCTGTAGGCATTGTCGTAAACCAGGGAACCTATCTCCATGGCATACTGATCGCTGACGGTGCCGGCAGCGCGGACTACCGCACCGCCCATGCCGCCCATACCAGCAAGCACAACGCCACTGAAGATTCCAAAGGATTTCTTCACTTTGCTGCTTAATTTTCGTGCCACTGTTTTCTACCTCCTGGTTTGATTAATACGGGATCGCATCCGAGTATGTCTTGATCAGTTTGTTGTCATCTGTAAACAGCTGTATCGTGATTCCCCAAAGTTTTCCATCCTTCTTAAGTCCGGTCGGAATCGTGATCAGGTCGAACTGTCCGGATTGTCCGCTGTTGTATGTGGTAAACAGTGACTTCGTGCCTTCTCTTCTAAGCTCACCGGAGATCTGACTCTCCTGAACATCACTGCTGGACCACGGCATCAGGGAATACTCGATTTTCGCTACCTTCTCCAGACCGTAGCTCTTTGCCAGAGACAGAGTCAGGTTTCCGCCGTCTAAGGAGATGTTCTCCTGTCCCAGGGAACCGCCCCAGGACTCCAGCCCCTTCTGTGTGCTGCTGGTTATGAGATACTTCTGTTGATCTGTTACTGACAACTTTTCAAATTCTGTCTTTGTCAGAGCTGTCTTTCCACCTTCGTTCTTCTGGTCTACTGCCGCAAAGATGCCGACTTCCCATCCTTTATTCAACTCCTCTGCTGTTGATACAATCTGAGTTGCGGAACTATTGTTAACCGGATAATTCGCCTTATATGTCCACCCATTATTCGTTCCTGCTTCGCGGTACGCAATCAGATATTCAGCATTGGCTGCTGTATCGGATACAACCACCCGGTTCGGGTCGGAGAGACTCACGTCGACCCAGAGTGTATTACCGTTGGTGATACGGAAAGATACGTTGCCAGTCGGTTTACGCAGCTCCGGCCAGTTGATCTGAATGTACTCCGGTTCTTTCGCAACCGACTTGCCACTTCCGTCTACTGCATCCACAACCAGAACATAATCGTATCCCGGTGTCATAAGAGTGCTTCCCGGTGCCAGATTCAGTTCCTCTGTCATATCACCTCTGAGACTCCAAGTAATTGCTCCCTTCTTCCAGGTCTTTGACTGGTCATCATAGGTATATCCAAGAAGCTTGCTCATAACCTCTTCGTGGTCTGCCACCTTTGTGTATTGAGTATAGGACGGATTTTCTGCCTGTATACCATCACCCAGCGGATACTGACGCAGGGTATATCTAAGATTATATCCATTGACACGATCCAGTTTGTAGCGGACAGTTACATTCTTCTTCTGATAAGTCTCATAGTTGATAATATTGGCTTCTCCATCTGAGATGGTGATGCTGTCAATGGTTTTGAACATGTAGTTAGCACGCTTATTTACTGTCTGTCCAAGCATCACCGTCGGCTTATTCTGGCCCTCTGACCAGGTATAACATACCAGCATATAATTTGTATCCTTATGCAGAAGTCCGTCTTTTATATACAGCTCCGGCATCTTGGTTTCATCCAGTTTATAGTAACTTTGATCCTTCGTGAGCGGAAGCGCCCGTTCCCATACTGGTGTCTTGTTATCGACAGGTGTATCGATCGTTTCGTCCGCATTCATCTCATACAGCTTCAGCCAGATATATTTTGTCGTTCCGTCTGCTGTTACCGCAGTACCATTGTTATTTGTACCAAGAGAAGTTCCAGCCGCTGGCGGAGCAATCAATGCATAGCTTCCGGTGGTAAGTTCGATGTTAGCCGCTGTAATACCCGGGCTGATAGTCATATAGGTGATAGAAGGCTGCAGAGTACCAACCGTAATGGTGGGACCAACAGATCCGTTCGGTCCGGTCATCTGATTAACAGGTACCAATGAATCACTGGATACAAGCTCACAGAATGCCATATTATAGCCGGTTCCGCTCTTCTGATCCTCTGTCTCCAGCCACTCCGCACCAGTTTTTCCGTAATACAGGTTCATGGTGTGCCAGAGGTCATTAACAGAACTATAGCTTAGTCTCTGGCTCTGCAGACGCAGCTTTCGATCTGCTTTCGGATCCGCTGTCTCCGTAGCATTCTCCTGCACCTTGTATTCACCCTGAGTCAGGTAAGGATTATTCATGACCTTATACTCGTACTTCTCTCCCTGGGTGCTGGAACTATAGTAATAGCTGTTCATAAAGTTGCTGCCATCTATTATCTTTGCTGCATAAACTTTATTCGTATCAAAGCTGTCCGGAAGTCCATACCTGCCATCTGCATACTTTGCCTTCACCTTAAAGGAATAGGTTCCAGCGAGGCTTTCATCGCCACGACGGGCATCGGTCAGGTCAACCGTTACTGTTCGGCTGTTTCCATTCAATCCATTTAACGATTTATCCCAAGCATATACCTTTTTTTGGGTTCCACTGTCCTCCTTATACATCTCGATCCCTAAAGCAACGATCCGGCTCAGCATGGTTGTATTGCCGCTCAGCGTGAAGGTAACCTCGTTGCTGGATTCCGGGAAGGAACCGGAGATCTTCACATTTCCGTCTCCATTCGCATCCGTCAGATTCAATTCCGCCGGCGGCAGGTATTCATGGGATGCCAGGAATTGTCCGCTGGCAGTAGTCTTATCCGTTTCCTTCTCGTCATAATACTTCTGATACATCTTGAACTGATAACGGTTCTGGGCAGATTTAACAGGAACAGTAAGCTGGTAGCTGTCGTTTCCACGATCCTGAATCTCTGCCTCTCTCGGAACACCATCCTTGAAAATCAGTCGAAGTCCATCCTTGTATTTTGCAGTGGTCTGATCGGAGTCTTCCCCTCCGAATGTTTTGTCCCAGGTATTATCCACATCCTTCAGGACATTCATCTGCCAGATTGTCTTATAGGGATTGGCATCCGTTCCATCTCCTATGGTGTCTTTCAGATACATTGATACGCTGGTGCTCTGGCGGGGTGCCCCTACCGAAAGGGAACTCAGCATACCGATACCGCCCACGATCTGCTGCTTATACTCATCCGGATAGAGGATACTGGTATTCTCTACCTGCATACGTACCTTAAAACCAAAGGTATAGTGGTATCCGCGTTTCATTCCGCCTGTCTGACCACCAGTAAATACGGTCTGATAACCATCCATGGGCATCTCGTAAGGCTGATCCGTCGACTTCATATCGACATTTTTAATATATTTACGATCATCCGAATCAAGGTCTGATGCTCCAGCCGGTGCCGTATTCGGAGCTTCAAGGAAGAGCACCTGCAGGGCCGGCATACCGGCGCCCTCGGATACCTTCAGCGGATATGCGAAATCATAATGATCTCCATCGTCCCAGTTAACCGGATCCGACGCATTGGAGTTCGCCGGGTCAAACTTATCCAATTCGGATGTCTTGAATCCAAAGTAACGAATCGCACGTGCATAACCGTTATCGTTGTTCAGGCGTGCCTGAATCCGGTAACCTACCACCGTGTCATCATCCAGATTCTCCAGCTGGTTTGCAATACTCTGATAAGTACTGTTGTCTCTCAGATCCTTAGCCTTGATCGTCGTTGTAGCGATGGCATCATTGACCGGCTGCGGAAGAGATGGCAGGGCGTTGCTGATGGGAAGCTGCACACCGCCCAGTACAAAGGGAAGTTCGTTCTTAAATCCAGACAGGTTCTCACCTTTTCCGTCCTCTGTGGCACCGTTCTTATAAAAGGATGCCGTATAGTCGTATGCTGCACGGACCTCCAGATAATAGGAGTCCGCCGTCAGGGCATTGTTAGCAAGATGGAAGTTCTCATTGGTAATCACATACTGCTTTGTCGCATCCGTTTCATTCAAGTATTCATCTGAGATGGAACTTTTATTGTGTAACGGGTTTGTATCATCCAGAGTGAAACTTCCCACAAAGAGTCCCTTGTTGTTGGTTCCCTGATACAGGCAGAATTCCAACTGGTCCAACACATCTGTTTCGACATTGGATTCTCCATCTTCTGTCGTCATCTCCATGCGGGCTGTAAAGCTTGCATTGATATTATCTCCCACACGAACCAGGTTGATGGTGGCTGCCTCATCTTTATAGGAAGTTGTTGATGCCACATAATCACCCAGGTATACGTTGGTAAATCTATTCGAATCCGTTGGATCCTTTGCAAATCCGGTTGCGAAGATCCGATAGTTCGTATTAGCCTTCAATCCATTTGCTTGAATCTCAACCGCTATTGCATCCGTAAACTTCTTATAATAATGTGAATCTGTAATCGTCCAGGTTCTGCGGTAGTTTCCGCTGCTCTCCAGTGTAACCTTCAGCGGATAATCCTGAGAGATTTCAAGATCCAGGTTCTTCGGTTTAATCATAACACGGCCCCAGATCATATTCTGATGTGTATAAATCTTGCCGGCATTCTCCGGTGCATTGATCAACTTATCATTGTAGTAGTTCTGCTGATCCTTCTCATCCGCATGGACAAAATAAATCAAAGAATCACCCTGGTCATCCATACGGAACGGATCCGAATAATCCGTCTCTATCTGAACATTCTTTTCGTTATCATAATAGGTCGCCGTTGTCTTAGCTGTATAGGTCTCATTGCGCTCAATCTTTCCCTGCTCCAGGTAGATCGCTACGTTGTTCGTGCTGGTGGACTCGATGGTCTTGACACATTCTGTTCCTTTGTAAATCTTATAGACATACTTGATCAGTGCATGGTTCGGGTCACTCACGATCGGCTGGGAAAGCTCGAAATAGCCGCCATTATTAACACTTACCTTCGGTTTATCCAGAGACGGCTTCTGTTTCAGGGTCTTCCACTTCTGTGTAACATCCTTTTTCACATTGGCCCCCGCCAATTTCATGGTCACAGTGTAGCTTCCGTCTGCCAGATCATTTTCGGATAATCCAGCTACATTGTCATCCTTCATATCGATCTTATAGGATGTCTTGCCGCTTGAAAGAGTATACTCCTTCGGTCCAAATACCGTATTGCCCTCTTTATCCGTGATCGTGAGGGTTGCGGATGTAACCAGTGCATACTCCTTCTTATCGATGGTAAAGGAAAATCCGGTTGTTGTCGCATTCTCCAGATTCAGGATGATACCCGTAGAATCTGTATAGAAGAGACGGTTGATAAAGTCCTTGGTACCACCGGAGCTGTTTCCATTCTCAGAAAGACTGTAGCCGGATGATACAATCAGACGGTACTGTGTATCTGCATTCAGATTTTTGACATTGAATGAGTATGTTTCATCTGCCGAGAAAGTAAGATTCTCTGCCTTATCCATATCATCAATCAGGACATCCACAGGAAGTCCGGTTGAAACATCGATTACTTTAATTGAACCGGTATCTGCCTCCAGTACACCATCCTCATCAATGACGGTGATCATACCGCTTGCGTTCGCTGAATCCACATCAAAATTGCTCAGCGAGATGGTCGCCTGCTCGGTTGCCTGGTTCTGGGGAATGGAACCGTTCGCACCATCGCCGCCCAGCTTACCGTTGCTTCCGGCACTTCCGTTTTTACCGCTGGAACCATCGGATCCGTCATCGCCATCGTCTCCGGATGCGCCTTCTTCACCGTCCACACCGTTCTCACCGAGTTCTCCGGATACTCCGGCTGCTCCATTTTCTCCGTTCTCGCCTGCCTGACCAGCTGCACCATCCTCACCGATCTCACCATCTTCACCGTCTACTGCGGTAAATTCAAATTCCGGCGGAACCCAGTCCTAGGCGGACTGGACTTTGATGTTGTCATCCGCATCCATCAGAAGTTCCCCCAGTGTCAGGCGGGCATCTCCCTGTGCATCGGAGATCATTTTGTTATCAAAGCTAAGAGTCGAACCGTCACCGGCCGTTGCTTTGGCACCGGCTGCGATTCCCTGCCAGGCTGTATTCTGGGTAGAAAGACGGATAATTCCATCTTCCAGATATTCAACCTCCACACCACCGGTGGTATCTTCCATCATTCCGTTGACGGTCTCTACCTTCAGGTCATCGGAATATACGTAATATTTATCATCGCTTAATTTCCAGACGAAGTTGTCAAAGGGAATCGAAGTTCCGTTGTTCTCCGCTGTAAATCCGGTGCCGTTGGATGTCAGCACCGTGCCCGCATCAAAGGAGTATGTGTTGACCAGGCCGCCGTTGACATCGTCCAGATTCAGTACTACGCCCGATGTCATCGCACTCATGGATCCGTCCTGATAATGGACAAAACTGTCCTGATCGACTGTATATTTGGTTCCACGGATGTCTTTGAATACTGCTTCATCCGGATATGTCTTCTTATATTTGGTTCCGGCTGAGAAATAAACCGGCTCTGCGGTCAGACCTTCCTCGGTTTCTGCCACATTGACAATGTATCCATCGCCCTCAAAGGAGGACGCCATACTTCTGTTTCTCACAACACCCGTTGTCACAGCGCCGGTCAACGCTGCCACGGACAAAAGGGTAGTCACGATAAGACTTTTGTACTTCGCCATAACTGTTCTCCTCTTTTGCATTTCTGCTTTGTTTGCTGTTATCTATCACTTTTTGTATATTTTTCGGTAATCTGTATCAGCTTTCCGCTGTTGACCAATTCCTGCATCAAGCGGTTCATCTGGCTGCTCAGACCTTCTTTTTCATGCAGCACTGTGAGTACTCTGCCTTCTGCGTATTCCTGTGTGAAATCCCAATGCTGCGTCGGCTCCGGGGTCGGCGATTCCTCCTGCTCTGGCGTATCTGATATTACCTCGCCATTTTCAACTTCTCCATTCCCAGCGCTTTCAATTCCATCATTTCCACTTCCAGCGCTTTCGTTTGTCGCATTTTCATCCGCTTCCGCTATCTCTGAGCCGTCGGCTGAAAATCTCTCCGGCCACATCTCCCGAAAGACCTCCGGGGCTGTCTCGGCTGGCTGCCCTGGCTCTCCAGCTGCGTCATTCGCCTGATTTGAACCATTATTTCCAGCTTCGCCTTCTTCTCCTTCATTAACAGCTGCCCCATTTTCCGGGTCAGCGATTCCTTTTGAAGAAAGGTTCAATTCTTCTGTAAACGGATCCGTCAGAGATTTAGCACCTATAAGCAAATCCACTTTACCATCATATAAAAGCGGTCCACCTGTCTGGTCGGTCACCGTCTGTATATCGACCGCATTGTTCTCCCTGGCTTCTTCCGGCGTGCATCCAAAAATACCGCTTTTCAGGCTGTGGACCTCGATGCTGTAATCCTCCCACTTCTCCTCCTCCCAGTCCTGCCGGATGCGGCGGAGGTAGCCGGGGATCTGTTCCCGGAAGAGGAAGAGGGTCTTGCGGTAGGCGTCCCCTGTGCCGCAGTAGGACATGCCCCGGACCACGTCGATGCCGGGCAGGTTTTGCAGGTCCTCCGGCAGATCGCCCGGCGCGTCTTTCACATATAATATGCTTCCGTCCGACGGTGTGGCTTCTTCTCCCGTCTGGGATGCGCCATGGCCGCACCCGGAAAGAAATACGGCTGTGGCCATCATCGCAGCCGTCACGACGGGAAGTTTCTGACAGACACACCTGAACCATCCTCGGCTTTTTTTGTGTTCTTTCTTATATAAGTATAAGTACATTTCTTATCTTCTCACCTCTGCTATCTTTTTTACTGCCTTTCTGTCATAGTCAGATGGAATATTTAATTTATGACATGCGAAAAAAATGTCAGTGACACCTCTCGCAGACATTTTTCCTTTTTCATATTCGCCGCCGCTGTGCCACGTATCGTTCGATCGTTCCAGCCATCGTTCTCATCTTTCAAACAAAAAAAAGCATAAATCATCCTCTTAAAAGACGGTCTTTCCGAAAACCTTTCTAATAAAAGAAGTTTATGCCATACCCAGTAGTCTAAAATATCCTTTTTCTTCAAACATTTTGGGCAACTAGGTTCAAAAATCTTATTTAATTTACTCATACTCATATCCCTGTCTAGCCCCCAGATAGAAGTGAATCCATAGGTACCATTTCCGTCCACAGGATCGATTTTCCACTTTTTCCACTATCTTTTTATATAATATCACGGTGTTTTGCAGATGTCAATTTTGGGGTTGAATAAATAATAACTGAATTCGGCGTTTTCATTACAGCTCAGGCGTTATTCATAACTCTTTGTAAAAAATGACGAAATTTATTTTGAGAACACTGCATTGCACTTTATTTTACTTTACCCTATAATGTTTATAAAAACAATCCAATTCTTACAGTCATAAAAGATACGGAACGACTGCCCTGGCAGCCATATCCTATTTTTATATCATAAAGGAGATAAGCAAATGAAATTATCCCTCGGAATCGACATCGGCAGTTCCAGCACCAAGGCGGCGGCGCTGGATGAGCATGGCACTCTGCTCGGTACGCTTCAGGTTCACGCGGATGACCCGCGCACCTCGGCTTACGGTATTCTCGGGCGTTTCCTGGATCAGCAGGGCGCTTCGTTTGACGATGTTGAAAAAATCGTCCTGACCGGGCTCGGTTCGACGTATTTCCATGAAAATATCTTCGGCATCCCGACCATCCATGCCCTGGAGCTGGATGCCATCGGGCGCGGCGGCTTATACCTGTCCGGACTTGACGAAGCGCTGGTGGTCAGCCTTGGAACCGGCTCTGCCTTTATCCGCGCTTCCAAGACAAACGGCTTCCGTCATCTGGGCGGAAGCGGTGTCGGCGGTGGGACACTTGCCGGCATGGCGGAGCGCTTTCTCGGCGTCACCGACATTTTTGCCCTCTCAGAGATGGCGCTGCGCGGCAATAAGGCCATGGCAGATCTCCGCATTGCCGACGTGCAGGAGGAAGATGTCCCGGGACTTGCCGCCGACTTAACCGCTGCCAATTTTGGGCGAATCAAAAGCGGCGCCTCGGATGCTGACCTGGCTGCCGCTCTTTTCAATATGATTTATGAAAATGTGGGTGTGATGGCGTCCCTGGCGCTCAGCCAGGACACCACCCGAAATGTCGTCCTGACCGGTTCTCTCGCCAGCCTTGCACCTGCTGCAAAGACCTTTGACATTTTCAATCAGATGCACGATGTCTTTGGAATCGACTATATCATTCCGCCTCATCCGTCTTTCGCCACGGCAGTCGGAGCGCTTTTATGTGATCCTCTGCCGGAGAACTGAGATCACGGACGGCTCCCAGCAGATCGAAGGCTGCGATCAGGGCGCTTCCTGCGAAGATAAAAAAGTCTCCCAGATTAAAGACGACCTTTTCCAGGTATTTACACCGGATGCTGAAATAATCTACCACATAACCGCGTTTGAGGCGGTCATACAGGTTGCTTAAACCACCCGCCGTGATGAGGGCAAAACCGATCCGATCGGCTTTTCTGCCTTCGTCCCGGCACAGTAACCATGTCAGAATACCCGCTGCCGCCGAGGTAAAGACAACCGGCACCATGCGGACCAGTTCTTTCTTTTCTTTTTTTACCCCAAAACAGAAACCGTCGTTGTGATTGCGGTACAGGCGGATCTTTCCATGGCTTTTTTCCATGTCGCGCGGAAAATCTTCCGGTTTCTGGGCTTCTATGTTTTCCTTGCAGAAATAATCGATGCCGAACAGGGCAGCTATCATATACAGGTATTTTTTCATAAGGGCACCTCCTCATATAATTGTCATTATCTAACTTATATTTATTATAACAAGTTTTTCCGACAGAGTATAGGGAAGCTTTCGTATTTTACCGCATATCTTATCTTAAATTCTAAAAAATCTCTATGGAAAACGCTATGAATTGCTCTTCTCTTCCAGACAACCAAACCGCCGATTTTATCGAACGTTTTTTTCCTTTTACCTATAACCAGATTTTGGAAAATGATTCCGGCTGCTATGATTTTGTCAATCATGAGTATGTGATCTGGCACCGGTCTCTGGCGGAGGCGCTGCCGCTCTCAGTCCAGCAATATGGCTATGACTCGATCCCGAATCTTTATACCATATTAGATACATCCAGCCTGGACAGCGCAGGAATTTCCCGGACCGCAGAACAGCCATTCCTGGGAAACAAGGGGCGCGGGACGCTGATTGGGATTGTGGATACAGGGATCGATTATACAAATCCCTTGTTACGCGATCCGGATGGAAGCACGCGCATCGCCGCCATCTGGGATCAGACGGTTCCGGGCGCGGGGCTTAGCACGCCGGATCCGATCGATGCGCTGCACTACGGAAGTGTCTACCAGCGTTCCCACATCAACGAGGCGCTGCGCTCGGAAGATCCGCATTCCATCGTCCCCACCTCGGATCCTCTCCGCCACGGCACGCAGATGGCGCTGGTCGCCGCCGGTTCCGAAGATGCCGATGCTTTTTTCTCCGGGGCGGCGCCGGAATCGGAACTGGTCGTTGTCCGCTTGAAACCAGCCAGAACCTATCTTCGCGATTTTTTTCTGATCCGCGAGGATGCCATCGCCTTTCAGGAGGACGACATCATGCTCGGAATCAAGTTTCTTCTTTATATTGCCAGGCAGGAGAAAAAGCCCCTTGTGATCCTGCTGGGTCTTGGCACCAATACCGGAAGCCACAGCGGCACTTCGCCGCTTGGTCTATATCTGAACAGCCTGTCGCGCGCCAGCGGGCAGATTCTGGTCGCCGCCGGAGGCAATGAAACCGGGCGCGGGCACCATTTTCGCAGTGTATTTCCTGCTTCCACCTCCTATGAGGATGTGGAACTGCGGGTCGGTCCCGACGAACGGGGATTTACGCTGGAACTGTGGGCGCGTGAATCGGAGCTTTACAGTGTCGGATTTTTATCCCCCTCCGGCGACGAAACGGGACGCATCCGGCTCTCCGGCGACGAAGAACGCCGGATTCCCTTTCTTCTGGAAGGAACGACCATTCACCTCAACTATACCAGCTCCGAGCTGGCGACCGGAAGCGAACTGATCCTGATGCGCTTTGATGCCCCCGCCGCCGGAATCTGGAAAATCCGCGTCTACCACACGCTCTCGATTCAGGGTGAATACCATATGTGGCTACCGGTGCACGGCTTTATCTCGGATGAAACCTTCTTTCTGCGCCCGGATCCGGACACAACCATCACCGATCCGGGCAATACAGCAGCCATCATCACCACCGCCGCCTACAGCCACCAGACGGGCGGGATCTATCTGCATTCCAGCCGCGGTTTTACCCGCACCAGAACTATCAAGCCCGACCTTGCCGCCCCCGGCGTCCGGCTCCCGCTTCCCGATTATCAGGAGGTAACCGGAACCTCATTTGCCGCCGCCATGACCGCCGGAGCCGCCGCGATCCTGCTCTCCTGGTCTGCCTATACGCCATCAGCCCCGCGGATCAACACCTCGATTGCCAAGGCATTTCTGATCCGCGGGGCTGACCGCCGAAATTCCATCGAATATCCCAGCCGGGAGTGGGGGTATGGGACGTTAAACCTATATAACTCTTTTTTATCCATGAGAAGTTAATTAACTTCTGCTGTTTTCTCTTCACACACAAATTGCTTTTCCGGATCCTTACATCGCTAACTTCCACCACACCCATGACACCGTTCACCGATCATGTTCCTGAAAAGCTATTACCCCCGCATCTCTATCCGCGGACCGCCCTTCTTCTCCAGATACGGGCGCGTGATCACAACGGATCCGATATTCGGATCTTTCGGGATCTCATACATGATATCCATCATAAAATCCTCTAAAATTGCACGCAGCGCACGGGCACCCGTATCTTTTTCCAGCGCCCGCTCGGCGATCCACTCCAGTGCATCGTCCTCAAACACCAATTTGACCTCATCCAGCGCCAGCAGGCGCTCATACTGCTTGAGGATCGCATTTTTCGGTTCTTTCAGAATCCGCATCAGCAATTCCTTTGTCAGCCCCTGCAGGCTCACAAGCACCGGCAGACGTCCGAGAAACTCTGGAATCATGCCAAAATTCCGCAGATCTTCCGTTGTCACCTGGCTCAAAATATCCGGATCATTGTCAAATTCATCCTTCAAATGGGAGTTGAAGCCCATCGTGGAACGCTTTTTCAGGCGCTCCTTGATGATATCATCCAATCCCGGAAACGCGCCGCCACAGATAAACAGGATGTTGTTCGTATCCACAGTCGCCATCGGCGTGAGTGCATTCTTCTGGTTTGAGCCGACCGGCACCTCTACCTGGCTGCCTTCCAGAAGTTTTAAAAGTTCCTGCTGTACCGACTCACCGCTGACATCGCGGCTCATCGTATTTTTCTTTTTCGCAATTTTATCGATCTCATCGATGAAAATGATGCCGTGCTCAGCTTTCTCCACATCATTTCCAGCCGCTGCCAGAAGCTTGGAGACTACGCTTTCTATATCATCTCCGATATATCCAGCTTCCGTGAGCGCCGTCGCATCCGCGATCGCCAGCGGCACATCCAAAAGCTTCGCCAGTGTCTTGACCAGGTACGTTTTTCCGCTTCCGGTCGGTCCCAGCATCAGGATGTTGGATTTCTCAATCTCCGGCTCGCCGCCCTGCATCTGCATTCCCTGTGCCGCCGCGTTTTCCGCCTTTTCTTCCGTATTTTCATTTGCCCGAAGCTCGTCCTGCTGACGGAGAATCACGCGCTTATAATGGTTGTAGACTGCCACTGAAACTGCCCGTTTCGCCCGCTCCTGCCCAATCACATACGCATCCAGCTGCGCCTTGATCTGGTGCGGTGCCGGAACATCCTTCATCGTCAGAAATTTCTCCGCGTCTTTTGCCTTGCTCTTTTTCTTGATCTTATTTTTCTCTGGAATCTCTGTATTCGGCATCTGCATGCCCGCAAAATCATTGAGATTCATGTTCATAAACGGCATATTTTGAAGCTTGGAAAAGTCCATGCCCGACTTGGAAATCGAGTCAAATGCTTTCTGCATACACTCATGGCAGAAATTCATCCCGCCCGGCATCGTGATCATCTCTCCCGCCTTGCTCTCCGGGCGGCGGCAGACGTAGCAGATTTTCTCGTAATCATCCGAATGATCTGTACTGGTTTTATTTGTATCTGTTTCGTTTATATTGGTTGTCGTATCTATATTCTGGTTATCACTCATATTTTTATATTTCCTCCAATCTGAAAGCACCTTTTCATTTTATCATAGCTTGTGAAAAACGTAAATCATAACAGCAGCCGTCATTTCGTTTTAAAAATAAAAAAATTTCCTATGAAACAAAAAGACAGATGAATCACCGCCCTCTCTGATTACAAGAGGATCTACCGGCGGTTCACCTGCCTTCTTTTCTATATCTTCCTGATTTTATTCATTTCCGCTTCGCAACAGTTCCGTATCTTCACCGTTACGGGCAAATATCCATTCCAGCCCACTTCGCTGATGGGATATTTTCTATCTTCCCAGTTTTCTCTGCGGACTTGCCTGTGATTCACTCCGGCTCTCGTTCTGGCTATCCTGGCTCTGCGGTATATCGCTCTTGGAGCCCAGTGTAATCTGTACGTTTCTCTCGACATATTTGCCATTTTCCAGACTCTGTACCGTCATGGTAACGGTGGAACCTGCCTTATAGTAAGTCAGCAGTTTCTTGAGATCATCACCATTCTTTACCTTTTCACCGTCAAACTTGGTGATAATATCGCGCTCCCGCAGATCCGACCTGGATGCCGCGCCGCCCGCAACAATCTTGTATACATAGATACCTTCCGGCATGCCATACGCCTGCGCCATCTGGCTGTCGATATTCTGAAGCTGAATTCCCAGATATCCCTGCTCATTCTCATCGACAGCTACCTTCGTCGTCTTCGTCATCAGGTCGCTGATAATATCCTTTGCCTGTGAAATCGGGATCGCATAGCCGATGCCCTCAACACTGGTGTCCGAATACTTCGCCGCATTGATGCCGATAACTTCACCGTTCATATTTAAAAGTGCGCCGCCGCTGTTGCCTGGGTTGATCGCCGCATCGACCTGCAGAAGTGTCCGCTCTACGTCGTTGATGGTTATCTTTTTATTTAAAGCGCTGACATAACCGACGGTAACCGACTGCCCCTGTCCCAGTGCGTTACCGATTGCCACAACACCCTGTCCCAGCTTCAGGGAATCAGAATCGCCCAGATCGGCTGCCTTAATCTGTTTTCTCGTTTCTTCCGGTATATCCGAAAGCTGTACGGCAATGACTGCCAGATCCGAATCGGAATCAGTACCTTTGACCGCTGCCTTAACGCTCTGGTTATCAATAAAGGTAACCGAAAGTTCCTCGGAATCTTCAACGACATGGTTATTGGTAATAATCAGAAGTTCCGTGTCATTCTGTCCGGCAATGATTCCTGAACCGCTGCTCGGCACCTCGTACTGCTGCTGACCAAACAGCCAGTTGTCCTGTGTATAAATCATCTTGTTGTTGATCGCTACAACGGACGGCATCGCTTTCTCTACAATCGAAGAAACATCGTTGCCAATGGAGACCTGCGTTTTAGTGCCCGCATCTGCCTGTGTCTCCTGGGAAATCTGACCGATCGTTTCCTGTGCGGTCTCACCCGGAAGAAGCCGGGTTGAAAGTGCATTCACGCCAACCATGGTTCCGCCTGCCACACAGCCAAACAGAATGCCCGACATCACAAGTGCCGCAATTTTCTTACCAGTATTCTTAGAGCCATGTCCCCGGCCACTCCGTTCTTCCGGAATATAGCTGCGTTCCGGCTGCTTCTCTGCATTCTCTTTCGGATCTGCTCCGGCTGCTGCCTCCGGTTCTCCATCGAGACTGCCCCGGTAACGGGAATCATGATAACCGCCATAATCGGAAGTTTCTTCTTTTTTAGCAGTATCGTTATTCTTTTCCTCATAAGCGCTGTCCGAATAAGCGCCCTCCGTATAATCTACATCCTGATCGTGTCTCTCATTTCTTTCATTCTCGTCATACATATATTCATACCTCCTGTTCTCAGGAATCACAGCCGCGTACTGTCCATTTTGCGAACCTTCCCGCAGCGGATTGTTCATACTCTTATATTCTATCTCAGGCTTTCTGCCCTCTCTTTGTTTACATGAGATAGTCTATCAGTTATTTGTGATGTAATTGTGAAAATAAAATCATAAATCTGTGAAGCTTAAAAACATCTCTCGGTTTTCACTTGTCAGTCCTTCTCTCCTCTTGTATACTTAATGAAAGAAACGAATTTTACATTTTATATGAAAGGACTGTTACATCCATGATGAATACACAGGCAGTTGTCCATATCCGCAAAGGCGAGGCTCGTTCCCTGAAGGCCGGCGGTATGTGGATCTATGATAATGAAATTGAACGAATTGAGGGCGAATTTGAAAATGGCGATATCCTTCGTGTCGAAGATTTTGACGGTTATCCGCTCGGATGTGGTTTTATCAACACCCGCTCCAAGCTTACCGTGCGGATGCTTTCCCGCAAAAAGGATGCTGTCATCGACGATGCTTTTATCGAAATGCGCGTCCGCAATGCCTGGGAATACCGCCGTCAGACAGTTGATACCAGCAGCTGCCGCCTGATTTTCGGCGAAGCAGATTTCCTTCCGGGCATCGTGATCGACAAATTTTCCGATGTGCTGGTCGTTGAATCCCTGGCGCTCGGTATCGACCGTCTGAAACCGCTGATTCTGGAAAAACTCGTCAAGGTGCTTGAGGAAGACGGCATTCATATCCGCGGTATTTACGAGCGCAGCGACGCTAAGGTCCGCTTACAGGAGGGCATGGAGCGCTATAAGGGCTTTATCGGGGAACCATTTGATACAAAAGTAGAGATCGTTGAAAATGGTGTCCGCTATCTGGTAGATGTCAAGGACGGGCAGAAAACTGGCTTTTTCCTCGACCAGAAATACAACCGTCTGGCAATCCAGCGTCTCTGCCCGGGCAAACGCGTTCTGGACTGTTTTACCCACACCGGCTCCTTTGCCTTAAATGCAGCCGTCTCCGGCGCCAAAGAGGTCATCGGCGTGGATGCGTCCGAACTTGCCGTCGCACAGGCGCGTGAAAATGCAGAGTTAAACGGTGTTTCCGGCACTACCACCTTTCAGTGCGCGGATGTCTTTGACCTGCTTCCGGAATTAGAGGCAAAAGGTGAGCAATTTGACGTCGTGATCCTCGATCCGCCTGCCTTCACAAAATCCCGCAGCTCGGTCAAAAATGCCATCAAGGGCTACCGCGAGATCAATATTCGCGGTCTGCGTCTGGTAAAGGACGGCGGCTACTTCGCCACCTGCTCCTGCTCCCATTTCATGACGCCGGAACTCTTCACAAAGGCGATTCAGGAGGCAGCCCGCAGCGCCCACCGCCGCCTGCGCCAGATCGAATACCGCACCCAGGCAGCCGACCATCCGATTCTGTGGGCGGGGGATGAGACGTCCTATTATCTGAAGTTCTACATTTTCCAGGTTGTGGATGAAAAGTAAAATCACAGAATGTTTGTAAGACTATAACCAAGCAATATGAACTGCTATTATAAATCATGAATCTGCAAATCCTCTCAGAGCAATCTGAGGGGATTTGTGTTATACAATTTTCAAGGGAAAACGAAAATAGCCGCCATTACTGCAATAATGACGGCTGTTAATAAAACAGTTGTTTAATTTATTCAGGTAAGCCGCTCCTCTGGCTTTTCCTTTTTTCTATCCCTAATATAGCATATCTTTTCATCCAATGCAAGCGAAACCCCCTTTATAGAAATACGAACTCATAAGGGATTACCGCTGCAGCACCATACACCAAACCGGTGCCGACACCATCGAAAGCAGCGTCGTAAATACCACGCACTTCGTCGCAAAGACTTCATCCCCGCCATATTTCGCGGCAAGAATCGCCGTCGTGCTTGCTGCCGGCATCGCTGCCAGCACCACAGAAATCCCCATCACCAGCGTGTCGATATGGAACAGGAGGCAGCCGATCCACACAAGCGCCGGGATCAGGATCAGGCGCACGGCGGCATAGTAGCAGCTGAGCGGCGTGATCATCGTCTTCATATCTGCCTCCGCCAGAACGGTTCCGACGAAAATCATGGAGACTGCCGTGTTTGCCTTGTTTAAGCTATGTACCGTATCTCCCAGGAATCCTGGAATCTGCATCTGTAAAAGCATCAGCACAAAGCCGATGAATACGGAGACAATACACGGATGCGTGCATATCTTTTTAATCAGCGTCTTCCGATCCGGCGCCTTCGTAAAATACGTCATTCCCAGCGACCACATCGCAGTTCTCTGCGGAATCAGGTAAAAAGAGGCGTAGAAAAGCCCCATCGAGCCGAAGATGCCCTCCGCCACCGGATTTCCCAGAATCCCGGCATTGGACGCCATCGTCGCGTATTTGAGGACCTTCTTCTTTTCCTCTCCCACACCCGGATACAGTACCATATTTAAGATATAACAAGCCACCAGAACCATACACGAGACGAGCAGCGCCTGTGCGCTGCTCTTTAAGATATCCATGCTCAGTTCTACTTCAAATGACTCGATGATACTGCAGGGAAGTGTCACAAAGATGACCAGATCCGCAATGACCCTTTTTCCCTCATCCGTGATAATTCCCTTCTTCTTTAAGAATGCACCCAGAATCATCAGGGAAAATAACATTCCCTGCATCCGGTACAGACCATCTAAATTCAACGCATTTCCTCCGTTTCACACTCTCTCATCACTCAATGATGATTCCCGCATCCGTCTTACTTCCCGGTGCACTGCTTCCATTCGGGGAACCGCTGCCGGAAGGTTTTTCTCTGCCATTCTCCGTCTCGCCGGTGCCAAAATTTCCGCTCGGAAATGCCGGCGAAGAACCGCCAGACTCTGCCTCACTGCTCTCCCGCGCATTTTCCTTTGATGCATGCGTACCGTCCGGACGGCTTTCCTGCTCAGAAACGTCATTCTCCTGTGTTTCCGAAGCATTACCAGTCTCTTTCTCGGACTCGTCGCTGCCGCTCCCGGCTTCCTGGCTTTCGTCCGCGCCGCTCTCCTGCGTCGGATCCAGGATGGAAATTGTCGTCGCCTCGGTCGTCTTCGGCAATGCCTTCGTTTCTGACTGTTTCGTGCCATGAACGCCTGTATCTGATACAATTTTCTGACTGATCGTCCGGACCGTCTCAGTCGGCGTGTATTCCTCATCGCCAAACAGGAAATGATGCAGCTCGATGACATTGCTCTCCAGCGTCTGCGGGATGACGCAGGCGCCCTTGCGTCCCATCTTCTTTTCCCTCAGCTCCGACGGGAAACCGGTCGTCTCGGTCAGATGGTAACGCGTAATATTTCGTCCTATCTTCAACAGATCATTGATCTCGATGCTGGTCGCCACCTGTGGAAATACCGTCTGCACAATATTGTTGATCGTCGCCCAATCTGCTTTTTTCATCTTCTCAAACGCGAGGGAAATAACCTTTCTCTGCCGTTCGGTACGGGCATAGTCCGTATCCATCAGACGGAGACGCCCATATGCAACCGCCTGCACACCGTCCAGATGGTTCATGCCCGCTGATTTAAGCTGGGTCGAAGCGACGCCGGTCGCCTTGACCGTCTCAGAAATGAACGCATTGATATAATAAAACTCTGATTTCGTGATCTCCACGTCAATGCCGCCCAGAATGTTGATCGCATCTGCAACGGCTTTCCAGTTAAAGGTCGCATAATCGTCAATATCGATATCCAGGTTCCTATTGAGCGCCTTGACAACCTGCTCCGGTCCGCCCTGCATATAAGCGGCGTTGATTTTGTTGTAGGTATTCTTGTCGCTGATATTTAAATATGAATCCCGGTACACCGAAACCAGACGTATCTCACCGGTTCCCTGATCGATGTTGCAGAGAATATTGACATCCGAGTTATTGCCCTTTCCGACCGATGAGTTACGGCTATCCACGCCGAAAACCGCGATCGTCCAGTAACCGCTCATCTGCTCCTGCTTCTCCTCCGAAATCTCGACGTTTTTGATCTCATCCGGGTTCCACGGAAGCCGCTGCATCAGATCCAGACGGCTGCTGATATACGAATATCCCGCAAAGCAGAGAATCCCGATCAGCATCACGCTCTCCAGAAGAATAAACCATATCTTCCGCTTCTTTTTCCGGCGCGCTTTCAATTTAACCGGGTCGGCGTAAATATCCGACCGGTTCATGGTCCGGGTTTTCTCCTGATTCCGGCTCTCCCGGCTGCTGCCAGGCTGCGTCTGTCCCCTCTTTGCCGCTTTCTGACCACTTCGGCTTCTATCTCCGCTCCGGTGGGATCCGTCCTCCCGGCGTTCCGTAAATGAATCCGTGATCAGTGTCAAACCATCGTCTTCCATCTCCGACGGTTTTGCCCGTCGGCTCCGGCGGTGTCCTGATCTATCTCTTTCTTCTTCATATCCCATGTGGTTTTCCTCATCAATACGCGTTTTTATTTATAAAGCCCTTAAAAACCGTCAAAAACATGATTTTAAAATCAAATCCCAGCGTCCAGTTCTCGATGTAATACAGATCATGCTCAATCCGCTTCGTGATCGAGGTATCGCCCCGGTAACCATTGACCTGTGCCCATCCGGTCATTCCCGGACGCACCTGGTGTTTGATCATATAACGCGGAATCTCTTCCTTGAATTTTTCAACGAAAAACGGGCGTTCCGGGCGCGGTCCAACCAGGCTCATATCGCCCTTCAGAACATTAAACAGCTGCGGAAGCTCGTCAATGCTCGTCTTCCGGATAAATCTTCCAATCGGAGTCACACGCGGGTCTCCCGGCGTCGTCCACTGGCTTTTCTCCTTTGCCGCCGACTGTACCGCCATCGAGCGGAACTTATACATCTTAAACGGCTTATTGTGAAGTCCCACCCGCTCCTGACAGAAAATGACCGGTCCCGGCGAAGTCGCCTTTATAAGAATCGCCGTCACCAGCATCACCGGTGAAAACAGGATGAGCGCCATCATGCCGCCGACCAGATCCATCGTCCGCTTCATCGTTGCGTTGAGCAGATTCGTGAGCGGCACATGGCGGATGTGGATCACCGGAAGTCCCTGCAGATCCTCCATAAACGGACGGGTCGGGATAAAGTTATAATAATCCGGGATAAATTTCGTATGCACACCCGATTTTTCACAGCCTGCCACGATTTTTTCCAGTTTTCCATACTCCTGGATGCTCAGGGTAATCGCGATCTCATCCAGCGTATTGAGCGCCAGAATCGTATCCAGATCGTCAATTTTGCCGATCACGCGCACTCCCTTATATTCTTTGCCCCACTCCTCATGGTCATCCAGAATACCGCGGATTTTATAGCCCCACTCCGGATTGACATTCACACGGTCAATAAATCCTTCCGCTGCCCGGCTGTAACCGACCAGAAGCAGATGCTTCTGGTTATATCCCTTCGACCGCATCGACCGGAGCGCTATCCGCAGGATATTCCGCATCAGAATCTCAGCAAAGAGATTGATGCCAAAAAACAAAAATACCATCGGACGGGAGAAGTTGTGGAAATACTCATTTTTACCGCCCAGGTAAAGAATCAGTGAGATCACCAAAAGACCGATGATGTTCGCCTTGAAAATATTGGCTAACTCCACCCGTCTTCCCTGAACCCGTTTGGGCGTATAAAGATGAAAAAATGCGTATAAAATCAAATAAAACGGTACAATAAGAACGCCAGCCGCCAGATAGACGACTGCCATTGCGCTCTTATTATGCCCTGTTACATTAAACCACGACGTTCCATTGACGATAAACCACGCAAGTGCGTAGGCGCATGCGATGACACATGCGTCCAGCACTACGTGGAAATGGTTCAGCCGTTTCTGGTTATCTTTTATCATAGTATATCACCTGAATTCGGATTAAGCTCCCGGTCCTGCCGGACCGCCGGGGCCTGCTGCATCGCTGTTTCCGGAATCCCCCGGTTCCTGAATCTCTGTGACCGGACTTTTCACACCGAAATTATCCGACGCACCCGGAGAAGTCTTTTCACTGGATGCCGATGTCTCTGCCGCCGTTGTGGTTGTAGATCCCGGTTTTGCAATGGAAGACTTCGTCTCCGATGTGCTGCCTGGTCCGGATAAAGAATCATCCGCCTCGGTTGTCCTATCCGTATGATTGTTCTTGCCGGGAGTCGTCGTTGTTCCTGGTCCCTTACTGCTGTTGCTCTTCGACTCTTCTTCCTCCCAGTCAATCCAGTCTTCATCCGGATCAAAGATCTCGTCCAATCCAATCGAGCTCTCGCTCTCGCCCTTCTTGGTCTCATCCCCGCTCTCGTCATCCGACTCGTCCGAAGCACTCGTCGATGACTTCTTAGCGGATGCTTCCGCCGCTGCCTTCGCGGCAATCCGGCTCGCCCGTTTCTTGATAAACGTCTGGGCGCTGACACCCTGATCGACCGGAACATGACCGATCAGCTTCGCATTCGTCGTAAGACCTGTTACCTGCGCGATATGGTTGCTATACTCCTTGACATTGGACGGAACCTGATAATCTTCCTCATCAAACAGGAACTTATGAAGCTCTTTTACGTTGTACTCCAGTGTCTGCGGGATAACGCAGTCGCCGATCTTTCCAACATCCTGCTCGCCTCTGGCTGCCGGGAATCCGGCGGTCTCACCGATATGGAACTTCGCGATATTGCGTGCCAGCGGAATCAAATCCGTAATATCAACATTGGTTGCAAGCTGCGGCATGATCGTCTGAATCAGACAGTTGAGTGTCGCCCAGTCTGCATTTTTTGCCTTATCAAAGGCTTTCTGAAGAATAATTCTCTGACGCTCGGTACGCGCATAGTCCGTATCTGAATAACGGATACGTCCGTATGCAACTGCCTGGATACCATCCAGATGTACATTGCCCGCATGGGTCAGCTGATGAGAACCGATACCAGTCTCCTTTACGGTCTCCGTGATGAAGGCATTGATCCAGGAGAACTCTGCATCACTCAGCTCGACATCTACACCGCCCAGAATGTTGATAGCATCCGCAACCGCTTTCCAGTTGAACGTCGCATACTGGGTAATGTTAAGACCCAGGTTCTTATTCAGCGCCTTAACTGCCTGCTCCGGACCGCCCTGTGCGTAAGCGGCGTTGATCTTATTATAAGAGTTTTTATCGTTGATATTCAGATAACTGTCCCGGAATACCGATACAAGGCGGATCTCACCCGTCTCCAGATTGATATTGGCAATCATGTTGACATCCGCGTTCGTACCTTTTCCGACATTCATCTGCCCGTGCTGACTTCGCGAATCGACACCGAAGCACGCTACGGTCATGTAGCCCTTCATATCATCGATCTGTTCCTGAGACAGGTTGACGTTCTTAACCTGGTCCTCGTTGAAATCAATCTTCTGCATAGAACCGAAGGTTCTGTGATACATATACCAGAACGCACCGCCCAGAATCATCAATATAATCACGACAATCTCCGCCGCAATGATCATATGCTTTCTGTGACGCGCCGATTTACGGTAATGGCTGCCGCGGCGTCCCGAACTCTTTTTTCCACTTCCAGCGCTCTTAGGACCGCTGTAGCCGGAACGTACTGAACTGCTGCCCGCCTCACCTTTTCTCTGGCTATTTTCAACTGTACTGCTGACTCTTCTGCGGCTGGTGCCGGAAGCAGAACTGCCGCGCGAAGAATGCCCTGCCTGACTGGCACGGCTGCTTCTGCCCTCGCGGCGCGCCCTCATGCGCTCCAGCTCATCATCCTCATAATTCATAAGCTACCTCATCTTTCACTTGCTTGCTGCCGCTCAGACATTGTCTGATAAGCAGCCTTTCTCCGTGCTGCATCCGCTAAACCATGACCGTTCACACATCGCGCAAACTCTAAGTTACTGTCCACACATACGCGCCCAGTAACAACTCTAACCTTTTCCTCACGATTTATCAGATGCTGCTTTTTTCTCGATCTGTCTCACAGCAAATTCATAGACATAGAGAAATGTCCCGGCTAAAAGTTCCAGCTCTATCGCCAGATAATTTTTAAGCCGTTCCGGGCGGTACGCCACTTTTTTACACTTCTTTGCCGTCCGTATGCCTTCTTTCAGACCTTCCAGATAATCTTTTCCAAACCCGAGTTTCCTGAAAAATGAATATTTCACGAAAATCCCCGCTGCGATCGGAATCGCATTTATGATAAGCTGTAAGCACGGCATATTTTTATAATTCAGATACACATTGTTGCGTGCCGCCAGCTTAACCTTGAATGAATTGTACTTGGAACCGCTGGTTCCGCTTCCGACGTGCCATACCAGCGCCGCCGGGCAGTATATATTGTCATACCCCGCAATCCGGGCTCTATATCCCACATCAATATCTTCCAGATAGGCAAAATGCATCTCATCGAAATAGCCTATCTCCTCAAATACCTCTCTCCTGTAGATCGCTGCGCCCGCGCACGCCGAGAATACCCGGCTTGAACGGCGGTAATGCGTAAGATCCCGTCCCACGCCGCGCTGGTACGCCCAGCCAAGCAGGGAATACATATCGCCTGCATCATCCAGCCTGTCCGGATGGTACATCTGGATCATCCGGCTGCTGACGGAAAAGATGCGCTCCGACTGACCGATCGCACGCACCATCTCCGCCACGAAATACTCGTCCACCCGGACGTCATTATTTAAAAGCAGCACATACGGTGTGTCTGCCGCCTTGATTCCGACGTTGACTGCGCCGGAAAATCCCGTGTTTTCCGGCAGGAAAATCGTATCGATCTGATGTTCCTTCAGCCACTCCACGCTTCCGTCCGTCGAACCGTTGTCCACCACCAGCGTCCGGAAATTCGGATACGTCTGTGCATTCAGTGAACGGATGCATTCGTCCATAAACTTTAACCCATTATAATTGGGAATAATAATTGTCGTTGTAATCTCCATCCCGGGTTATACCTCCAGATGATACGGTTCTCCGATTTTCTCTTTTTTCAGATCCCTGAGGGCGAAATTGGACTTCCGCAGCGTCAGGTTCGGATTGTAATAAGGATCTCCATCTTTAAGGATCTCCGGCCAGCGCTCCGAGAAAATCTTGATCTCCCTGTTAAAACGTGCCACCTTCTCCGGCGTATCCTCCAGTCCTCTTGACTTCGACTCATAATGATACAGCAATGCGTACGGATTGTAAACCACTAAATGATTTGATGCCCGCACTTTCATGCAATAATCGATATCGTTAAATGCGACCGCCAGCTTCTCCGTAAAGCCGCCGACCTCATCAAAGAGCGCTTTCTTTGTCATCAGGCACGCCGCCGTCACAGCGCTGTAATCCTGTGTACTCATCGCACGGTGGAAATAGCTGTTTTCCGCCTTATGAAGCCCGATAAACGTATGCCCTGCGATGCCGCCGAAACCAATCACGACGCCCGCATGCTGGATCGTATCATCCTGATAGAGCAGTCTCGCGCCAACTGCGCCGACGTCCTCCCGCTGGCACAGTCCCAGCATCTCCTCGATGAAATTCTCCGCAATCAGCTCGGTATCATTATTTAAAAACAGCAGATATTCGCCCTTTGCGAAGGTCACGCCGAAGTTGTTGATCGCCGAATAATTAAACTCGCGCTCCCAGGTTACCACATGGACATTGGAAAATTCCTTCTGAATCTTTTCATAGTATTCAAAGGTTTCCTTCTCCGTGCTGTTGTTCTCTACAATGATAAACTCAACATTGCGGTACGTTGCCCGCGTCTCAATCGCCCGCAGGCATAGATCCAGATCCGTATGGTGATCCTTGTTCGGAATGATGATCGATACCAGCGGTTCCCCCTGAATTTTATATACAGAGTGATAAATGCCGTAGTCCACACCTTTTTCCACGCGCTCCGCCTCGATACCGACGCGTTTATAATGATCCATGATCGCGCGCGCACCCGCATCAAATGCGTACAGCTTGCTCTCCGGGTTGCTCGCTGTCGAATCCTTGTGGCAGCGCCAATGATACAGCACCTTCGGGATATGGCGGATCTCCTTCGCCTTCTCCGTACAACGGAAAATGAAGTCATAATCCTGTGCTCCGTCGTATTCCTGACGGAAGCCACCTACCTGCGCTGCCAGATCGTGGCTGACTACAAACAGATGGCAGATATAGTTGACGCTGCAGAGCAGATCGATATTGAAATCCGGCTTAAAATGCGGATCAAACAAAGCGCCGCCGTCCATATCCAGCTTATCCTCATCCGAATAGAAGCAGTCGCATCCCGGATGTTCCTGTAACAGTTTCGCACACTCATAGAGAGCATTCGGTGTCAGCTTATCGTCATGGTCTGCCAGCACGATATAATCGCCGGTCGCCATATCCATTGCTGCATTCGTATTGCCGGAAATGCCCTTATTTTCCCCTAAAATCACGTATTTAAAGCGGCTGTCCTTCTTCGCATACTGCTCCAGCACCCGCTCGCAGCTTTGTCCTGCCGGACTGCCGTCCGCCACGCAGACCTCCCAGTTTGCGTATGTCTGTTCCGCGATCGAATCCAGCATTTCCCGCAGAAATCGCTCCGGTGTCTTAAATGCCGGAATCACGATCGAGAATTTAACCGGCGCGTCAAACACCTTTTTCCTCTGCTCCTCCAGCTCCTCCGCCGTCGGCTTCGTCAGTGAATACCACTCGCCGTAATCGTAGTCATTGTCAATTCCCTGCAGTTTGTGCTTGGATTTTACCAGCAAGGCTTTCAGACCGTTTTCCTTCCAGAAATCCAGGCAGACCCGCACAGTCTCCATGTTCATCAAATCGCGGATCTTCTGCATCCGCTTGTGCGCCACACTGCTGCGCTTGCGGATCAGTTCTTCATTATATTTAATGCGGATTTTGCGTCCCTCGCCTTTTGCGATCAGATAATAATCTTTTCCGCGCTCATACGGGAACTGGATATCAAATCCAAGCTCTTTTTCTACCGTTCGCCCAAAATAAATCTGGCTGACGTCGTCGCGGCGGGTCGCCACATACTGAAACCGGATCGGCTGATGTGCCCCATCTTCAACCTGATAGGTGATCTCCGTCTCCGGCGTCTTTCCGATCGCCCAGCCATTGAGCTGAATCGAATTTTCACGAATCCGAACTACATCGACATTACATTTCATGCTGTTTGCCCCCAACTTTTTTTACCGGTGTATCAAAATTCAGCCGCTCTTCCTCCACTACCAGCGGACGCTTCATGACTCTCGAATTGATCGATAAAATATACTCCCCCACCAAACCGATGAAAAAGATCTGAACCGACCCTAAAAAACACATTCCAATCAGAACCGGCGCCATACCAGCCGGAAAATCATACCAGTGAAGCAGTTTCATCACCAGATATACAATCGCCACGATCATACTGATCGCCGCGCAGATACTTCCAAAGATTGTCGCCAGGCGCAGACCGACCTTCGTATAGGAGGTCACACTGAGCATCGCGGCATCGTAGAGCCGGTAAAAATTGTTGTGTGTCTTGCCTGCGCGGCGCTGCGGCTGGATATATGGAATCTCCTTACGCTTATAACCAAGCTCCGCCACGATTCCGCGCAAAAACGGCGTCGGATCGTCAAGCTCCCGCAGAATCTCAATAAAATCGCGGTCATACAGACCCGAACCGGTAAAATGCTCAATCTGCTCGACATCGGAGAGTTTCTTTATCATCTTGTAATAGCAGCTCCTCAGCGCATACATGATCGGGTTTTCCTTGCTTCCCGTCTTGATGCCGATGACAATCTTGTAGCCATTTTCCCACTCATGGACATATTTCGGGATCATATCGACCGGATCCTGAAAATCCGCCACCATGCTGATCACGCAGTCGCCGGTACACTGTAACATTCCATAATACGGGGAATTGAACTGTCCAAAGTTTTTGGCATTAAAAATTGCCTTGATCCGTGGATTCTCGCTGCAGATCTTGCGAAGAATCGGGCGCGTCTGGTCCGTCGAATCATTGTCGATAAAGACAAGCTCATAGTCATATTCCGGCAGATCGCGCTCCAGCGTCTCCACAACCGCCTCGCTGATCGGACCTACATTCTCTTCCTCGTTGTAGCAGGGAATTAATATACTGATTTTTTTCATACTTTTCTGATTCCTATTAATTTGCTTTTTGTTTGAACTCTTCTGTTTCGTTCCACCAAATTTCGAACACAAAAAAAAGAGAAAGCCGCTTCGGCTATACTGCCTTTATTTTAAACGTCTTTCTCTCTTTTGACAACCTACAATTTTCTTAACGATTTTTGGCTGCTTCGCTATTTACTTGGCATAAACTGATAAAATATGTCCAAATATTTACCATTCTCTCCCGTCACTCTGCACAGAGGGCAGAAAAATCATTTCTGAAAAGCTAAAATTCTCTTCATTCCTTCTTCAAAATATACCTGTGGCTTCCAGCCAACCACCCGCTCCATCTTGCGGATATCCGGGATCAGATTGACGATTCCCTCTGCATTCGGCGGGCGGACGCCAAATTCCATGCTGCCCTGCCTGCCGCACAGCTCATAGACCGTCTCGACAAACCCGCGCAGCGGTCCTGTCTCATCCATCGGACCGCCCAGATTGTAGACACATCCGTGATCCGTGAGATTTCCCGCATATTCTGCCAGATCCGCCAGGGCGCGCCCTGCATCGTCAATATACATGAAGTTCCAGAGCTGCGTGCAGGCGGTCATCGTCATCTTCTCCCC
>ERZ1106943.767-NODE-767-length-38525-cov-5.312529_pt1 | contig 38525 bp, 39 predicted proteins | sample MGYA00403671_ERZ1106943 | MGnify/ENA primary metagenome ERZ1106943 (study PRJEB35170, sample SAMEA104062427) | human gut metagenome | biome: human gut; feature: human-associated habitat; material: faeces | place: Denmark | collected 2012-06-14 ...
GGTCACGGCGCGGCTCTGACATGCCACCGGCATGTCATTCACTACCGCGCCGCCGCTGCGCTACCCCTCAAGCTCCCCCTGCTGCTCTCTTATCTGTGCCAGCTGCACATATTTTTGACCGGCTGAATGACTTCAGTCATATTCCGCGCTTGCAAAGCATATCACGTCGCTTATCGCGTTCTGCCAGCCCCAGTCGGGGCGGTTATACGCGCTGCCGTTCATGGCGATCGTCGCGGTGTGGCCGCCGTCGAGCGCGTACGCCGTGTCCACGCCCTTATCGTGCATGAAGCGCGCCTCGGTGCTCGCGGTGCAGGTGCCGTAATTCTGCTCGTAGCAGACGGTCATTATCAGGTAGTGCAGTTCGCCGCGCTGCCCGATGGCGCAGCGGGAATATTTGCTGTCCACCTCGCCGTAAACATAGCCGGAGCTCAGGTCCTGAAGCTCCCCGTTCTCGACGAGTATCGGCCCGAAGTTCACGGAAAACTCCACATCGTTATCGCTTATGAATTTCTCCGCGTCCTCCCATGTCTGGATGTCTCCGGGGCGCAGGAGCAGCATGTCCCCGCCGGAGGTGAACATACAGGTATGCACGGCGATCGGAGAGAAGTATTGCAGCTCGCCGCCGTACACGCCGATCCCGATGCTGCGGCGGACGTAAAAGTCCCCGCTCACCGCCATGACGGCGTTATCCTCCGCGGCAAGCTCTGTCGCGGTCTTGAGTCCCGCGGCACGGTAGCTGTCGCCGCTTATCTTGCGTCGGAGCTGGGAGCCGTCGGCGAGCTTCACCTCGACGAACGAGCAGCCGCGCCCCTCTATGGCCTCCTGCCATGCAATGACGAGGATGCTTTCATCCCTGTAATACCACATCTCGGAGTTGGGCATGAAGTCGATATCCGCGTTCCAGAAGGTCTCCTGCCCGTCGAGCAGCACCGCCGCCGCGTCTATGACGGCCTGCACCTCCTGCGGATCGGTCGTGACGCCGTAGCAGGCGGCCTTCGGCTGCGGGGGCAGCTCGCCCGCCTGGACAGAATAGAGCTTGCGGATATATTTCGCCTCACCTGCCGTCCGCTCTTCGAGCGCCGCTTCAAATCCGCCGACCTCGTCCGCCGCGTCAAAGGTCTGCACGGCTCTGGGCTGCGGCGGGGTGTGGACATATCCCATCAGCAGCGCAGCGGCGCCGATCAGAAGGATCAGCGTCGCTGCGGCGGATATGAGTACAAACGGTTTCTTCATCAGTCGTAATCCGGCTCCTCGCGCTCTGCGCAGGTGGTCTTATACATGAGGTACACGATGACGGCCATCATGGTGCAGGTTATGGTCATGACCGTGTAGCAGATGGGATACATGTTGCCGAAGCGCTGCACAAGGTATTCCGACGCGCCGGTTCCCACAAGCGTGAGCACATAGCCGATCCACATCGCCACATGGTAGCCGCAGCGGCCGTTGACCTTATGCGAAAGGCGCGAATAGTGGATGAGCGCCGCAAGGATGCAGACCGCGCTCACGATCTGGACGATGCTGACGAAAGCGTTGAAGTGCATGAAGCTGGAGTCATAGCGAGTGCTGTCCATAAGCAGCTCCACCGCGCTGTGGAAGGTTAGGAACATCCATGCGACGTTCCCGTCGCGCGGGCAGCCCTCCTTCATCGGCAGGCGGCGGCGCGTGAAGAAGAAGTAGAGCAGCAGCACCGTCACGCAGAGCATCAGTATCGCCTGCACAAAGAAGGTCGCAAAGCGGTACTCGACGGCGCCCATGGAGTTTGTTATGCCGCTGCCTATCGGCAGATGCTGCAGAAGCGGCGTGGTAATGGCAATCTTGCTGCGGCAGGAGCTGTTGAACAGGGCGCTCAGGCGGATGAACACAACGATGAGCGCTCCGCCGGGGGCGACGCAGTCGAGCAGACGCGCCATATTCCCCGTAAGACCCAGCCCGCGCACAACGAGTGCGGCGAGGAAGGTGCCCAGCAGCGCGCCGGGCAGGCAGTAGCTGCCGGTGGAATAATCGGTGATGGCGCGGATAAAGCTCGTGTACTGCTCAAGGTGGCAATACCAATGTATCGCGCGGCAGAGCGGCACGGAGAACAGCAGCGCCAGCGGCAGCAGCAGCCACATCGCGGCGGAGCGTCCGCCGTGCGATATGTACAGCGAATAGCTGAGCGCAAAGCCTGCGGCGATACCCAAGGCGATGACTACCGCACTCCAATATATGACCGTGCTTCCGGTGCTGATTGCTATCGGATTCATGGGTTCACCTCCTCCGGCAGTGCCGTGGCAAAGTAGATTATATCGCTCTGTGTACGCTGGTTGCCCCAGTCGGGACGGTTGACGGTATGGCCGTTCATGACCATGGTAGAGGTCTGGCCGCCGTCGAGCGCATAGGCTTTGACAACGCCCTTACTGAAGATATACTCCGCAGCTTCGCTGACGGTCGCCGCGACGGAGTGGTCATCCTCATAGTTTATCGTCATGAGGATATAGTGCAGCTTGTCGCGCTGGCCGATGGCGGTACGGGAATAGGTCCTATTGTTCTCGCCGATGGGATAGCTGCCGAACTCGGCAAGCTGTCCGTTATCGACCATGACCGGCCCGAAAGCGACGGCAAAGGTAACGTCGTTATCGGTTATGAACTGCTGCGCTTCCTCCTGCGAACTCATCTCGCCCGCGCGGGAGAACAGCATGTCGCCGGAAGCGGTGAAGAAGCAGGAGTCAACGGACTTCGGCGCGAAGCGGTAAAGCTGGCGCTGATACACCGTGATGCCGAGCTGGCGGAAGATGTAATAGTCGCCGCTGATGGCAATGACGGCGTTCGCGGAGGCGGCCATATCGGTCGGGTAGAGCTGCACGTCGGAGCCGTAGCTGTTGTTGGCTATCATTCTGCGCAGCTGGGAGCCGTCTGCGATCTTCACCTCGGCGAAAGTGCAGACCTTGTTATTGATAAGCTCCTTCCACGCGATAGCGAGGATAGTCTCGTCATAGTAATACTCAATCTGCGAGCCGGGATAGAAATCCACGTTCGGGTCCCACGCCAGGCTCTGCCCCTCAAGGAGGTCCGCCGCAGAATCGATAACCTGCTGAACCACGGCGGGGTCGGTGGTCGTGCCGTAATTCGCGGGGTTCGGCTTCTGTCCGGCGAGGGCGTTCTCGTCGATCTTATACACCTTGCGGATATACGCAAGGTCGCCGAGCGCGTCGCTCGCGGCATTGTTTATGTATACGTCGAACTTGCTGACAAGATCAAGCTTGCTGCCCGACGCCGCGCCGACCGAGCTGCCGCTGTCGGGATGGATGTTATTGAACGCCCAGACGAGGGACAGGAACGCCAGAGCGATGAACACCAGCGTTATAAAGCCCATTCCAGCGTTTCTCTCCTTCGCGCGCGGAGCCGGAGCTGCCGGAGCGGGTTTGCGCTCCGCCGGAACAGGGGCGGGGCGTCTGTCCGGCATTGCCGGACGCTGGGGCTGCGCCGCAGCGGGGCGCTGCTGCGGAGCGGCCGGACGCTGCTGTACGGACTGCGCGGGGCGCTGCACCTGCTGTTGTCTCTGCTGCGGAGCGGCCGGACGCTGCTGGGCAGCTGCAGGCTTCGTCTGTGCCGCGGGTCTCTGCTGAGGCGCCGCAGGGCGGGACTGTGCCGCCGGTTTCGGCTGCGCGGCCTTGGGCTTTGGCTGGGAGGCAGGTTTTGCCTTGGGCTTATCCGAGTCGGAACCGAATTCGCGGAGGATATCGTCAAGGTCGAAGCCGTAATCTTTATCGCTCATTTCAGCCCCTCCTCTCAATTCACGGTGCCGCCGGTCAGGGCGCTAAGCATGGCGGAGTTCGGGATGATATACCAGTCTCCGTTGGTGTACTCAAGCTCCACCTCAAAGGCGGTCGTCGTATAATAATTCTGCGCGCGCTCAAGCACCGCCCGTACCGCGGCGGAGTACGCCTCGTCGGTCACGGCGGGGAGATAATTGTTATTCTCGTCGTACACCTCGCTGCGCGAGCGGGACTGCACGATGGAGTTGAGGTTCTCCTCGGTCTTGCTCTGCACATCATCGCCGATGGAGCTGAGGTCGAGATACTGGAAAACGACCTGCTGTTTCGCGGTCAGCCCATCCACGGTGCAGTCACCGTAAAGCTTATAGGAATAGCTGGCCTTCAGCGCGTCATATGCGAGCACGGCCGTCTCGCTGTCGGGCGTGTTCTCAAGGCCGAGCGTGGAGTAACCCTCCATGTGCTCGTATGCGGCGGTATAGTTTCCGGCGGTCATATCGTCGAAGAACTCCGTGACGACGGCTTGCGGGTCGCCGCTGGGCTTGACTATGATGGCGCCGTGCACGCTGCCGTAGAAGCAGGCGAACAGCGCCGCGCCGGTGAGCAGCACAGACGCCAGCGCCCATGGGATGTTTATCTTGCGGCGTCCGCCCTTGCAGGACATGACTGCGGCCACGCCGCAGACGACGAGCAGGCAAATGCCGGCAACTGCAAAAATATTCATAACAGAGTCCGTACCTTCCTCAGTTGTATTCGCTTCGGGAGTGCTTGGGGTAGTGCCGTCCGATGCGGAATCCATCGGCGCGGGGGAATTGAGTGCCTCTATCGCGGCGCGTTCCGCGTCCTCGGCCTCCTGCACGCGGCGTATCGCCGTGCGATACTGCGCGTAATCGCTCATCAGGCTGCAATAGTCGGTCAGCGCAACGTAGCCGTTTTTCAGCGTATCCGTGAACATGACGATAACTATCGGATCGTCGGTATACACGATGGCGCAGTCGTTCATGTACAGCTTGGAGCCGTCCACGAGGTAGCCGTATTTATGCGCGACCTCGTACTCCTGCTCGTGGAACTTGAAGTAGTTCTTCGGCTCGGCCTTCAGCATGACGTCGATGAGGCCGGGGAAATTGTCCTTCTCCGTCTCAAGCAGGTTCAGGCAGTGGATCATCTGCCGCGCCGTGCAGAAATTGTTCTCGTAGAACTTCGCGTCAACTGTCTCCGCGTCCTCGCCCATGTACGGCGCGATCAGCTCGCGATAATGGCGGTATGTACCGAGGTTTTTCCACAGGAGCTTTGCCATGTCGTTGTCGGAGTTTATGATCGTCCACTCGAGGAGCTTCGAATACTTCACTCCGGCGATGGTGTCGTCCATGGTCATCTCGCCGTTATGTATCTTCTCGGTGTAGATCATGTTCAGTGGCACTTTGTACATGCTGCCCGCGACCAGATACGTGTCCCCGTTGAGGAAGTGCTCCTCACCGGTCACTGTGTTGCGGTAGCCGAGCGCGACGTCCTCGGGGTCGATGTTGTGCTCCGTCAGGAATTGGTCGATGACCTCGTCCCAGGTCTTGTCCTTGAAGCGCTCGTCGTCCTCCCCGTCGGCAAACGCGGCGGGCAGCAGCGCCGTTATCATGCACAGCGCCGCAAAAAGGCATATAATTTTTCTCTTCAGCTTCATATCCTTCTCTATTCCTCCCCGTCTGATGGCAGGGCATAATAAACTAAGGTAATTATAGCCGTTCCCCCCTCTGATTTCAAGAGCAATAAGCTGTCTTAAGAAAAATTTGAGAAGGAATGGAACAAGCGCCGCAGAAACGGGAATAATATGAATAAAGGGCAGACGGTCAAAGGGGGGCTTGACGTGAATATACCGAATGCGCTGAGCATACTGCGGATACTGCTGACGCCGCTTTTCGCGGCGCTGTATCTGCGCGGGCAGACCGGAGCGGCGGTGGCGGTGCTGCTGCTCTGCGCGCTGACGGACGTGCTGGACGGATACATCGCCCGCCGCTTCGACATGGTGACGGAGCTTGGCAAGGCGCTGGATCCCGTGGCGGATAAGCTGATACAGGCGGCGATGATGCTCTGCGCCGCGGCGCGCACGCCGCTGGTGTGGCTGCTGCTGGCAGCGCACATCCTGCGCGAGACGCTCATGGCCGCGGCGGGACTGTATATGCTGCGCGTTCTGGGGCAGATATACGGCGCGCAGTGGTACGGCAAGGTCTGCACGGCGCTGATATACGCGGTGATGATAGCGCTGCTGCTGTTTCCGGATATGCCGGAGCCTCTGGCCGCGGGCGGCGTTTTCACCTGCGTATTCATGGTGCTGATGTGTCTGGTGATGTATCTTGCCGATTACGCACGCGTCCTGCGTGGGGAGAAAAGATAGCTCAAGCCGCCCATCGCTTTTCGATGGGCGGCTTTTCTGATAAATGCCGTTATTTGTTTATGACGCTGTAATTCACGCGGTCAAGCGCGGCGTCTATATCTTCGTCGCTTGCGCCGTCGGGCAGATACAGCCGCATCGTCACGTAGGATTTCTCAAGGAAAGCATACGCGTAAATCTCGTTTCCGTCCGTCAGCACGGTTAACACGGTGCCGTCCGGCGCGGTGTGCTCGCGCGCGTATAGCTCATCCGGAGCGTCGGCTATCTCGTACATCTCCATCCCGCTCGAAAGCGTGGTGTACGGCGAATTGTAGAGATACACGTCATTCGTACTGTCGCTCGCCGTGACGCCGTCAAAGTAGAACGACACGGCGAAGGTGCCCTCGTCGTAGTAATAGACCTTGCCGTAGCCGCTCGGCGGCTCGCGGAAGAAATCTCCCGTACAGAACTTGTCCGAGATAAACTGCGTAAGCTCCTCGTTCGGGATGTCCATATCCAAGGGCGTGTACTCCCAGCCGAACTTCTCCGCGAGCGCTTTCGAGGTGTCGCTTGAGCCGAGCTGCGTGCTCTGCCCGCGCAGGGCGAGGCCGTATTTCGCCGCTATCTCCTCCAGCTTCACTTCGCCCGCGGCGTCTCTGGCAAAGTAGAAGTAGTCGTATTTCCCGAAGCCCTGCGCCGCGAGCAGCAGGTGATCCTCCCAGGCCTTGACCTCCCCGGATGGGGCGGAGCGCGTCTCGATGGGCGCAAGCTCGCCGTCCACGTACCCGTACAGTGTTATGGTGCAGGTTCCGTCGTCGTTATAATCGGTGTCGATGGCGGCGAGACCGTCGGGCAGATTCAGCATGAACGCGGGCGTGGTGTCGGGCAGCGAGGCGCGGTATTCCTCCCATTCCGCCCATGCAAGCCGCGAGTTCTCGACCGCGCGCTTCACCTCTTCGGGCATGTAATCGGGCACCTCCTGCGGCTGTGTCAGCGATATCCGCCGCGCCTCAGGATTCACCGTCCGCTGGACGCTGCCGTCGGTCTGCTCGGCAAATTCGTACACCGGATTGTCCGTCGGATCCATCGCCATCGCCCGCAGGCCGAACAGATCAGTGGCGTAGGCCACAGCGCCCAGCGCCGCTAGCAGAGCCACGATCGCCGCGATGAGCGCGGATCGGCGCAGCGTTTTTCTGCGGTGTTTATTCAAATTTATGACCTCCCTCGTGTCATTCCCCACCGTCCCGCCGTGCATCAGCTCAATGGCCTCGTCCACGGCGGCGGCGTCAATATCGTTCATGGCAAGCAGAAAATCGAGCGGATTCATATTAATTCCTCCTTTTCGAGGTAAGTCCGCAGCTTCTGCCGAGTGCGGTATAAAGAGGTCGTCACTTTGCTCTGCGAGAAGCCGAGCCGCGCGGCAATATACGCAGTCGGCGCGAAGAGCCAGTAGCGGCAGATGAAAATGTTCCGGTCGTCGGCCGAGAGCGTGCGCAGGAATCCGTCTATCGCCTGCGTAAGCTCGCGGCGCTCGTATTCGCGCTCTACCGCCGCGGAGGAGGCGAGCGTTTCGCCCAGCTCCTCCAGCGCGAGATCGGCTCCGCCGTTTTTCAACGCGGCGCGGCTGCGCAGACGCTTCAGGCTGAGGTTGCGTGTCACCGCGGCGATAAACGCGCGGAAGCGGGACGGGTGCTGCGGCGGGATGCAGTTCCACAGGGCAAGATATGTATCCGCGACGCACTCCTCGCTGTCCTCGCAGCTTGAAAGGATGTCGTCCGAAATTTTCCGGCACAGCCGCCCGTATTTCTCGTCCGTGCAGGCGATCGCCGTCTCGTCGCGCCGCCAGTACAGCTCTATTATCTTTTCATCATCCATAACGGCCTCCAAGGTTTCCGAAAGCGCTTTCACTTATAGAGTACCGGTTGCGGACGAATTTGTCACGGGAATTTCAAAATTTTTCTCTAAATCACCTTTTCCGCGTCGAACATGCCCTGCAGCAGCTCAAGTCCGGGGCGGTAGAGCTGGTTCACGGTCCAGCAGCTTATCCCCGCGAGGCCGTATTCGTTCACCAGCTCCAGCCGCGCGCGGACACTGCGCGCATCCTCGAACCACACTACGCGCCGCACGCCGGCGGCGTCTGTGTACGTGAAGAACGGCGCCTGCGCGGTGCGGTCGAATTTTATCTCCGCCCCGGCCGAGGCCGCAAGATTCATCGCCGCCGCGTTTGAGATGACCGTCGCCGCGTCGCCCTGCCGCCATGGCAGCCGCCACGAGTAGCCGTAGTTTGAAAAGCCCATGAGAATTTTCCCCGGCGGTATCTCGCCCACGGCATATTCCAGCACCCGCCGCATACGGTTCACCGGCGATACGGCCTGCGGCGCGCTGTACGTGTAGCCCCATTCGTAAGTCATTATTATCACGCGGTCGGCGTACCTGCCGTGAGCGGCGTAGTCGTGCGCGGTGTACAGCAGCCCCTCCTGCCCGGCGCTCTCCTTCGGGGCAATGGCAGTGCTGAGGAAGTAGCCGCGCGGGTGCAGCTCGTCGGCGGCGCGGCGGAGAAACTGGCTGTAACTGTCGCGGTCGTAGGGGTAGACATATTCGATGTTGAAATTGACACCGTAATAGTTCTTCATGCGCAGCACGGAGAAGATATTCTCGAACAGCGCGTCCTGCGCAGTCTTATCCGTGAACAGCGCGTGGGCAATCTCGCCGGAGAAACCGCCGGAGCGGCCGAGATTGGTCACGGTCAGCAGCGGCGCGGCATTGTCCGCGTAGGCCGCCGCGATCATCCGCGCGTCCTCTATCGGCAGCAGTCCGCCCGCCGCATCCGCCTGATAACAAAACGGGCAGAAAAACGTCAGATACGGCATAGTCTCCGCCATTACCGCGTCAGATATGGCGGGGTAGGCGTAGGCGTTGACCTCTATCGCGCGTCTGTCCGCCGTGCCGCCAGGAACGAGCAGCGCCATGCCGGGCACAAGCCGCGCGGGGTCGTTGAGTTGGTTTATCCGCGCCAGCTCCGCCGCGTCCGTTCCGTACCGGCGGGCGATGCCGTAAAGGCTGTCTCTGCCGCGCACAACATATATCTCCATAAGCTCTCCTTTCACGATCTCCGATTGCTGATATATTATATATATTCGTGAAAATGCTGTATTTGCAATCTCGGATATATATGCTATAATATCCTACATATTTAATAGTTTAATAGGAATCGAGGTTTATTTATATGGCACAGAACGTTATCCCCAAGCGCAGTGAAGTCCCTGAGGAATTCACTTGGAACCTCAAGGACATGTTTGAGAGCGACGAGGCATGGTTTGCCGAGTACGAAGCGCTCAAGGAAATGCCCGCCCTCATCGCGGCTTTTCAGGGCAAGCTCGGCGAGAGCGCCGAAACGCTGCTTGAATCCTTCCGCCTTGACGACGAGATAAGCACCCGCCTGAGCCGCCTCTACGGCTACGCGAGCTGCAAGGGCGATCAGGACACCGGCGACAACTACTATCAGGACATGCGCGGCAAGGCCATGAGCACCTACGTCGCCATCGCAAGCGCCGCCGCGTACCGCACCTCCGAGATAATGGCCATTCCTGAGGACACGCTGAACCTGTTCTACACCGTGCAGCCGGAGCTGGAGACCTACCGCCGCAGCCTGTACCAGATCCGCCGCCGCGCCGCGCACATCCTCTCCCCCAAGGAGGAGACCCTGCTGGCCGCCGCGGGCGAGATGGCAGACTCTCCGGAGAGCATCGGCAGCGTATTCCGCAACGCGGAGCTGCGCTTCCCCGAAGTCGAGGACAAGGACGGCGTGAAGCATCAGCTCACCAACGGCTCCTTCGTCCCCCTGCTCGAGAGCAGCGACCGTGTGCTCCGCCGCAACGCTTTCGAGACTTACTACAACCGCCTCGGCGAATACAAGAATACCATCGCCGCAACGCTGGATGCGCAGTTCAAGCAGCTTCGCTTCTTCGCTGGCGCGCGCAAATACGAGACCACCCTCGCCGCGTCTCTCGACGCCACCGAGGTTCCCGTCGAGGTATATCTGAACCTCATCGACGCCGTCCACGCGAACATGGACAAGATGTACAAGTACGTCGCCCTGCGCAAAAAGCTGCTCGGCGTGGACGAGCTGCACATGTACGACGTGTACACCCCGATCGTTGCCGACGCCGCGGAGAAGATCAGCTATGAGGACGCGAAGGCGACCGTGCTTGACGCTCTCCATGTTCTGGGTGACGACTATGTAGAACTGCTGAAGGAAGGTTTCAGCAACCGCTGGATCGATGTCTACGAGAACGTCGGCAAGCGCGGCGGCGCGTATTCCTCAGGCAACTCCCAGCCGCACCCCTACGTGCTTCTCAACCACAAGGACACCCTTGACAGCATGTTCACCCTCGCGCACGAGATGGGTCACGCGCTGCACAGCTACCACAGCACCAAGTACCAGCCCACCTGCACCAACGACTACGTGATCTTTGTCGCCGAGGTCGCCTCCACCTGCAACGAAGTCCTGCTCATGCGCTATCTGCTCGGCAAGACCACCGACAAGAAGGAGCGCGCATACCTCATCAACCACTTCATGGATCAGTTCAAGGGCACCGTGTACCGCCAGACGATGTTCGCGGAATTCGAGCTTGAGATGGGCCGCATGTCCGAGCGCGGCGAGGCGCTCACCGCCGATGCGCTCTGCGCGAAGTATCACGAGCTGAACAAGCTCTACTTTGGCCCCGACATGATCTCCGACGACGGCATCGCGCTTGAGTGGGCACGCATCCCGCACTTCTTCTACAACTACTACGTGTTCCAGTACGCGACCGGCTTCTCCGCCGCGGTCGCAATTGCGAACCGCATTCTGGCCGAGGGCGCGCCCGCGGTCGCGGACTATAAGAAGTTCCTCTCCGGCGGCAGCAGCACCGATCCTATCAGCCTGCTGAAGATAGCGGGTGTTGACATGAGCAGCCCCGCCCCCGTCAACTCCGCTCTCCAGCTCTTCGGCGAGCTTGTCGACGAGATGGAAGCTCTCGTTGACTGAGCGATATAACAAAAACCACAGGCATCACGACAAAAACGTGATGCCTGTGGTTTTTCATTCCGTCACTGGCAGGCTGCATTGGCCGCCGGTGCAGATATAAAACTGCGCCTTTCCGCCGCGCGGCGCGCAGTCCGCCGTGAACGGCGCGGCCGCTGCGAGCGTCTCCGCCGAGGACGGGGTTTTCAGCAGCACCTCAAGCTCCGGCGCATACTTCGCGCGCACCGCCGCGAGCATGGCGGGCTCTTCCTCGTCCGCCGCCGCGCACACAAGCTCCTTCGTCGGGTAGATAAGCTCCATCATCGCGCACAGTGCAAAGGCCATCCCCGCGGGCTGCTCCGCGCCGTATCCGGCCATGAACTCCAGCTGTTTCTCCGCCGCCGCGCGCCAGCGCTCCTCGCCGGTCAGCCGCGCCAAGCTCACAAATAGCTGCGCCGCCGCGCTGTTGCCGGACGGCATCGCGCCGTCAAACACCTCCATCGGCCGCGTTATCAGCTGCTCCGCGTCCTGCGCGGTGCGGTAGAATCCGCCGCTCGGGGCGGCGAAGCGCGCGGTTATCTGCTCCGCCTGCTTCGCGGCGGAAATTATATGCACGGGGTCGAAGCTCGCGCGGTACAGCTCAAGCAAGCCCAGCGCGCTGAACGCATAATCGTCAAGCTGCGCGGGGAAGCGGGTCTCCCCGCCGTATGCGCAGGCGCGCATATCCGCGCCGAGGCCGAAGCCTGAGCGCATGAACTCCGCCAGCCTTTCGGCGGCGGCGAGATACCGGCTGCTGTCAAAAGCTCGCGCTGCGCGGGAGAGCGCCATGAGCATCAGGCCGTTCCACGAGGCCAGAAGCTTGGTGTCCGCCGCCAGCGGCGTCCGCTCCGCGCGGTAGTCGCGCAGGCGCTCGCGGAACTCCGCGTAGCCCTCGGGGACGAAGTTCCAGCGCGTGTTCAGCAGCAGATTCGGGATACTCTTCCCGTGGAAATTGCCCTCATCGGTGATGTCGTAGCACTCGCAGAAGTGCCGCCCGTCGTCCTCGCCGAGCAGCTTTTTGACCTCGGCTGGGGTGAAGAGATAGTGCGCGCCCTCCTCGCCGCCGCTGTCCGCGTCCTGCCCGCAGTAGAATCCGCCGCTGTCCGCGCGCAGCTCGCGCAGGCAGTAATCCAGCGTCGCCTCCGCGACCTGACGGTACAGTGCCATGCGGCTGTTCTGCCACGCCTCGGTATAGCATAGCGCAAGCATCGCGTTGTCGTACAGCGTCTTTTCAAAATGCGGCGCGAGCCACTCGCGGTCGGTCGAATACCGCGCGAAGCCGCCGCCGAAATGGTCATATATGCCGCCCTTGTACATCTGCCGCAGCGTATTTTCAAGCTCTTCCTTCGCGGCCTTGTCTCCGGTGTAATAGGCGTAGCGCTGCAGGAATATCAGGTTATGCGCCGAAGGGAACTTCGGCGCGCTGCCGAAGCCGCCGTATTCGGCGTCATAGCTCGCGGCGAGCTGCCCCGCGGCCTTTCTCAGCAGCTCATCATTCAGCGGTGCGGGTTCAGTCTGCGGCAGTGCGCGCAGCGCCGCCGTAACGTCGCGCCCCGCGCGCAGCAGCTCATCCCGGCTGCCGCTCCATTTTCCGGCCACGGCGCGCAGCAGCTGCAAAAGCCCGATCCGCCCGCCGACGCCGTTCTTCGGCAGATACGTCCCCGCAAAAAACGGCTGCTGCTCCGGCGTCATTATGATCGTCAGCGGCCAGCCCGCGCCGCCGGTGAGCGCCTGACACACGTGGAGATACACCGCGTCCACGTCCGGCCGCTCCTCCCGATCCACCTTCACGGCGACGAAGTACCGGTTCAGCACCTCCGCGACCTGCAAGTCCTCGAACGATTCGTGCGCCATCACATGGCACCAATGGCAGGTCGAATACCCGATGCTCAGGAACACCGGCTTGTCCTCCCGCCGCGCCTTTTCAAAGGCCGCCGCGCCCCACGGATACCAGTCCACTGGGTTCTCCGCGTGCTGAAGCAGATATGGGGATTTTTCGTTTATCAAAGAGTTGCTCATGCCGCTCCTCCGAAATTCATATTATAGATTTATTATATCCGTTTCCCGCGGTTCTTGCAAGCGCAGCGAAAATTTTACAGCAGGGCTTGAAATGCGCCGCGCGCTGTACTATTATACATTTCATATTTCTAATTTAAATTGTTAAATTTAGTATCAGTTGTCAAGGTCTTTGAAGAAGTATGGGCGCATTTCTGCCCGCCAAAACCGTATCTGCCCTTGTCAACCGATACTAGGAGGCTGCAAGATGAAAATAACATGGCACGGCCACGCCTGCTTTTCAATAACTCACGACGGCTATACCGTCGTTATCGACCCGTACAACGCCGACTATACCGCGGGCTACCCCAAACTCCATCTCAAGGCCGACAAGCTGCTCATCAGCCACGAGCACTACGGCCATAACTGCCGCGAGGCCGTCACCCTGTCGGGGCGTCCGGAGTCGGACTGCCCATTCGAGATAAGCACGCTTGAGGTGTCGCACGACAGCGTATGCGGCATCATGCGCGGCATGTGCCTGATACACATTCTTGAGTTCGACGGGCTGAAGGCCGTCCACATGGGTGACGTCGGCACCCAGCTCCACAGCGGCGAGATCGGGCGCATATTCGGCGCAGACGCGCTGATGATAACCGCCGGCAGCTGCACCGGGCTTCCCGCGCAGGAATCATGGCGGCTGACGGAAGAGGTTTTCCCGAAGGTCATCATCCCCATGCACTACCGCGACGGCAACCGCGGCGCACGGCGGCTTGAGCATATCGACGCTTTCACGGACTACTTTGAAGCGCCCGAAATGATACATTATTATCAAACCAACAGCATAATTATTGACCACGATTCCGAACCGCAGGTCGCGGTGCTGAAATACATGGGTTGAGCCGCGCGGCGGCGATTGACAAAACAATGTCAGGAATATCAAGCTTTTTCGCGGCTTTGGGTATTTACTAAACCGCTGTTTTATGCTAATGTAAATATACCGAAAAAAGGGTAATATCATAAAGGAGGCAGAAAAATGGTCAATTATGCAGACAGAATGAATGAATTGAAAGCCTCGGACGTACGCGAGCTGCTCAAGCTCACCGCCCGTCCGGAGGTCATCTCCTTTGCCGGCGGCATGCCCGCGCCGGAGCTTTTCCCTGTTGACGATATCAACACCGCTACCACCGCCGTCCTGCACGAGAACGGCCGCGCCGCGCTTCAGTACGGCCCCACGGAGGGCTACCTGCCCCTGAGGAAGCAGATCGCCGATCGCCTCGCCGCGAAAAACGGCATCCACACGGACGCAGACCACATAATGATAACTGCGGGCAGCCAGCAGGGTCTGGACTACTGCGCGCGCCTCTTCCTGAACCCCGGCGACGTGGTCGTGATGGAAAGCCCGTCCTACCTCGGCGCTATCAGCGCGTTCAAGCCCTGTCAGCCGAAGTTCGTCGAAGTCCCGACTGACGACGGCGGAATGATAATGGAGGAGCTTGACCGCATCCTCGCCACCACCGAAAACGTGAAGATGATCTACGTCATCCCCGATTTCCAGAACCCCAGCGGACGCACATGGTCTCTTGAGCGCCGCAAGGCTTTCATGGAGGTCGTGAACAAGTATGAGGTTCCCGTTATCGAGGATAACCCCTACGGCGAGCTGCGCTTCAAGGGCGAGTTCCTGCCCGCACTCAAGACGATGGACACCAAGGATCTCGTGATCTACCTCGGCACCTTCTCCAAGATTCTCGCCCCCGGCTACCGTCTCGGCTGGATATGCTGCGGTTCCGATATATTCGACAAGATGACGCTCATCGCGCAGGCCGCCGTGCTTCAGACCGCCACCATCTCCATGATGGTCGTCTCCAAGTACCTCGATATGTTCGATCTCGACGCGCATGTCCAGAAGATCCGCGATACATACCGTCACCGCTGCGACCTGATGATCTCGACCATGGATGAATACTTCCCGAAGGAAGCCAAGTTCACCCGCCCCGAAGGCGGCCTGTTCACATGGGTCGAGATGCCGGAGTACGTCAACACCCGCGACATGGCGGCCGACGCGCTGGCGCTCAACGTTGCGTTCGTCCCCGGCGACGGCTTCTTCCCCAACGGCGGCAACTTCCACTGCCTGCGCATGAACTATTCCAACATGCCAGACGACAGGATCGTCGAGGGCGTGAAACGCCTCGCGGAGGTTATGAAAAAATACATCAAGTAAAAGGAACGGAATTCTATGGAGCTTGGTATAAAGGGCACTGCCGAAACGGTAGTCGTCTATGAGAATACCGCCGCCGCGGTCGGCAGCGGCGCGCTTGAGGTCTTTTCCACGCCCAGCATGATAGCGCTGATGGAGAAGGCGTCCAGAGAACTGGTGCAGCCCTATCTTGAAGAGGGACAGAGCACCGTCGGCACGCGCCTTGAGGTCTCGCACGTTGCGGCTTCCCCGATCGGCGCGCACATCCACGCGGAGAGCACGCTGGTCGAGATCGACCGCCGTATGCTGACCTTCGAGGTGAAGGCATATGCAGACGGAGAGCTGATCGGCGAAGGCCGTCACCAGCGCTGCATCATCTACGCCGAGCGCTTCATGGAAAAAGCGCTGGCAAAGCAGAAAAAGGCTTGAATCAAAAGCTCCCTGCGGGGCATCCCGCAGGGAGCTTTTTTATATTTCAACTGCTCACGCTTCAAATATGATCGGCCGGCCATCGGATCTTATGCGGCTGTCCTTGACCGTGACGTGCGAGCTGTCTATAAGGTTCTCGTATTCGCCGTCCGGCGCCTCGATCTTTACCTCCGCGCATTCGGAGCGCAGGCTGAACACGCCGAAGAAGCGCTTCCCATCTCCTCCGCGTTCGAGCACGGCGATATTGTGCTCGTCGTCCGCCGAAGCGACGAAGTAGTCCGCGCAGCCGAAGCGGCGCTTTATCCCATGCAGCCGCGCCAGCAGCGCGCTCATATCGCGCCCCGTATCGCGGTCGATCGGCTCCCGCTCAAACAGGCTCGGCAGATGGCTGTTCTCAAACTCCTGTCCGGCGTATATCAGGGTCGTGCCCTTGAGAAAATACAGGAACGCCGTGTAGTTCACGAGATCGCACTCCCGCTCCACGGACGAGCATATACGCGGCTGATCGTGGTTCTCAAGGAAGCGCAGCTTGTTATAATTTGCGGGATAGATAGCTTCCTGGAAATTCAGCATGTCGAGATAATAGCTCAGCACTGCCTCCCCGCGCAGATATTTGTCAAAGGCCTCGCGCACGTCGTATTCATATTCGATGTCGAAGGCTTCGAACTCATCATAGTCCAGCGCGGAATATATCCCCTGCCTGCGCGCAAAGCAGCCGAAGCCCCGATGCACGGTCTCCGCGAGCCATATGCAGTCCGGATTGACCTTTTCGACCGCGGCGCGCGCCTCCAGCCAGAACTCCAGCGGCACGAACGACGCCACATCGCAGCGGAAGCCGTCGACTATCCCTGCCCACATCACGAGCGACTCTATCTGATAATCCCACAGTTCGCGTTTGCCGTAGTCGAGATCAATAACATCCGCCCAGTCGCCTATCTTGTTGCCCGGACGCCCATCCGCGCCGTGGTAGAACCACTCCGGATGCTCCCGAAACAGCGTGGAATCAGGCGAGGTGTGGTTATATACCACGTCTATCATGCATTTCATGCCGCGCGCGTGTATCTCGTCCACGAGTGCGCGGAAATCCTCCATTGTGCCGTACGCAGGGTTTACCTCGCGGTAATCGCGATTCGCGTAGGGACAGCCGAGACTGCCTTTCTTCCCCTCTACCCCGATGGGATGAATGGGCATGAACCAGATAATATCCGTCCCCAGCGCCTTGATGCGGTCAAGATCGGGAATCACCGCGCGGAAGGTTCCCTCCGGCGTATGGCTGCGGACATAGATTGAATAGATAACCTGTCTCTGAAGCTTTGGATCGGTATGTGCGGCCATGGCTTTCTCCTCCTTGATTTTTCCTGAGCTATAAATTATAATAATCAGAAATTACGGTTTTTTCAAGTATAAGCTGTAAATATAAAGAAAGAAGATCGTAACTTATGGACAAAACTTATTCCGATTACGCGGCCTCAAAAACCGTAGAACTGCTTGGTATCGACAGTCCCACCGGCTTCACCGCGAAGGCCGCAGAATGGGTGAAGGCTCAGTTTGAAGCCCTCGGCTACACTGCAAGCATCACAGAAAAGGGCGGCGTGCTCATCGAACTCGACGGCGAGAATGCTGCCGACGCGCTGCTGCTCGAGGCTCACACCGACACGCTCGGTGGAATGGTGGCCGAGATCAAGAGCAACGGCCGCCTCCGCCTGACTAATCTCGGCGGGCTGTGCGCCGCAAACTGCGAGACTGAGAACGCGCGGCTGTACACCCGCGGCGGCGCGGTCATCGAGGGTACGCTCCAGCTCTGCAATGCCTCCATCCATGTCAACGGCAGCTTCGCCGACACCAAGCGCAGCTTCGACACGACCGAGCTTGTGCTGGATGAGGACGTCAAGTCCGCCGAAGACACCCGCGCGCTCGGCGTCGAGGTCGGCGACTTCGTGTGCTTTGACCCGCGCACGAGAATAACAAAATCCGGATACATAAAGAGCCGTTTCCTGGACGACAAGCTCTCCGTCGGCATTCTGCTCGGCCTTGCGAAATACATGAAGGACACCGGCGCGAAGCCTGAGCGCCGCGTCTACGCGCACATCACCGTATACGAAGAGGTCGGCCATGGCGGCGCAGGCTCCGTTCCCACGGGCGTGACCGAGGCGATAAGCGTCGACATGGGCTGCATCGGCGACGGGCTTCAGTGCACTGAGAGACAGGTGTCCATCTGCGCGAAGGACTCCGGTGGCCCTTACAGCTACGAGGTGGTCGGCAAGCTAATCGACGCCGCAAAGGCCGAGGGTGCGGACTACGCGGTCGATGTATACCCGCACTACGGCTCCGACGTGGAGGCCACACTCGGCTCCGGCTGCGACATCCGCCACGGGCTTATCGGCGCGGGCGTCTACGCGAGCCACGGCTACGAGCGCAGCCATCTCGACGGCGTTTACAACACGCTGAAGGTGCTGAAGGGCTATCTCAAAATATAAATTTATATTATGTTGAATACTCTGCGCGATTCTGTTATAATTCTTCTATAAAACTCCAAATGCGAGGAGATAAAAATGGCTCTCGATCAAAAATATTTTGACGACATCAATATCGACGTCGTCAAGAAAAAATATTATAACGCCAACAAGGTCAACGCCGTGCTGGAGGATATTCGCGAGCAGGCGCTGCGTCTGGAAGAAGAAAACAGGAACCTGCGCGAGCAGCTCGAATCTCTCAGCAGCCGCAAGGAGGAGATCGGCGACGCGATACTCTCCGCGAAAACCGTGTCCCAGCAGATCATATCCGACGCCTGCGTCCAGAGCGAAAAGCTCCTCAACGACAGCCGCCTGAAGGCCAAGCAGATAATCGCCGCCGCACAGGAGAAGAAGGAGCACCTTCTCGCCGAGGCCGCCGAACGGCAGGAATACTGCGTGCGGCAGGCGGAAAAGCTGTACTCCGGCATGCGCGAGCGTCAGCTTGAGAGCATCGAGGCGCTGGACGACGACTGGCAGAGCTTCCTCTGCGGACTGATGGACAGCGAAGGCTCCGGCCCCTCGGAGGAGGAGTTGTCCGCCAAGGTCGGCGCGATCGCGCGCGAGCTTGCGGAAATAGACGACGCCGAGTAACTCGACAATATTAAGCAAAAAATCTCCGGTCGGATGACCGGAGATTTTTTATGCCTTTGATCGGGAATTACTGAAGCTTTTCGAGATAGTCCACGATCCTGCCGACCGTATAGAGCTGAGCTGCGTCATTATCGGAGATGGCGATGCCGAACTCGTCCTCAAGGGACATGATAAGCTCAACAACGTCCAGCGAGTCCGCGCCCAGATCGTCAATAAGGTTGGTGTCCATGGTTATGGATTCGGGGTCAAGCTCAAACTGCTGTGCCAGAACGGATTTAACCTTTTCAAACATTGTTATTCCTCCAGTGTTTTTATACGGACGTCAGGCCCATTCACGGCTCTGCGGCTTGTTCCCGCCTTCGGGCTTGACATAGGACACGACAACGCGGCGGTTCGGCTCCACGCCAGTGGAGCTGGTGGTAACGCCCTCGTAATTCTGAAGCGCGGTGTGGATGACATGGCGCTCATAGGAATTCATCGGCTCAAGAGCCATGCTGCGCTTATACTTGATGGCCTTCTCCGCCATCTTCTCGGCAAGCTTGGTGAGGGATTCCTCGCGCTTGCTGCGGTAATTCTCGGCGTCAACGCTGATGTGCAGATGTTTCTCGCTGCCGCGGTTGACAACGTAGTTTGTGAGGTGCTGTATCGCGTCGAGCGTCTCGCCGCGGCGGCCGATTATCGCGCCCATGCCGCTGCCGGAAAGCTCAACGTTGATCCCGCCGTTATCACGCGCGGAAATGGCGATGTTCGCCTTGACGCCCATGCGGTCTAACAGGCCGGTCAGGAACTGGCGAACTGCGGCATAGTCGGCAGGCTCATCCACCACCGGAGCGCTGACCTCGACCTCGACCGTCTCAACGACCACGGTCTCCTCGGCAGGCGCCGGTTCATCCTCCGCCTCGTAACTCACGCGGACGACCGCAGGAGATGCGCCAATGCCCAAAAATCCGGACTTGGCACGTTCGAGGATCTCCACGGATACGTCGTCGCGGTCAAGACCCAGCTCCGCGAGAGCGGCGTTTATCGCATCGTCCTCGGTACGGCCGGTCTTTTCCAAAGTTTTGATCATATCGTAATTCTCCTGTTATTCTTCTTTGTCCTCTGCGGGCTCTTCCGCGGGAGTCTCCTCCACGGCGGCTTCGGCTTCCGCTTCGGTGTTCTGCTCGGCCTGAAGCGCGGTGTCCTCGCTGACGAACACTTCCTCGGCGACGGTCTCGTCTATGGAGGCTGCGCCTTCGGACTCGGCGGCTGCGGCAAGGGTAGCTTCCTCGGCGGCTTCGGGATTCACGAAGCGATCCTCAACGTAGGCGCGGCCGCGGGCATAGCGGCGGTTGCCGACCTGAGAGGCGGGCTTCTCATTTTCCTTTATGCCAAGGCGCTCACGGCGCGCGGCGCGCTCCGCCTTATCGAGGGCGGCCTTACGCTCGTCGCTCTTCTGCTTCTCACTGGCCTGGATTTTCTTCTTGCTGGTGTTGACGTTCTTCTCGGTCTTGCCTTCGGCGCGGAGACGTTCGGTCTCCAGACGCTTTGCCTCCAGCTCCTTTTCACGGGCGCTGCGAGCGGCCTGACGGATCTTGTCCTCCTCGTCGAGCTTCTTCTTGTAGACCTTGGTCAGCGTGTAATCACGGATGATGCCGAACACACTGTTTGCGATCCAGTAGATACCCATTGCGGCAGGCATGACGAAGCAGATCCAGATGGACATGAGGGGCATGACGATGTTCATGCTCTTCATGGTAGCTGCGGCCTGATCTCCGGCGGCGCCTGCGGAGGGGGTGGGGTTGATGGCATTGCTGATCTTCATGGAGGCCCAGGAGAGGAACGCGGAAATGATCGGGATAAGGAACAGTCCCAGAGCGGGCAGCCAAACTGAGGTATCGCTCCAGTCGGTGTTGAAGAAGAAGTTCCACTTCGGCTGGTCGCCGAGGTTGAGACCGAGGAAGCTGAAGTCAATATTCATCAGTCCGTCGATCTTGCCGGCAAGAGCCGTCTGGATCTCATCCCAATGCTGATGGGCGAGGTTTGCGAGCTTTATCTCCGCATAGGCGTCAGCCTTGGCGGGGATAGTGTAAAGTCCTGCGCTGACAAAATAGTCCTGAAGCGTGGTGACAACGCTCTCCGCAGCGAACATCATACGGGTGATGGGCTGGCGGATGACGGCATACAGCGCGATGAGGATGGGGAACGGAATAAGAGACCAGAGGCAGCCGGACATGGGGTGGATGCCCTCTTCGCGGTAGAGCTTCTGCATCTCCTGATTGAGCTTCTGGGGGTTGCCTTCATGGCGGCGCTGAAGCTCCTGAAGCTGGGGCTGGATACGGGTCTGGCGCATCATGCTCTTCTTGCTCTTGGCCATGAACGGGGAAAGGATAAGGTTGACGACCAGTGCGAAGAGGATGACGGCGACGCCGTAGTTGCCAGTAAGCTCATAGAGCTTGACCATCAGCCATGCAAACGGTTTAGTGATTATCGCCCACATAGTAACTCCTTAAATGTGTGTAGATAGGGGTCGATCCCGTCAGGGCACGGGGTCATAGATGTCATAGTCGTCCGAATGGAACGGATGACAGCGCGCGATGCGCTTCAAGGCCAGCCAGCCTCCCTTGAGCGGGCCGTATTTTTCGATCGCCTCAAGCGCGTATTGCGAACAGGTCGGGATGAAGCGGCAGCAGGGCGGACGCGCGGGAGATATCCTGCGCTGATAAAAGCGGATGGCGGCAAGCATGAATTTCTTCACGGCTTCGCCTCCCGTCTGAGGGACAGCTTTTCGCAGGCGGCCATGAATGCCGCGTCCATGCGCGAATACTCCGCGCCGACACAGCGGCTGCGTGCGACGATGACGATATCCCATCCGGTTTTGAGCTGATGCGAATTCAGCCGGTATATTTCCCTCAGGCGGCGGCGCACCCGGTTGCGCACGACGGCATGACCCAGCTTTGTAGATACCGTGTAGCCCACACGGTTATGGTCAAGGCCGTTTCGCCGGCAGTAGACCACCATGAACGGGGTTACTGCGCTTTTGCCTTTGGAATATAAGCGTCTGAAATCGCTGTTTTTCTTCAGCGTGCATCTGATGTTCAAAGAGACACTTCTCCCATGCTATACTTCGTCAAACATGCATAAACACCTAAAGGGCGGATCGCTCCGCCCTAAAAATATTATGCTTTGACCTGTTTCACGAGTGTGATCAGTAGCTGAGCTTTGCTCTGCCCTTTGCTCTGCGGCGAGCGAGAACCTTGCGGCCGTTCGCGGTCTTCATTCTCTTGCGGAAGCCGTGCTCCTTCTTGCGCTGGCGCTTCTTCGGCTGATAAGTACGAAGCATGATATGCACTCCTTTCAGGTGTAATACTCAACATCGGGCCGGGCCCCGAAGTAGTTGACATATAAAAATAGCCACTTGGCGACAACTGCCGCCGAGTGGCTATTATATACTAAAACATCAGGTTCTGTCAACCAAAAATTCGATTTTTAATGCCGGAAACGGAGCTTTACGCGCCGGTCAGTCGAAATGGATGATGCTGCGGGTCAGCTCGTCGGGCGTGACGTTGGGGTTATGGTAGCGCTCGCGCGTCTCGGTCGCGCCGCCCATGGATATCGCCTGCTTGGGACAGTACTGGAGACAGCTGAGGCACTGGATGCAGTCCTTGCCGAACTTGGCTTTGCCGTTGACGATGGTGATGTTGCCCTTGGGACACAGCTTCGCGCACTGGCCGCAGCCGATACATGCGTCGCTCACCTTGAGCTTGCGGCCCTTGAGCTTGGACAGCAGCGGCCACGCGGCACTCTCGACGGCATTGACGCTCATCTTCGGCGGCTGCTTTCTGCGCTTGAAGGACAGCGCGTCGATCGCAATCTGTATCGCCTTCTCCTCGGAACGCTTCTGCGCCTTCTCCGGAGAGATCGGCGGCATCATAAGGTTGTGCGGGAAGAGCCAGATGCAGGAGCACTGGTGAGAGACGCCCGCCCAGTAGGTCAAAGGGATGATGCTGTTGAGCTTATACAGGCCGCAGCCGATATAGCCCGCGTAGCTGCAAACGCCGAAGGTGTATGCCTTGGGGTTTACCTTGATGGTCTTGGCGTACTTCTCCACATCGCCAGGCAGACCGCCCGCGTAGCACGGGAAGACGAAGCCGACGCGCTTTGCGGCGCTCACGTCAGTCACGGCGGGAGCCTTGCGCATCATTATAATATCGGTGTCGCCCATGCGCTTTGCAATGTTCTTTGCGATGTCGAGACAGTTGCCTGTGCCGGAGAAACAGAAGATCACGTTTTCGCTCATGTTTACCGCTCCTTTGTTATTTATAAAATTAGTTGTCTGCATTGTACACCAAAAGCATTTGTGATACAATAGTCCCGCAACGAATGAAACAAAAGGAGAAAAAATGTACCACATCAAGCATGATAAGCGCGCGGAAAGCTCGGTCGAGCTTATCTGCACGGCGGTGCTGGAGCTGCTGGAAACAAATCCCCTCGGCGAGATAACGATAAGCGACGTGCAGCGGCGCTCGACCGTCAGCCGTTCGACCTTTTACCGGAATTTCGACAGCCTTGAGGACGTGCTCGCGCTGCTGTGCGACCGCGGCTTTGACGAGATCGCGGCAGGAAGCGGGGCGCCGGTGTATATCAGGGTGTTCCACTACTGGTTCAACAACGCCGCTGTGCTGGAAGCCCTCGTCCGCACCGGACGGGCGGACATCCTGGCCGAGAGTCTGAAAAAGCTGCTGCTCCGCTCGAAGGAGCTGCCGGGCATGGACGAAGCACGGCTCGATTACTTTGCCGCGAACACCGGCTATGTCATGACCGGCATCCTCGCCACATGGCTCAGGCGCGGCAGGCGCGAGAGCGAAGAGGAGCTCGCGGATATTCTGGCCGACTGCTTCGCCGCCGCGGGCGCGATGGTGATGCTTGGATGATATCTATACCAACTCAAATATCGAATCGTCGTTCTCGACCCAGTCGCTGACGGGGATGGTTATGTATTCGGTCTCGCCGGTGCGGATTATGACGCGGTCTATGCCGGCGTTAATTATCTGGCGCTTGCACATTGAGCATGACATCGCGTCGTGCAGCAGCTCGCCGGTGCGCGCGTCGCGGCCGACGAGATATATGCTCGCGCCGATCATATCGCGGCGGGAGGCGGAGATTATCGCGTTCGCTTCGGCGTGCACGCTGCGGCACAGCTCATAGCGCTCGCCCGACGGGATGCGCAGCGTCTCGCGTGTGCAGCGGCCAAGGTCGCTGCAATTGCGGCGGCCGCGCGGCGCGCCGTTGTAGCCGGTGGAGATTATCTCGTCGTTGCGGACGATTATCGCGCCGTATTTGCGGCGCAGGCAGGTGGAACGCTCCAGAACGGAGTCGGCTATATCAAGATAGTAATTTTGTTTGCTGGTGCGGTTGTCCATGGTTTTCCCTCCGGATTCTTTATATCTTAAATATACATTAAATATTACTATAAAGTCAATGACGTGTTGCCAATCTTGGCGCGAGGTGTTACAATCACGCTATGAACAGAAATTATCAGAAGGAACTGGACCGTATAATCCAGAAGCGCGGCAAAAGAATGCCGCGGGTGCTGCTGCACAGCTGCTGCGGCCCCTGCTCCAGCTCGGTGCTGGAATATCTCACACAGTATTTCGACGTGACGCTGCTGTGGTACAACCCCAATATCTATCCGAAGGAGGAATTTGACCGCCGGTTCAAGACTCAGGTGCAGCTCATCGAGAGCATGGGCTTGGCGGACAAGGTCAGCGTGCTGGCCGAGCCATGGAAGAGCGCCGACTATTACGCGCGCATAAAGGGGCTTGAGAACGAGCCGGAGGGCGGCAAGCGCTGCGCCGAGTGCTTCAGGCTGCGCCTGCTGGAAACGGCGCGCCTCGCCAAGCACTATCAATTCGACTATTTCTGCACGACGCTGACGCTGTCGCGCCATAAGGACGCGGTGCTCATAAACGGCATCGGCGAGGAGATAGGCCGCGCCGTCGGCGTGAGCTGGCTGCCGTCGGACTTCAAGAAGCGCGACGGCGAAAACCGCTCGATAGAACTCAGTGAAAAATACGGACTTTACAGGCAGCTCTACTGCGGCTGCGAATTTTCTCTGCACCGCCGTGAAGAGACGGCGGCGCGCATGGCAAAAAACTCGGAGGATTCTAATGAAGAAAACAGCAACACTTAAACTCGCAACAGCCGCGGTCGTCGGCGCATGCTACGCCGTGCTAACAATGATTCTCGCCCCGATAAGCTACCGCGCGGTACAGTTCCGCGTATCCGAGGCGCTGTGCATACTGCCGTTTTTCATGCCCTGCACCGCGTGGGGGCTGTTCGGCGGCTGCATCATCGCAAATCTGCTTACGGGCAACATATTCGACATAGTTTTCGGCTCGCTCGCAACTCTGGCCGCTGCACTTCTGACCGCCGAAATAGGCCGCCATGGGCACGATCTGGGCAGGAAGATACTGGCCTGCCTGATGCCGGTGCTGTTCAACGCCGCCGTCGTCGGCGCGGTCATAACCGAAGCATATAACGGGCTTAATATATTCGCCCACCCCGCCGCCTTCGCAATCAACGCCGGCTGGGTCGGACTCGGCGAGGCCGCGGTGCTGTTCGTCATCGGCCTGCCGATGATGTACTACCTCCCCGGGCTGAAATTCTTCAGGGAATTTACAATAAAACTAAATGACTAAACCATAGGCAAGAAACGAAAGGAGACGTATATGAAGGTCAGAAAAGCGATAATCCCCGCCGCCGGTCTTGGTACGCGCCTGCTCCCGAACACCAAGAGTATCCCGAAGGAAATGCTTCCGCTGGTTGATAAGCCGGTCATTCAGTACATCGTCGAGGAGGCGGTGGCCGCGGGCGTTGAGGAGATACTCATAATCACCAACCGCGGCAAGAACCCCATCGAGGACTATTTCGACTACGCGCCCGACCTTGAGGAGCGCCTGATCCATGACGGCAAGAGCGACGAGGCCGCGACCGTCCGCGCAGTCGCGGACATGGCGGACGTGTTCTTCCTGCGCCAGAAGGAGACGAAGGGTCTCGGCCACGCCGTATGGCGCGCGAAGAGTTTCGTCGGCAACGAGCCGTTCGCGGTGCTCCTCGGCGACGATATCATGCTCAGCGAGAAGCCCGTTCTCAAGCAGCTTGTCGAGGCCGCCGAGGCCAACAGCTGCAGCGCCGTTGCGGTGCGCGAGGTGCCGGACGAGCTTATCACGAAGTACTCCTCCGTCAAGCTCATCGAGCAGCTCTCCGAGCGCGTGTACAAGATCGGCGACATGAACGAGAAGCCGACGCTTGAGGAGAAGTTCTCGAACTTCGCCATCCTCGGCCGCTACGTGCTTACCCCCGCGATATTCGACATTCTGGAGCACACCGCTCCCGGCCGCAACAACGAGATACAGCTCACCGACGGCATGAAGGAGCTGTGCCGCCACGAGCCGATGTGCGCCGTCGATTTTGAGGGCAGACGCTACGACACCGGCAACCTCAAGGGCTACCTCGAAGCGATAATCGACTTCGCGCTGAAAAACGATGAGGCCGGAGAATGGCTGCGTCAGTTCATCATCGACAAGGCCGAGCTGCTGAAGTAAACTTTTTTCTTGACAAATTTCGGCGGCAGCTATATACTCGCGTTGTAATTTAACAAGGGGGGCTGGATATTTCCGGCTGAGATGGAGCCAATGGAGGCTCCGGACCCTGGAACCTGATCCGGATAATGCCGGCGTAGGAAACAGAGTATTGCAATTTTCCGCAGGTTCTTATTTTAAGGACCTGCGGTTTTTCATATTCTGCTTCCCCAAATTACAAAATCGCAATTTAGGAGGAAAGAAACATGAAAACCAAATCTCATCTCAAGCTCCGCGCGCTCTGCGAGGGCGCCATCATGGTCGCTCTGGCGTATGTGCTGAGCTTCATCAAGCTCTTTGAGCTGCCGCAGGGCGGTTCCATTGACATCGGCATGCTCCCGATATTCCTGTACTGCGCCCGCTGGGGCTTCGGTCCCGGCCTGCTGGCCAGCTTCGTATACAGCTTCCTGCAGCTTCTGCAGGGCGGCGGCTTCGTTATCGGCTGGCAGTCCATCCTCGGCGACTACATCGTGGCCTACACGCTGCTCGGTCTGGCCGGTCTCTTCCACAAGAACCCCTACGGCTACTTCTACGGCGTTCTTGTCGGCGGTCTTGCCCGTTTCCTGAGCCACTACATCACCGGCGCAACCCTTTGGGCAGAGTACATGCCTGACACCTTCTTCGGCATGACCATGACCTCTCCGTGGTTCTACTCCGCGCTCTACAACGGCAGCTACATGCTCGTCGACATGATCGTGTGCGTAGTCGTCGGCTGGGCGCTGTGGAAGCCCCTCGGCAAGTACATCCGCGGCGAAGATCTGCAGAAATAAGCCCCCTGTCTGTGAGTTTAATGTGAGGAAAAATCCGGCGGTTCCGCACCGCCGGATTTTTTTATTTGCCCGTTTCCAGCGTTGGTAATAATGACGATAAAAACGGTCAATAATTCTGATATATTGCTCGAAATTTGTGTAGTTTTAAGGCAGTTAGATATTGTTAATCTGTTGACATTTTGGCCTTATCCTGTTAAAATGTTGAATTGCACGGAGGGAAAACGCCCTTCGGAAACACAAAATGCCCGCTCAAGTACAGCGGGAAAATTGAGGAGAACAATATGAAAAAATTTGTTACTGCAATCATCCTTGTATGCATGATGCTCAGCATGGCCGCCTGCGGCGGCTCCTCCGAGGCTGAATACAAGCTCGGCATGGGCGTCGTTGTCAGCACTGATTCCTCTTCCGATAACAACGCGCAGGTCGACGCGACCGTCGCCACAGTTGTTACCGACGCAAACGGCAAGATAGTTCTCTGCCGCCTCGACTGCGCGCAGAACAAGATGGACGTCACCGGCGGTGCCGTTGACACCGCGAAGACCTTCCTCACCAAGCGTGAGCTGGGCGACGACTACAACATGGTCAAGTACTCCGACGCCACTCTTGAGTGGTACCAGCAGGCCGAGAACTTCGAAGCCTACTGCGTCGGCAAGACCGCCGATGAGATAGCCGGCATCGAGACCAAGGTCAATGAGGAAGGCTACAACGTCGCAGTTGACGAGACTCTGTATGCGAGCTGCTCCATCAGCATCGAAGACTTCATCGGCGCTGTCGTAAAGGCCTGCAGCGACGAGAAGGGTCAGACCTTCAAGGCTTCCGGTGAGCTGAAGCTCGGCCTTGCCGCCATCACCACCGCCGCTGAGTCCACCCCCGCGACCGACACCGATCCCGCAGCCGTCAAGATGTACACCGATTTCGGCGCCACCGTCGTCGGCGCGGACGGCAAGATTCTCGCCGCCATCACCGATTCCATCCAGCCCGTCGTCAATGCCGACAAGGAAGGCAAGATCGTTGACAGCACCTTCAAGGGTACCAAGCGCGAGCTCGGCTCCGACTACGGCATGGTCGCCTACGGCAATGCTATCGCCGAGTGGGATGCTCAGGCTCAGGCATTCGCAAACTACACCGTCGGCAAGACCGCCGATGAGGTCAGAGCAATAGAGACCACCCAGAACGACCACGGCTATTCCGTCACCGCAGACGAGACTCTGTACGCTTCCTGCACCATGCAGATCACCGGCATGATGGCAGTTCTGGCTCAGGCAGCCGATTACGCGCGCTGACAAAATCAACACCCCTAGGAGATGAAGGTATTGAAATCAATAAAGCGAGGCTTCGCGCTTATCTGCGTAATGGCGCTTGCGCTTAGCCTATGCGCCTGCTCCGGTAAGGCCGCGAAGGTCGAGCCGCAGGGCAAGAGCTACTTCAGCTATTTTGATACCGTCTCCTTCGTATATAGCTATGCAGGAGATTCGGCAGAACAGTTTAACGACCGTTCTGCCGAAGTTTCTGGTATTTTAGGCGAATATCACCGGCTTTTCGACATATACCATGAGTATTCCGGCGTCAATAATCTCTGCACCGTCAACCGTCTCGCGGGCGGCGAAGCGGTCAAGGTAGACAAGAAGCTCATCGACTTCATGCTCTACGCCAGGGAGCTGTGCGAGGCGACAAACGGCGAGATGGACGTGACCATGGGCGCCGTGCTGTCTCTTTGGCACGACTGCCGCGAGGCGGCGAGCAATGACCCCGCGTCCGCCAAGGTTCCGACATTGGAGGAGCTTGAGGCCGCCGCGGAGCACACCGGCTTCGGTCTGCTTGAGATCGACGCGGAAAACTGCACTCTCCGGCTCACAGACCCCGAAGCTTCGCTCGACGTCGGCGCACTTGGCAAGGGCTACGCCACGGAGCGCGCAGCGGAATATCTCGAATCCGTCGGCGCGGAGAGCTACGTGCTCAACATCGGCGGCAACATCCGCATCATCGGCACAAAGCCCGACGGCAGCGGCTGGAACACCGGCATACGCGACCCGCAGGATCCCGACGGCAGCTTCGCCGTCAGCCTCGATCTTTCGGACACGGCCTGCGTCACATCCGGCACCTATGAGCGCTACTACATGGTAGACGGAAAGAAATACCACCACATAATAGATAAGGACACTTTGTACCCTGCAGATTACTTCGAGTCCCTGACCGTCGTCACGAAGGACAGCAGCCTTGCCGACGCGCTGAGCACGGCGCTGTTCTGCATGAGCTATGAGGACGGCCTCGCCCTCGCCGAAAAGCTCGGCGTGGACGTGCTGTGGATATTCCCCGACGGGGGCATCCGGTACACATCGGGGCTTGAAGCCCGTATTGTCAAATAAAAGGAGGTAGGTGTCAAATGAACCTCAAAAAGAACATTTCATCCCTGAAGCTGCCCCATTATAAGGCGACCGCCGGTATGGAATCCGTCCGCGTCGCGCCGCCGAAAGAGGTACTGCTGCCGATGAACATGCATTCCGGTCAGGCGGCGGAGCCTGTCGTCGCAGCCGGTGAGCATGTATATCTCGGCCAGCTGATCGCGCGCGAGGAGGGGCGGAACTCCGTTCCCGTGCATGCTACAGTTTCCGGCACCGTCAAGGCAATCGAGCAGTATGAGAGCGAGCCGGGGCGCAGCGTTGCCGCGATTCGCATAGAAAGCGACGGCAAGATGGAGAAGGATCCCGCCATGGCTCCGCCCAAGGCCGAGAATCTGGACGAATTTCTCACCGCCCTGCGCGGCAGCGGCATCGTAGGTCTCGGCGGCGCGGCCTTCCCGCTATGGGCGAAGCTGGACGCCGCCCGCCGCGGCCACATCAAGACCGTGCTTGTAAACGGCGCGGAGTGCGAGCCGTTCATCACCAGCGACCACCGCACCATGCTTGAGCATACAGACCTCATCGTCAAGGGCATCGCGCTGCTCAAGCGCTATCTTGAGTCTGAGGAATTCATCATCGGCATAGAGAAGAACAAGCCCGACGCTATCGAGAAGCTGACCAATGCGTTTGCCGACGATCCGGCCGTCACGGTCAAGCCCCTCAAGAGCGTGTACCCGCAGGGCGCAAAGCAGGTGCTGCTGTATAACGCCGCCGGTCTCGTCGTCGGCGAGGGGCAGCGTCTCGCGTCGCTGGGCTACATTATTATAAATGTCACCACGCTTGCGAAGATGGCGTATTACATGGAGACCGGCATGCCGCTGGTCGACCGCTGCGTGACCGTTGACGGCTCCGCCGTCAAGGAGCCGAAGAACCTCGTCGTCCCCGTCGGTACGCCGATAAGCTGTCTTATTGAGAACTGCGGCGGCCTCAAAGAGGAGCCTGGCAAGGTTCTGTACGGCGGCCCGATGATGGGCAAGCCCGCGTACTCGCTGGAGCAGCCCGTCCTCAAGGCCACGAACGCTATCATCATCCTGAACCGCAAGGACTCCCGCAGCCTTGAGCCGACGCCTTGCATCCACTGCGGCCGCTGCGTCGAGAACTGCCCGCTCGGCCTGAACCCGACCGCCTATGCCGCCGCGCTTGAGGTCGAGGACGAAAACGAGCGCTTTGAACTGCTCGACAAGGGTACGGTTCAGATGTGCATGGAGTGCGGCTGCTGCTCCTACGTGTGTCCCGCGCATCGCCCTCTCGTGCAGAATAACCGCGACGCGAAGCGCTTTGTCCGCAAGGTCAAGGCCGACCGCGCCGAGAAGAAGTAAGGGGGAAGCACAATGGAAAATCTGATCCTCTCACCCGCACCCCATATCCATACCAAGGACTCCAGCCGCCGCATCATGCTCGACGTGATAATCGCGCTGCTGCCCGCAGCTGTCGCCTCCGTCGTCATCTTCGGCGTGAAGGCGCTTCCAGTGCTGGCCGCATGCGTTATCGGCGCGGTCGTCTCCGAGTTCCTGTTCAACCTCGTCACCGGCCGCAAACAGACCGTCGGCGACCTGAGCGCGGTCGTCACCGGCCTCCTGCTGGCGCTGAATCTCAGCACCAACGTCCCCGTGTGGCAGTGCGTCATTGGCGCGGCGTTCGCGGTCGTGATAGTCAAGTGCCTGTTCGGCGGACTGGGGCACAACTTCGCAAACCCCGCCATCACGGCGCGCGTATTCATGCTCATCGCGTTCTCCGCTGTCGCCGGCGGTGCGCAGCCCGCGGGCGTGGAGCTTGTCTCCTCCGCGACTCCGCTTGAAGTCCTCGGAAACGGCGGCTCCGACCTGCCGACTCTCTGGGAGATGTTCATCGGCCTGCGCGGCGGCGCTATCGGCGAGACCTGCGTTGCGGCTCTGCTGCTCGGCTATGTCTACCTCGTGTGCCGCAGGGTCATCAAGTGGTACGTTCCGGCGGCCTTCGTCGGCAGCGTGTTCGTGCTGTACCTGATATTCACCGGCGATATCACGATGGCAGCGTATGAGATGATGGCCGGCGGCCTCTTCATCGGCGCGATATTCATGGCAACCGACTACGTCACCACGCCCATCACCTCCAAGGGTAAGGTCGTGTTCGCGCTCGGCTGCGGCGTCATCACCTTCATCATCCGCTTCTTCTGCTCCTATCCTGAGGGCGTGTCCTTCTCGATACTCATTATGAACATACTAACTCCGTTCATTGAAAAACTGACCGCGAACAAACCGCTGGGAGGTTCTAAAAATGGAAAATAAAAAAGAATTCTCCAAATCGGTGCTGGCGCTTGTCGCCATAGTCCTCGTCGCAGTCCTGCTGCTGACCGGGCTGAATTTCATCACCGCTCCGCTCATCGCCGAAAACGGCAGCGCGGCGGCCTTCGCCCCGCTCTACGCCGTCATGCCCGACGCTGCAGGCTTTGACCAGCTCTACGACGCGGCCGATCCCGACAGCTCCGCGCTGGCAAACGTCCCCGCGAGCGTGCAGAGCATCTACGGCGAGACCGGCGGCATGGGCTACGTCCTGCGCCTGTCCACCTCCGAGGGCTACACCAAGCAGCCCATTGAATTCACCCTTGCGATAGACGCCGAGGGCAAGATCTCCGGCGTTGAGCTGACCGCCTACCCCGAAACCAAGGACATGGGCAAGGAGACCTATCCCCAAACCTACCTCGGTCAGGACTCCACGCTGGCAAACGTGTCTCTCGTTGCGGGCGTGACCTACTCCTCCACTGCGTTTAAGAACGCTGTCGCGGACGGCTTCGCCGCGCTCATCGACAACGGACTTATCGGCGCGGGCGTCAAGGGCGACGAGCAGATCCTTGTCGAAATGCTCGCCGAGGTGTACCCCGGCATCGTCAGCCCGACCGGCACTCCGCAGTATGAGGAGCAGGAGATCGCCGACGGGCAGTACACCTACATCGTAAAGAGCCTCAAGGCGCTGAACGACTCCGGCTTCGCGCTCATCATGAAGAGCGGCGAGAGCACCTATATGGCCGTCTGCAACGCCTTCGGCAGCGTGAAGCTAGTGGACATTGACGGCAATGAGGTCAGCGACGACGCGATGGCCGCTGAAGCCAAGGCCTACGCCGAGGCGAACATCGTCTCCCACTCCGACGGCGATCTGAACAAGGTCAAGCTCCTTGTGCCCGACGCTTCCGACGTTACCCCGATAAGCCTTGAGGGCGTATACAATTCCGTAACCTGCGCCTATAAGGCCGAGGGCGTGGGCTATGTGTTCGTCTCCAGAAGCTACGGCTACTCCAACGAGCCCATGGTCATCTACTACGTCATCGACGATAACGGCGCGATAGTCACCATGACCGCCGACGAGCTGATACTTTTCAAAGAGTACTTCACCAGCTACCAGCTCGATGAGAGCAGCTACAAGGCGGGCTTCACCGGTCTGACCGGCGACAGCTTCACCGGCGACGAAGCACTCATCTCCGGCGCGACCGTCAGCTCCGACGCGATACGCGTCGCGACTGAGGACGCTTTCACGGCCTTCGCCGCAGTCAATGAGAATGGAGGGGAGATAGGATGAAAAACGATGTCCGTGCGGCAATAGCGGAAAATCCCGTGCTGGTTTTGTTCCTCGGCTCTTGCCCCGCGATGGCTGCGAGCACCAGCGTCATCTCCGCTCTCGGTATGGGCGCGGCGGTGCTGGTAGTGATGCTGCTGTCGAATATGCTCATATATGCCCTGCGCAATGCGATTCCCAAGAGCGCCCGCCTGAGCGCAAATATCCTCATCATAACCGCAGTTGTTTCCGCAGTTCAGATGCTTATGAATGCGCTGCTGCCGAACGTTTATCAGATGCTCGGCGTGTACCTCGCGGTCGTGGCCGTCGACCTCATGGTCTACGGCAGCGCGGAGGATGCCGTGGAGCGCAGCTTCGGCAAGAGCATCGTCAACAGTCTGCTGACCGGCCTCGGCTTCGCAGCGGCGATGTTCGTGATGGCGGCGGTCAGAGAAATTCTCGGCAGTGGCAGCTTCGCGGGTCACGGGATAGCGTTCTTCAAGACCTATAACATCCCCGCGCTGCTCCAGCCCCACGGCGGCTTCGTCGTGTTCGCCATCCTGCTCGCCGCGATTCAGGCTTTAGGCGGCGGGAAAACTTCCGGCAAGGGCACTGCCTGCGCCGCGGCCGGTCTCTCCGGCGATACCGTGAAGGAGGGGGAATGAGCCATGAAAGCTCTGCTTCTGATAATGCTTGGCGGCGTTCTCGTCAACAACTACGCGCTTGAGAAGTTCCTCGGCGTCGGCCCCGTGCTCGGCGGCAGGAAATACGGCTCCGCCGCGATGGGCTTTTCCGTTGCCGCGGTCATGCTGCTCGCCGCCGCTGTCACTTGGCCGCTCTACCGGCTGCTTGTGCTGCTCGGCGCGGAATATCTTGAGACGCTGATATTCGTGCTGGTCGTGCTGCTGGTCGTATACGTTCTCGGCGCGATGTTTGCCAAGTCCGGCAAGCCCGTCGGCGCGTACTTCCCGCTCGTCGCGCTCAACAGCGCGGTGCTCGGGCTCGCGGTGAACAACATCACCGAGGGCTACACCTATGTCGAAGCGCTGTTCGCCGCGCTCGGCGCGGGTCTCGGCTTCGTGCTGGCGATGGTGCTGTTTGCCGGCGTGAAGTCGAAGATAAACGAGCGTTACGTGCCGAAAGCATTCCGCGGCCTGCCCGTGATGCTCCTTGCGGCCTCGATAATCTCCCTCGCGTTCTATGCGTTCAAGTAAGTGCATATTGCTGCAGCCCCGATGCTATCATCGGGGCTGTTTTCTTTGCAATGCCGCAGAGCCTGTGGTATAATATCCTGACTAACGCAAAGGAGACTTCCATGGAAACGATAAATCAGATACTCGCCCGCGAGCTTGGCCGCGAGCAAAGTCATATAGATAACGTCATAAAGCTGCTCGACGAGGGCAACACCATCCCCTTCATCGCACGCTACCGCAAGGAGCTGCACGGCGCGATGGACGACACGACCCTCCGAAAACTCGAGGATCGCCTGACGTATCTGCGCAATCTCGACCAGCGCCGTCAGGAGGTCAAAAAGGCTGTCGACGGACAGGGTAAGCTCACGCCGGAGCTCTCCGCTGCCATCGACGCGGCCGCGACGCTCGCGGAGGTGGAGGATCTTTACCGCCCCTATAAGCAGAAGCGCCGCACCCGCGCGACCGTCGCCCGCGAGAAGGGACTCGAGCCGCTGGCGCAGCTGCTCTATGCGCAGGAGCGCAGCTGCCCGCGTCCGGAGGACGCCGCGGCAGACTTCGTCGACCCCGAAAAGGGCGTAGAGACAGTTGCCGACGCCCTGCAGGGCGCAAATGACATCGTCGCCGAGCTCCTCTCGGACGACGCGGCCATCCGCAAGACGCTGCGCACTCTGCTCATGCGGCAGGGGCACCTGCGCAGTCTCGCGGTGAAGGAAGAGGACTCCGTCTACCGCCTGTACTACGACTTCGACCAGCCCGTCGCAAAGCTCGCCGACCACCAGATCCTCGCCATCAACCGCGGCGAAAAGGAGGGCTTCCTCTCCGTCACGGTACTGCTCGACCGCGACACGGCACTTCCGGTGCTGCGCCGCGCCGCCGTGAAGCCCGGCTCCGCCGCGATGGAATTTATGAAGAGCACCTGCGAGGACGCCTACGACCGGCTGATCTACCCCTCGCTCGAGCGCGAAGCGCGCGCAGCACTCACCGAGCGCGCCTGCGAGGGCGCGATAAAGAATTTCGGCCTGAACCTCAAGCCGTTGCTCATGCAGCCGCCCGTGAAGGGCAAGGTCACGATGGGGCTTGACCCCGGCTATGCCCACGGCTGCAAGGTCGCCGTCATCGACGGCACCGGCAAGGTGCTCGACACCGCGGTCGTGTACCCGACCTTCAGCGCCGGTAAAAAGGCCGAAGCCATACGCATACTCTCCGGTCTCATCCGCAAGCACGGCATTGAGCACATCGCCATCGGCAACGGCACAGCCTCCCGCGAGACGGAGCAGATGACCGCTGAGATGCTGCATCAGCTCGGCGGCGGGCAGTCCTACGCCATCGTCAACGAGGCGGGCGCATCGGTCTACTCCGCGAGCCAGCTCGCCGCAGAGGAGTTCCCCGACTACGACGTGAACCTGCGCAGCGCTGTCTCCATCGCGCGGCGGCTGCAGGATCCGCTGGCGGAGCTGGTGAAGATCGACCCCAAGGCCATCGGCGTGGGGCAGTATCAGCACGACTGCCCGCAGAAGCAGCTCGACGAGACGCTCTCCGGCGTGGTCGAGGACTGCGTCAACGCGGTGGGTGTGGACGTGAACACGGCTTCCCCCTCGCTTCTGCAGCGCGTCTCCGGCCTGACCAAGACCACGGCAAAGAACATCGTCACCTACCGCGAGGAAAACGGCGCGTTCACCTCGCGCAGTCAGATAAAGAAGGTACCGAAGCTCGGCCCCAAGGCGTTCGAGCAGTGCGCGGGCTTCCTGCGCGTGCAGGAGAGCAAGCAGGTGCTTGACAACACCGCCGTCCATCCGGAAAGCTACGACGCGGCGCTGCGCCTGCTGGAGCTGTGCGGATACACGCTCATGGACGTCGCCGCGGGTAACCTCAAAGAGCTGCCAGCGCGGCTCAAGGCGGCAGGCGACGAGAAGGCCGCGGGGTTCTGCGGAGTCGGCGCGCTGACGCTGCACGACATCGCTTCCGAGCTTATAAAGCCCGGCCGCGACCCTCGCGACGAGCTGCCGCCCGTGCTTCTGCGGTCGGACGTGCTGGAGATAAAGGATCTCAAGCCCGGCATGGTGCTGACCGGAACTGTCAGAAATGTTATAGATTTCGGCTTTTTCGTCGATATCGGCGTTCATCAGGACGGTCTGGTTCACATTTCGCAGATATGCGACAGGTTTATAAAGCACCCCAGCGAGGTTGTCGCCGTCGGCGACATCGTGAAAGTTGCGGTGCTTGATGTGGATGAGAAGAAGCACAGAATTTCGCTGACCATGAAGATAAAGGATGAGGTGTAATATGGCGACGTTTGATGATTTTGAAAAGCTCGACATCCGCGTCGGTACGATAATCTCGGCGAAGAATTTTGAGAAGGCGCGCAAGCCCGCGTATCAGCTCGAGATAGATTTCGGCGATGGGATCGGCGTGAAACGCTCTTCCGCGCAGATAACGGGGCATTACGCCGCGGATGAACTGCCCGGAAAGCAGGTGCTTGCGGTCGTGAACTTCCCGCCGCGGCAGATAGCGAATTTCTTCTCCGAGGTTCTTGTCCTCGGCACGTATTCCGAGGGCGGCGTGGTGCTGATAAAGCCGGACAAGCCGGTCAAAAACGGCGACAAGCTGGGCTGAAAATAGAAGAAAGCAACAAAAAATCAGACAGGCAAAAGCCTGTCTGATTTTTTATGCGGTTTGGATCAAGTGAAATTACTTGATGTTGCCCTGGTAGTCAACAGTGATGGTCTGGACGGTGGGCTCGGTCTCGGTGTCGTTGGAGACGGTGATGGTGCCGTCGAACATTGCAGCGACGAGAGCGGCGTAGTCATCCTTGGTGAAGGTGTCGGACCACTGAGTGGACTCATAGGGGATCTGGACGTAGTTGGCTTCGACATCGGTGCCGGAGACGAGGCCGAGGGTGTTGATCTGGCCAGCGTACTGTGCCCAGTTGTCATTGAGGATCAGCTCGCCGAGGATAGCCTTGACGGTGGGAGCAAGCCCCTTCATTGCGGAGGTAACGGTCATGCCTTCAGCATAAGCGTCGATTATAGCAGCCTGGTCAACGTCAACGCCGATGACCTTGCCGCCGACCTTTGCAGCAGCCTCAGCAGCGGAGTTGTAGATGCCGCCGCCGCAAGCGAAGACGACCTCAGTGCCGTTTGCATACCAGGTGTCCATGTAAGCGGTGATGTCTGCATCGCCGGAGAACTGGTTGCCGTAAACATAGTTGAGGGTGACGTCTGCACCGAGTTCGGTTGCAGCAGCGTCAGCGCCCTGAACAAAGCCGTAGCCGTAGCGGACAACTGCGGGAACTGCCATGCCGCCGAGGAAGCCGAGCTTGGTGTAGCCGAGCTTAACAGCTGCATAACCGGCCATGTAGCCGCACAGCTCTTCCTGGTAGACAGCGCAGGTGACGTTCTCGGGGATCTGGTAATCGCCGAGGTCACCCTGGGAAACGTCCAGAGCGATGAACTTGACATCGGGGTAGAGGTCAGCGACCTGAGTGATGGTCTCGCCGAAAGCGTAGCCGGGCATTACAACGACGTTGTAGCCGTCTGCGACAGCTGCGTCGACCATTGCAACGCGCTCTGCGGTGGAGTCGCCTGCGGGCTTGTAGTACTTGAAGTCAACGCCATTGGCTTCGCAGAACTCCTTGCAGCCTTCGTAGGTGGTCTGGTTGAAGGACTGGTCGGTGATGTCGCCGTAGTCGGTGATCATAGCGACCTTGTACTCGACCTTAGTCTGGGGATCGTCGGGCGTATCGGGCGTGTCGGGGGTGGGGTCCTTCTGACCGCAGGCTACGAGCGCGAGGACCATAGCCAGGGAGAGAAGAAGAGCAAAGAACTTCTTCATAGTGCAAACCTTCCTTACAATTTTTTGAAATCATATCATGGACATGACATCGAGCGTATTATAGCAAGATTTTTTCAAAAGGGCAAGTCATATTTGCTGAAAAGTGTGAATTTTTGGCAAAAGCTTCATGGTGAAAGCGCACAAAGAGAGACCGCAGACGCAGTCTCTCTTTGCTCAGTATTGGAAAATGCTGCCGCCGACGAACTCGCGCACGATGGAGTCGCGCGGGACGTAATCGGTTTTGAGCGGCGGGACGGAGTTGACGACCTCAAAGAGGTCAGTCAGCCCATGCTCGTCGATGA
>ERZ1106943.770-NODE-770-length-38411-cov-4.137475_pt1 | contig 38411 bp, 37 predicted proteins | sample MGYA00403671_ERZ1106943 | MGnify/ENA primary metagenome ERZ1106943 (study PRJEB35170, sample SAMEA104062427) | human gut metagenome | biome: human gut; feature: human-associated habitat; material: faeces | place: Denmark | collected 2012-06-14 ...
CATGATGGCATTACAGCTATTCAGATGGACCTTAAAATCAGCGGTCTTACACCTGAAATGATTAAAGAGGCTCTTGCAAAAACACACAAGGCTCGTAACTACATTCTTGACGAGGTTATGCTCAAGGCTATCCCAGAGCCAAGAAAAGAGCTTTCACCATATGCTCCTAAGATGTATACAACTACAATCCCTGCCGAGAAAATCAGCGAGGTTATCGGTAAGAGCGGTAAGGTTATCAAAGAAATTCAGGCTGAATGTGAAGTTAAAGTTGACATTGAAGAAGACGGCGATTACGGCAAGGTATTCGTATCGGGTATTGATGCTGACAAATGCAACAGAGCTATTGAGATTATCAAGACTATTGCTATTGATCCGGAGCCGGGCGCAATGTACCTCGGCAAGGTAACAAGACTTATGGACTTTGGCGCATTCGTTGAGATTGCACCTGGCAAAGAGGGACTTGTTCACATTTCACAGCTCGATGTAAAGCGTGTTGACAAGGTAACTGATGTTGTCAATGTTGGCGATGTGATTCGTGTAAAAGTAATGGAAATTGACGAAAAGGGCAGACTTAACCTTTCTCGCCGTCAGGTTCTTATAGATGTAGACGGACTTACTCCTGAGAACGATGTAGATACAGAGAGAAAGCCACGCCCACGCAGACCTTTTAACGAGAGAAGAAACAACGGCAGAAGATAATTTGCTGGAATAAAAATAATTATAAAAGCTCCAATTATAAAAACTCCGCTTTGGTAATACAGAGCGGAGTTTTAGTATGGCATAAATTTTAGCTTACTAAATCTAAAATTTAGGTCAACCCTTTTTAAAGGGTTGCGGGTTTGGGCAGAGCCATAAAATAATAAAAACACACTGATTTGAAATATAAGTAAACAGTAATAATTATATCATAGAAAAACCAAACTTTAGACTACTCAAGACTTTAGCAGAAAATAAAAGTCAAGATTACTGAGTGGCTGAGAGTAAGAAAGTTACACTTGAGCAGTCTTAGAGAAAAATATTCTAAAGGACACAATAAGTTTGCGAGTGTTGCTGATTTACCCCTTGAAAAGTGGCGAATTAGTAGTTTAGTAGCGTGCTTTTTCTTTGTTACTGTCGCAATTTTATGGATTTCGCCGTTATGTTTAAAGCGCCAAACGGCAAGCCGTTTAGCTATTAAAATTTGCGGTAACATAAAGTATTTGTGGGCGTTGCCCACAAATACAACCTTGAAAGGGCTGACCAAACTTTTATATTCGGGACAGAAAGTTTAGCATTTGTCTAACTTTGTTGCCCGACCGAAAATAATTTAACCTAAAAATGCACCGAAAGCATTATGCTTAGCGGTGCATTTTCTTTAATATTAAATTATCCCACGCTATATATTTCCAAGCTGTCTATTTTGCCTGAAAGGTAGCGCTGAATTTCTGTTACATTATTAACTGAAATTGTTTCGGAATAGTGGGTTACAGCCGAATTTTTATACTGAAAATCATTAAATTCAACATTGCCTGCTGTGAAATTCTGCAACAGTGTTACATCGTTAATATCTACCTTGTTGTCAAGATTAATGTCGCCTGCAATCAAATCGTCAATATTAGTATAGGTTTGCTCCATATCCGGCGACTGTGTGTTGAGGTCTACAAACTTAATTTTGTTGTTGCTTGCGTATTTTTCGGCGGCGGTTGATGAGTAGCCGTTAATTACATAGTTCGGATTTTTTATAATTGAATAATTCTTATTGCTGAGCGCATAATTCAAATATCCAATCGCACTATTTCCTATGTATTCAACATTTTTGCCGATTAATATTTTTTCAAAACTACAGCCTATGAAAGCAAAATCATCAATATATTTTACGCTTTCGGGCAGGTTGATTTCTGTAAGTGCTTCGCAGCTTTCAAAAGCATTTTTGCCGATTTTTTCTACATTATTTCCGAGCTTTACAGTCTTGAGATTATACCTATAATTTGCAAACCTATCGGGAATTTCTTTAATAGCGTTTCCGATTACAAGGTTCTCAAGGTTGAATACCTGTTTTATTGATACATTTTCAAGCGTAACAAGACTGTCGGGGAAAATGAGCGTTTTAATGTTGCTTGTGTCGGTTGAATTTAAGAAAGTTTCGGAAAGTTCGGTTACAGGCTGTCCGAGATATTCTGACGGAATTTCAAATGTTTCGGACGGTGTGTAGTTAATTGAAATAAGAATTAGCGACTTATCCTTAAGATTAACTCTGTAATTGTAGTTATTGTCTTTGTCGACATAATCAATATTCAAAAGTACAAAATTGTTATCCGTCAAAGAATTCTTATCAACATAGTAGTATTTATCGGATTTGGTCAGCTTAACGGTTTCGGAAGTACAACTTGTTACTGTGTGGAGCAAAGAGGAAACTCTGATAAAATCGTCCTGCATTTCAACAAAAATATCACTGTTGGCTGGTGTTGGGAAAAAGTAAAGATTGCTCGTCTTAGAGTTTGCATTGTCAAATACCGACAATCCGTTTGTTGCGTAAACCCTATTGTTGCTTAGATTGCAGTAGGAGAAAATCGACTGAATTGCAAAAGCTAATTCACCTGCGTATTGACCGTATATTGTGCAGTTTTCAACATTGCAGTATGACGCAACCGAGTACCAAAACTCGCCGCTGATTGCGCCCGAAGACTGGGTGCTTGAGTAGTAATCGTAATTTACCACGCTGTTTTTAACGTTGCAGTTTAGTATTGTAGCATATTGAGCATATGCACTGAGAATGCCGCTCCTGCTTGCAGGTGCAACATCCGCATTTTCTATTGTAAGGTCTGTTATCTTTGCACTTTGCAATGAACCAAACAAGCCGCTCATTGTATTTCCGTAAGCACTAACAGAACTGATTTTTATGTTTTTTATTGTGTGGTTATTGCCAAAAAATGTTGAACTGAAGTTTCCGTCGGCATTGCAGATAGGGGATACCTCTTTGCCGTAATCGGCAAAATCAAGGTCAGCGTTCAGACTTATTTTTTGCGGAATGTATCCCGAACGATTGCTGATTTCAACCAATTTTAGATAATCGTCAATATTGTTTATCTCATACGGAGTGTCAATAGCTTTTTCGGAATAATACTTTAAAAGAATAACAGCGTTATTAATATCCTGAACCGAGCAGGCAGTGTCGGTCAAAAGCGCCTTAGATGCTGTAATCTGATTGTTGAGCAGCTGAGCGTATTCCTCATATTTGATTTTGTCTTTGTCTATGTTTTCTGCATCTGTAATTGCAGATTTTAGCTTGTTGATTGTTTCGCTGTTATCGGTATATGAAGTAAATGCTTTTATGGACGCATAAGCCCTTGTTCGTTTTTGTTGTGTAATCACATCCTGCCATTTACCCGAACTGAGAACATAGCCGCTTTTTTCTTTGCTTAATTCGCCCACACACTCCGAGCTTGAAAAAGACATAAAGCTGGAATCGTTATTAGCCTCAATAACAACAGAGAATTTCTGACCTGAGGCGAGGTAAACATTATCCTTTACATCAAGGTAGTGGATACCGTTGTTGTTGATTTTTCCGCTGAATGTGGAGAGCAGCTTGCCGTCTTTTGGATTTGTAAAATCAGCGTCAAGTGCATAGACCGAGGCTGTATAATCGTAAGCGCCTATTGTCTTAAAGCTGATTTGCTTTAACTGCTCATCGGACTCGGCGGTGAATACATTTGCCGCACCGTTATAGTTGTAACCAAGACCGTCGGTTACAATGCAGTTTTGATATTCGTTGTCGTATGCTTCATTTCCCTGCATTATGTACTGAGCAAAGCTGATGTTTGCGGTATCGTAAGAAATCCAGACATAGCCGTCATCTCCGTAGCGGTCGCCCCAACTGTTTTTGCAAAGCCATGCGCCATCATTTTTCGGCTTAACCTTTCCCGTAAAATTATCTTTGCTGTAATTATCATCCCATCCAACAATTACAATTAAATGTGAATCGCCTGTTGGAATACAGGTATCGTCACTGTAATAGTTTGCAAAATCAGATGAATAGCATTCATTTATGCTTGGATAGTGAACGGTAATTGCACCGCCGCCCATTATTTTAGATTTTAATGTATCTCGGTCGTTGCTGAGTTCGCTATAATCCTTTAGCCTGTAATCGGAGTAATGTCTTAAAGTATCCGAAAATCCGTCTTTAATTCTGTCATACGGGCAAAGACTTTGCGGATATGTACCGTAACCCGAATTTAAGGAAATGGCAAGCGTTTCCGAAACTCCGCCATTGCTGCCCTTTGATGCATCGTTTATATAATCATTATAAAAAGGCGACTCCTTGTCAACTGTTCCGGAGTGAATGTACCACACCAAGCCTGCCTCCGAAAGGTCGAGCTTTTCGTTCGGGTTTTCGCCAATCTTATTTCTGAGTTCGCTTTGCGAAAGTATGCTCGACTCCATAGACGCCACAGAGGCAAATGCCCAGCAATAGCCCTCAGAGCCTTGGTTTTTCACCTTTGACACCCTGCCGTAATCTCTCAAGTCGTAAGATTTCGGAAGATTGTTTTTTGCATTTCCTGTATCGTCATTAAGCTCTTCAAGCGGAATTTCGTTTTTGCTTTCGTCATACAAAACCTTTTTGCCGTCCTTAATCTTTTCGTAAATCGCCTTTACGGAGTCGGTGTAATCGCTAATAGTGGCGGCTGAAAACACTGTTGAACAGCAGCCTGCCGTAATGAGTGCCGACAGCAGAACGGATATATATTTAATTGACCTTTTCATTTTATTCTCCTTTGCGTTATATTTTGATAATTATAACATTAATTTTTCTTATTTACAATGTATTTTGAACAAATGCTAATACAAAATAAGAATGGTTTGTTTTTTGTTATAATTCAATATGCAATTAATACAATGACGAAATAATGACAAAATTAAAAATGTAAATATAATATTGATATTTATGTTTTTGTATGATATAATAAATAAAAAAAAGTTAGTTATAACTAACTCAAAAAAGGGGTAATGATATGAAGCCGGATTATAAAAATTGGGTGCCGAAATATATGGTAAACAGCTTGATAGCAGGTACGATTGTGATAGCAGTACTGTTTGTAATATTCGGTGTGATAGGTGTAGGATTAAGCGGTGCGCTGAGGTGGATAATATTTGCGTCGCTTTTGCTCTCTCTGCTGATTGTCGGTGCTTTTCTTAAATGGAGTATAATGGCATACAGAGCTTTCTCCTATAACGGTACTCGACAGCTTTCAAAGCAGATTATTGAGGGAACGGCAAATTACATAAAGCTGCCCGACAGCGGTACAGGTCTTGATGTTGGCTGTGGCAGCGGCGCTTTAACTATTGCATGTGCAAAGAAGAACCCAAACGCTAAAATGATTGGCGTTGACAGATGGGGAAAAGAGTACTCTGATTTTAGTAATATGCTTTGCTGTAAAAATGCAGAGGCAGAGGGAGTTAAAAACATTGAATTTATTAAGGGCGATGCTTGCAAGCTCGATTTTAAGGACGAGAGCTTTGATGCGGTAACAAGCAACTATGTTTATCATAATGTGACAGGAGTCGATAAGCAAAAGCTGCTGCTTGAAACGCTGAGAGTGCTTAAAAAAGGCGGAACCTTTGCAATTCACGATTTAATGTCACAATCAAGATACGGCGATATGCAAAAATTTAAGCAAAAGCTGATTGATATGGGCTACGAAAGTGTTGAACTGATAGATACCACCGATGGAATGTTTATGACTAAACGAGAGGCAAGATGCCTCCGGCTCGGCGGTTCAACCCTGCTTGTGGGCAAAAAATAAATATTTGTTCTGATAATGCGGCAGTTGTTTTGATAACTGCCGTTATTTTTTAAAAGAAAAAGCGACAGTTTTGCACTGTCGCCGTGGTAATATGGATTTATGAAAACAGGCAGGCTGTTGCGGCGGCAAATACCGCTACCGCAAGCACAACCGATATAATTCTCTTTTTCTGACTTACGATAAGTCCCACAAATTCCTGATAAATGCGTTAGGGCAAAAATACCATTTTGTACGACTGCCCATACCCTCGGCATTCATATTGACCTGACTTGCAAACATTCCGCCTCTGAATACATGATAATTTGTTGTGGAAAAGGCTACCCTTTGCGTTTTCGTCGTTAATAAGCTCCTTAGAAAACTTCATATTTTCCAAGGTGTTGGTAGATTTTGTTTCGGGCATAATCTGATCTTCGGGGATACCCTGCTCAAGCAGGTATCTCTTCATTGCCTCGCCCTCAGATATTATCTCGTCACTGCCCTGTCCGCCCGATGGTACAAACACAGCTTTTTTGCCTGTATTTTCAAGCTGAGCCTTATAAAATTCTCCACCCTTCCTCTGAGAAGTGGGAGCAATGTGCCGTCCTCTTTAATGCCACAGCCAAGAATAATTATGTAATCTTTATCGTACTTTGGCTTGTGCTTTGCGGCGATGAGAGCGCAGGCTTTTGCACTGATGAGGAAAATTTCAATAAATATAAATATAGTTGAAACAACCGAATAAAGGATATTGAAAACAATAGAATCAAAATACATATACAAAAACGGAAAAGCCGCACAAGCCAACACGCCTATCGTGAGGCATACGCTGATTATAATGCCCAATGCGTTCTGCACTCTGAAACCCTCGTGAATGATGAGTGAAATATCACTTGCGGTCATAGAGCAGGAATAAATAAACACAAAAATAAGCGAAAGCATTATGTTCAAAAGTATAAAGACGGTTGTAATATTTCTCATACCGCTTATCTGATATTCTCTGTAATGCGAAAGCAGATAAGCCGAAAACAGCGAGAACATAATACCGAAACCGCACAGCAAAATCATCAGCGAGCAGTTGAACACTGTTTTGTATGAATACATAGACTTTTTGAGGCTGTCTTTAAAATTGAAAATCATATAAACGTCCATTATAATAAAGTATAGGGAAATGGTAATGTAAACCGCAGGGTATCCGTCTATATCGGGAAGAAGTCCGTTTACTCGCTTATATAAAATATTGAAAATTCCTACATGGTACTCGGCAAACATTCGCATAGACTCGTTTTCGTCTGTATATAGAACTATGGTTGCGCTGGTGCAGCCTTTTTTAAGAGAATTAAATTGCAGCTTAAAATACCCGTTGTCGTGTACGGGAGCGCAGTCCTACACAATTCCGTCTGTTGAATATGTAACCTTTGCGTCTGTATATATAGGATTGTCACCCTCGTAAATATATTCGCAGTAGCTCGTGTCTGAAATCACAAGGTAGCTGCCGAGCGCCAAAAACAGCACCACAGCAAGCAAAACCGCAAACAGCGTTTTCTTTTTCAATAATTTTTTCACTATACACACTCCATTTATTATTTTATATTTTCATTTTTCACTCTAAACTCAAAAACATAGATTATTATACATTTTATTTTCTTAAAGGCATTAGATTTATTATTTAAAAAAAGTATATTTTGTAACTAAAAGTCATAAAAGCATTAATGAAATTGTAAAATTATGATTTTAAAAGTGTGCAAAAATGTGTGCAGGAATTTACACGATTTTCTTTATCATTTTGAAGTAAATTTTATTCCGTATAATAAAATTTCATATATTACAGAATATGTGAAATTATTAGCTATATTAATTATAAATGTACTTTTATGTTGATATATTGTACTTTGTGTGATATAATTATGAATAAATATAGTTTGTAAGTGTGTGCCGAACGGAGTGTAGTGTTTATGAACAGAGAAAAAACAGTTTACAACAGAATAATCAAGCGTATTTTAGATATTATCAGCTCGTTTATGGCGATTGTTTTTCTCTCACTAATTTACCTCCCGATTTGTGTAATTATCAAATGCACAAGCAAAGGCCCGATATTTTTTAAACAAAAGAGAGTGGGCAAGGATAAAAAGTATTTTAATATATTAAAATTCAGAACTATGAGAACGGATACTCCAAAGGATTGTCCTACTCATTTGCTCAAAAATCCTGACCAATATATCACCAAAGTCGGCAAGTTTTTAAGAAAGACCAGCTTGGATGAACTGCCGCAGATTTTTAATATTTTTAAGGGCGATATGACTGTAATCGGACCTCGCCCCGCTCTTTGGAATCAGGACGATTTGATTGCCGAAAGAGATGAGTATAACATAAACAGCTTAAAACCCGGCTTGACAGGCTGGGCTCAGATAAACGGCAGAGATGAGCTGCCTATCCCTGTAAAGGTTCAGATGGATAAGGTGTATTATGATAATTTAAGCTTTGCTTTTGATGTAAAATGCCTGTTTATGACAATAGTAAGCGTGTTTAAACACGAAGGCGTAGTAGAGGGCGGAACGGGAGCTTTGGAAAATGGGCAGTAAAAAAAGAAAAATTTTGATTTTGACTAATCATTCATATATGCTCTACCGCTTTAGAAAAGAGCTAATTGAAGAATTGATGAAGAACAACGAGGTTGTACTCAGTATGCCTTTTGTTGGTCATCATGATGATTTTATGAATATGGGTTTGCGCTGCATTGAAACTAAAATGGAACGCAGAGGTATAAATCCTTTTACCGACTATGCTTTAATGCAGTTTTATAAGAAAATTCTCAAAGAAGAAAAGCCCGATTTGGTTGTTACATATTCTATTAAGCCAAATATTTACGGCGGTTTAATGTGCGCAAAGCTGAAAATTCCATTTTATGCCAATGTTCAGGGATTAGGAACAGCTTTTCAAAAAAAAGGACTTGCTCAGTTTGTAACTTTTTTATATAAAACCGCTTTTAAAAAGGTAGAAACCGTATTTTTTGAAAATCAGGTTAATGCTGATGAATTTACAAGCAGAAAAATAATTCCTGCTGAGAAAGAAACTGTACTCAATGGCGCAGGTATAAATTTAAAAACATATGAGTACAAGTTGTATCCGAATAATGAACCACCGAGATTTTTATATTTGGGCAGAATTATGAAAGAAAAGGGTATGGACGAGCTTTTTGATGCCTCGGAAAAACTGCATAATGACGGTGAAAAATTTGTTCTTGATTTAGTCGGCTTTTTTGAAGATGAATATAAAGAAAAAGTTGATGAGCTTGTTAAAAAGGGCATTGTGGATTTTCATGGCTTTCAGGAAGAACCAAGACCGTATTATGCTAAAGCTGACTGTGTTGTTATGCCGAGCTATCATGAGGGTATGAGCAATGTTAATCTTGAAGCCTCCGCTACCGGCAGACCTGTTATCACTACCGATATTCCGGGTTGCAGGGAATCTGTTGAAAACGAAAAAACAGGTTGGCTCTGCGAACCGAAAAATTCTGACAGCTTATATGAAAAGATGAAGGTTTTTTTGCATACAGAAAACTCTGTTCGTGAACAAATGGGCAAAACTGCCCGTAAAAAAATGGAAAATGAGTTTGATAAAAAGATTGTTGTAGAGCAGACAATAACAGCATTGGGTTTGAAGTGATAATCGTATATTGAGAGGATTATTATGATAAGAGTATTACAAATAGTTACATATATGGGCAGAGGCGGACTCGAAACTATGATAATGAATTATTATAGAAATATCGACCGCAATAAAGTACAATTTGATTTTCTGGTTCATCGTCAAGAGGAGGCAGATTATGATAAAGAAATACTTTCATTGGGCGGTAAAATTTATCATATGCCAATGTTAAATCCTTTTTCAAAATCTTATTTTAATGCTTTGGATTCATTTTTTAAAGAACATAAATATGATATTGTACATTGTCATTTAGATTGTATGAGTGCATACCCTCTAAAAATAGCCAAAAAAAATGGTGTAAGAGTTAGGATTGCTCATTCACATTCAAAAAGTCAAGACAAAAATATTAAGTATCCTATTAAATTATATTCCAAAAGATTGATACCTCAATATGCTACTCATTTGTTTTCTTGCGGAAAGGAAGCGGGTGATTGGATGTTTTGCGGTCATGAATATACTATCATAAACAATGCAATTGATGCACAAAAATATCTTTTTAATAGAGATGTTGCTAAAAAAGTAAGAACTGAATTAAATATTAATGACGATGCTCTCGTTGTGGGTCATGTGGGGCGATTTAATCCGCCTAAGAATCATGATTTCATTATAGATGTTTTTAATAAGATTTATCAAAAAAATAATACAGCAAAATTGATTCTCGTTGGCGCGGGTAATGGTCAACAGAATATTATAGATAAGGTTAAAAATCTTGCATTATCTGATAGTGTTTTATTTTTAGGTAACCGAACCGATGTAAATAAAATTTTACAGGCTATGGATGTATTTCTTTTTCCGTCACTTTACGAGGGTTTGCCGCTTTCTATAATTGAAGCTCAAGCTGCCGGATTACCATGCGTTATATCCGATAATGTTCCACCGGAGTGTATAAAAACAGATAGAGTTTTTCATTATAGTTTAGAAAAACCTTTAGATTTTTGGGCGAATAAAATAATAGAGGCTGCAAAAATTGAGAAAAATGATACATATGATGAAATTGTAGCTTCCGGATTTGATATTAAAAATAATGCAAATAAACTGCAAAACTTTTACACTTCGTTTTGTTATGGAGAATGAAAATGGCAACTTTAACTGTATTTACACCATTATATAATAGAATAAATACTTTAAAAAGAACTTATGAGAGTTTAAAACGCCAAACATGCAAGGATTTTATTTGGCTTATAGTTGATGATGGTTCAACTGATAATCCATATGATGTAATAAAAAAATGGCTTGAAAAAGATAACGGTTTTGAAATAAAGTATGTTTACAAAGAAAATGGCGGAATGCATACAGCGCATAATACGGCTTACGAAAATATTGATACCGAACTTAATGTTTGTGTAGATTCGGATGATTATATGCCGGATAACGCGGTGCAATTGATTATTGATTGTTGGAATAAAAACAAAAATAAAGGTTATGCCGGTATAATTGCACTTGATTTTGCAGATTCAACTAAGAAAGTGATCGGCAAGGAATTACCGACCTACAAGGAAAGCACAACTTTAATAGGATATTATAACAACGGTGGCTTTGGTGACAAAAAGTTGATTTACAGAACCGATATAATCAAGGCTACTCCGCCTTATCCTGTTTTTGATAATGAAAAATATGTTGCTCTTGCTTATAAGTATCATTTAATAGATGAAAAATACGAATTGAAAATACTCAACGAATGTGTTTGTATTGTCGATTATCAGATGGACGGTTCGAGTACAAATATGTACAGACAATATGTAAGGAATCCAAAAGGATTTGCTTTTTGGAGAAAAGAACAAATGAAACACAGTATAAATACCAAACAAAAGATAAAGGCTTGTATTCACTATGTTTCAAGTTCTTTAATAGCTAAAAATAAACACTTTATAAAAGAATCACCGGAAAAGTTTTTAACGGTATTAAGCATTCCTATTGGGTATATTTTAAAGGTAATTGTTATGAAAAAATCAAAATCTTCGTATATGAAGGTTGAAGGGATTTAGTGAATGAATGTTTTTGTATATACAACAATATTAGTTTTAGTATTGTTCTATATTGGCAGAAAGCCACTTGATAAAAATACGACAATTGAAACAGAATTAACAAAAGTCAGAGATACTAATTTTTTGTTTTTCTTTTTGGGTACTCTTTTATTAGCATATGTTTCTGGTCAAAGATTTGAGTTTGGTGATACTGTAGCATATTTAGATTATTTCAATAAAGCTATGCCAATTGATGAGTGCATATCTTCTTTTTCAATTGGAAACGAATGGTTGTTTCAATTTTATATGTCGTTCATACATACTTATATATCTACTGACCCGAGAGTTTTTCTCGAAATAACTTCATTTATTACTATTTTCCCGTTAATGTATTTTTTGTATAATTACAGCGGTGATATGAAGTTTGCGTTTTACTTATTTGTGATGGCAGGCTGTTGGGAACATACTATGAACGGTTTAAGGCAGTATTTAGCTACTGCCATAATTGTAGTTGTTTTTCCCTTGTTTGCAACGAGAAAATGGTATTTGTTTTTACCGATAGTTTTCGTTGCGGCACAAATACATACTTCTGCATATGTTTTATTGTTTTTGTATTTTATAGCAAATACAGAAGCATGTGGAAAGATGACAAAATTTATATTGGTTGTCGGTGTTTTAGTAGTAATAACTTCTCCTTTTACGGCGGGATTTGTCGATAATGTTTTATCAGGTTTTGATTACGGTGAAAGATATGCCGGACAAGAATGGAATTACAGCATAAATTTAGTTAGAGTGTTAGTAAGTGCCGTTCCTATTATACTTGCGTTTATTAACAGAGATTTGATGAAAAACAAATACAAATATTACAATATAGTTTTTAATATGGCGTTGTTTTTCACTGTATTTACAATGGCAGGTGTATTTTCTGCTGTATATGCAAGATTTAATTTGTATTTTGAGGTATTTTCGGTTTTGCTTTTGGTATGGAATATAAATGAAATGGTAAAAATTCCCAAATATTCATGGATAAAGAACACAGCTTGTATATGTTATGTTTTATATTTTATTTATCAAATGGTATTTACTTATAAATTAAATTGGCATGAAAATTATTTGTTTTTTTGCAACAGTTGGAGTGATACTTCTTGGATATAATTTAATGGAGATAACGATGAAAGATTATTTTAAATATGACTATTATAGAATGACCGAGGAGAAATATAAAAAATCCATAAAATCAACATGCAAATTATTTTTTAATCATCAGATAAAATTTATGTACTTGTGGCGAAAAAATAGTTATAAAAATAGTTTTATAACAAAATTAAGAATACACAGATTGACAAAAAAGTATGGATTAGAAATATCAACAGCTGCTTCTATTGGTAAAGGATTGTATTTAGGACATCCTTACAATATTACTGTGGCATCAGGTGTTGTAATTGGTGATAATGTTAATTTGCATAAGGGTTGCACAATAGGAAGAGAGAATAGAGGAAAAAGAGCCGGTGTGCCTAAAATTGGCAGCATGGTTTCTGTTGGAATTAATTCAACTGTTGTAGGCAATATTACAATTGGTGATGATGTTATGATAGCACCAAACAGTTTTATAAATATTGATATACCGTCTCATTCTGTTGTTATTGGTAATCCTGCTCAAATTCATAAAAAGGAAAATGCTACAAAAAGTTATGTTAATTTTTTAGTTTGAGGTTAAGATGAAAAAAGTACTTTTTTTAATACCAAATCTCGCACATGGTGGAGCGGAAAAGGTTTTAGTAAACTTAGTGAATAATTTAGACAAGACAAAATTTGATGTTACTGTTCAAACATTATTTGATGTAGGAGTAAATCGAAAGTATTTGAACTCCGATGTTAAATATATCGGCGGATACAAAAAAATGCCACGAGGCAATTCTCATATCATGAAGTTGTTTTCTCCCGAAAGATTATATACACATTTCATAAAAGAAGACTATGACATTATCGTATCATATCTTGAGGGTCCGACTGCTCGTATAGCGAGTGGCTGTACTAATAAAAAAACAAAGCTTGTCAGCTGGATACACATTGAACAGCATACGAAAAAAATAGCATCCGGAAGTTTTAGAAGTTATAAGGAAGCCTTTGAATGTTATTCTAAGTTTAATAAAACTATTTGTGTTTCTAATACCGTTAAAGAGGATTTTCAATCAATATTTAATTTAAAAAATTCTGTTGATGTTTTGTATAATACAAATGAGTCTGAAAAAATAATCAGTAAATCACACGAGAAAATTAACGATTTAGTTATGGATGATGATATCACCAATATTGTTTCTGTTGCAAAATTAGTTCCCTCAAAAGGATACGACCGACTTATGAGAATACACAAGAAATTGCTTGAACAAGGTGTTAAAAATCATATTTATATTCTCGGTATAGGAGAAGAAAAGGAAAAATATGAAAAATATCTTAAGGAAAATGGATTAGAGAATAGCTTTTCTTTTTTAGGTTATAGAGATAATCCGTATAAGTATGTAAAAAATGCCGATTTGTATGTTTGCTCATCGAGGAGAGAAGGTTTTAGTACAGCTGTTACAGAGGCTTTAATAGTTGGAACTCCCGTCGTAAGTACAAATTGCAGTGGTGCATATGAGCTCCTTGGATACAATGATGAATATGGTATTGTAACTAAAAATGACGAAGAATCCCTTTATGAAGGTATTTATAAAATGCTTACAGAAAAGGATTTGTTAGATTATTATAAGGCAAAGGCACAAGAGCGTGGTAAGGAGTTTACCACAAAAAAAACTGTTTTGGCAGTAGAAAATATGTTGTTGAATCTGTAAAGGAATTATTGATATGAAATATGGCTTCTATTTTCGTTTCTATAAAATATTTCACAATGATATAATTTGTTGTGTACTATCTAATATAGCTTATTTCTTATTTTGCATAATCTATAATTTTAAAAAAATCAGATTAAGTAAGAATGAAGTCAAAATAAATGCTGAAGAAGCTAAACAAGTTATAAATAAAGTTTATCCAAGGTTAAATAGTAAACCTGTTATTGAAAACAAGAAAATTGATAAAGAAATAGATTTATCAATAGTAATACCTGTTTATAATTATGTTGAGATTATAGAGAAAAATCTCACGGCCGTTTTAGATCAAAAAACCAATTATAATTATGAAGTTATTATTGTTGACGATGGATCGACGGATGGAGCTGCAGATGTAATAAGAAAGTTTACTGACAATCCAAAAGTTAAATTGATTTTTCAAAAAAATGCCGGTATAGGTGCTGCAAGAAATACTGGTATAAATAATGCAAATGGAAAGTATTTAATGTTTATTGATTGTGATGATATTGTACATGATGATATTGTTGATGTACTTTTAAAAAAAGCATACTCGGAAGATTATGATATGGTTATGTGTGCACACAATTTATCAAAAGAGAAAAATGGCGTTGTTTATGATGTTGTTCCTAATGTTTATTCTAAATTTAATTTGATGGCATACAAAAATAATGATGTAATTATGAATTTTGCAGGACTTCCATGGTGTAAAATATATAAAAGAGAAATTTGGAATGATGTAAGATTTTATCCCGGATATTGGTATGAAGATACGATTATTCAATTTCTAATATTTACTCAATGTAAAAAATATGCATATGTACCGAAAATTGAATATGAGTATAAATGGTATGAAAAGAATTTTTCTCATACGCAAGGAAACACCAATAATGTAAAAGTAATAGATACATATTGGATACTTATTGAAATACTTGAAAAATATAAGGAATTAAAATTACCTATTAATGATGCTTTATATACTTTGGTATTAAGACATGTCAGTACGTATTATTATGGTTCAATCAATAATCTTGATGTGAACTTAGTAGAAGCTCTTTTTGTGCTTGCAAAGGAATTGTATTGTAAATATAAACCTAATCACAGCGTAAAGCTTCCGTATATGTTAAGACAAGTTGAAAAAGCATTTGATAATAATGATATCGAGCTTTGGAAGTTAGCAAGTTCGTTATAATATAATTTAAGGATGATATTTATGGAAAAGAAAATATCAGTCGTTGTACCAGCTTATAATTCTGAACTCACTATAAAAAGATGTCTTAACAGTATTCTATCTCAATCATATAAGAATTTAGAGGTTATAGTGGTCGATGATGGTTCTACTGATACAACAGAATCATTATGTTATGAAATTAAAAATATTGATAAAAGAGTGAAAATTATATCAATTAATAACAGTGGAGTTTCACACGCAAGAAATGTTGGCATTGATAATGCATCAGGAGAATATATTACATTTGTTGATTCTGATGATTTTATTGACAAGGAAATGTATGCCACTCTTGTCGGTAAATTTGATGAGAATATTGATATAGTTCATTGCAGTTACAAAAATGTTGATTTTTTTGGAAACACAATATCTTCAGTTGGCGGAAGTAATAATTATAAGATTATGAACCGCAATGAGGGTTTGGAGTGCTTGATTTTAGGAAAATATTTTGCAGGCGGCATGTGTAATAAATTATATAAAAGGAGTTTATTTGATGGAATAAGATTAGATGAAAACTTAAAAAATAATGAAGATGTATTTGTTAATTATCAATTATTTGATAAGGCAATGTCAACAATGTATATTGACACACCATATTATAATTATGTTGATAATGTAAATAGTGCTACCCATTCAGCTAATCAGTTGGAGGCATCTGAACAAAGTCTTAAAGTATCTCAAATGATATTAAATAATTCAGAAAATAAATCTTATTACCATGCTTCTCAAATCAGATTTACTAATTCATTATTATATCATTTTAAAAATTGCGTTTTATGTTCAAATCGTTGCAATAAATTAAGGGAAAAAAATGTTTATGATGAAATAAAAAAATACCAAAAATTAGGATTTTATAAAACTAAAAAAGAGAAAATTACAATTATAATTCTGAAATATTTTCCTTTATTTTATTGTAAATTATATTTTTTATATGATAAAATCCGAGTAAAAAAACTTGATCCGGTGCAGTAGGTTTATTATGAGCGAATTAATTAGTGTTATAGTTCCGATATATAAAGTTGAAAAATATCTTGACAGATGTGTTGAAAGTCTAATAAATCAGACATATAAGAATCTTGAAATAATTTTAGTCGATGATGGTTCGCCTGATAATTCCCCTGCTATGTGTGATAATTATGCCAAAAAAGACAGCAGAGTTAAGGTTATACATTTGCAAAATGGAGGTGCTGGTAGAGCAAGAAATATAGGGTTCTCAGTTTCAACTGGAAATTTTATTTCTTTTGTTGACAGTGATGATTTATTGAATCTGGAATTTTATACAATTTTATTAAAAAATTTTACAGAGCAAACAGATATAGTAGAATGTGATTATATTAGCTTTAATGAATTTAATGATAAAATTTTTAATAAAAATAATGATACGGTTATTGAATCATCTAAGATATACACTTCAGCAGATGCAATGAGAGAGCATATATATGACAAAAAATTCAAACAGGTAATTTGGAATAAAATATATAGAAGAAATGTTGTGGAAAATGTGTATTTTCCCGAAAAAAGCAAAATAGATGATGAGTTTTGGACCTATAAAGTTATCGGAAATTCCCGATTGTTGGTGCATATTAATAGTGTTTTATATGCATATAGACATCAAGAAAATTCTGTTATGCATAATTTGACTACCAATGATAGGATTAAGACTATTGAGCCACGCTTAGAAAGAGCTTTGTATATAAAAAATAAGTATCCAGAGTTGTATAATGATGCATTATATAGCTTGTGGTGTAGTTGCCTATATCAGTATCAATTGATATTAAGAAGTGATAATAACTCCGATTATTTTTATAAATATTGCAAAGATATATTAGCAGCAAATAAATTAAAGATACACAAGCTTAAGCAGATTAGTATTAAAGAGAAAATTTGGATGATGTTATTAAAATTATCATTAAAAGGTGTTTGCAATTTGAGAAATTTTCTTAAAATAGGATATTAATATCTTAAATTTGAGGAGGATATATAATGGATATTACAGATCTTGTTTCAGTGATAGTACCAATTTTTAATGTTGATAAATTTTTAAAACGATGTGTAGATAGTGTACTATCTCAGACATATGCAAATTTACAAGTAATATTAGTAGATGATGGTTCAACAGATAATTGCCCGGCTTTATGCGATGAGTATAAAAAAAAAGATAATAGGATTATTGTTATTCATAAAGAAAACGGAGGACTTTCAGATGCACGCAATGCTGGAATAAGCATTGCTTCTGGTTCATATTATGCATTTATTGATAGTGACGATTATATTTCTGTAAATGCAATACATGATATGCTATATAAGGCAAAATGTAATAATTGTGAAATAGCTATTTGTAACATGATTCGCGTTTTTGATAATGACATTACTGAGCCTTTTTATAAACCAGTTGAAAATACTATTGTTTTAGAAAATTGTGATAGATTTGAGACTTTGTTGCAACCTTCTGTTTGTAATAAATTGTTTGATGCTAATTTATTTAAAAATGTACGATTCCCAAAGGGGAAGTTTTATGAGGATACATTTGTTTATCATGAACTGTTATTTAAGGCAAATAAAGTTGTATTAACAGGAAGCGATGATTATTGGTATTATTTGAGAGGAAATAGTATACTCGGAGATCAAAAAATAACTGAGAAATATTTTGATTATATTCAAGCCATTTATAACAGAACTATTTTTTTATATAAAAATAATGTACATAATTATGATTTACAGGCTTTTTTTAGTTTTTATGCTGCAATAAGTAATATAATTAAAAAAGTTGAAAAAACAGATAAAAATAGTATAAAATTCTCTGAGTCATTTAATATGTATAACGATTTATATGATGTATTTATGAATGATGAGCATTTTAAAATTTCTGTTAAGCAAAAAATAAGATTATTTTTATTAAGATATTTACCATTTATTCACAAATGGATATATTGATGATTTTGATTATGTTTCTTTTTTTAATAATAATTAGAAAGGTTTTTGTTATGTCAATTCCCAAAATTATACATTATTGCTGGGTTGGAAATTCAGAAAAGCCAAAATCAGTTTTAAAATGCATTGAAAGTTGGAAAAAATTTTGTCCAGGTTACGAAATTAAGGAATGGAACGAGTCTAATTATGACTTTTCTAAAAACGAATATATGCGACAGGCATATGAAGCAAAAAAGTGGGGATTTGTGCCTGATTATGCAAGATTAGATATTATATATAATTATGGCGGTATTTATTTGGATACAGATGTTGAAATAATTAAATCCTTTGATGAGTTGTTGAAACATAAATCTTTTTTTGGATTCGAAGATACTGGAGAAGGTACTTATTTTATTGCTTGTGGTTTGGGATTTGGATCTGTAGCAAAAAATAGTTTGGTAAAGGAACTAAGAGATTATTACAATAATAAATCCTTTTATTTAGATGATGGAAATTATGATCTTATGCCTGCACCTAGACATAATGTGAAAGTGTTTTCAAAATATGGTGTAGTAATGAATAATCAGTATCAGACTATTGGCGACAATATATTTTATCCATCTGAGTACTTTTGCCCTAAAATTTTTAAAACTAATGAATTGAAAATTACTCCCAAGACTTTTTCTATTCACCAATTTGATGCTTCTTGGTTAGATAAAGATGTTTTGAGTGATATAAAACATAGCCAAAAAATTAAAAAAATATTTGGACCTAAACTTGGAGGTAAGATTCTTTATATAGAAAGTGTATTTAAAAAATATAGTTTTGTAAAAATCATAAAAAATTTTCTTATTAAAATATATGAATATTTATATTACTGGTTTCCTTTAATTAAAGCTAGAATTATTAATACTTTTAAAAAAAGGAATAATGATAAAATTGTTATATTTGATACAGCTATGAATACTAAAAATCAGGGCGATTTTATTATTATGGATAATTGTATTAAAAATCTCAAATATATTATTGATATTAATAAAGCTGAATATGTTTCAACTCATATATTACCACAAAATGATTTTTATGATTCTTCATTAAAATTTTTATGTGGAACAAATGCTTTATCGGGTGATTTAAAAAAATATGGATTGTGGAAGATTCCACATAATTTATTAAAGTATAACAATATAATTTTGTTTGGTGTAGGATTTGACACTTTTTCAAAAGATTCTACATACTATACAAGAGCACTATTAAAAACTATTTTAAAGAAAAATGCAATTCATTCAGTGAGAGATAGTTTTTCAGAGAAAAAGCTTAAATCTATGGGAATAAAAAATGTTTTAAATACCTGCTGCCCAACTATGTGGGGACTAACTCCGGAACATTGTAAAAACATTCCACAAGAAAAATCTGATAAAGTGATATCTACAATAACTGATTATTTACAGGATTTTGAAAATGATAAGAAAATGCTAGATATTTTAACAGAGTGTTATGATACTGTTTACTTATGGCTGCAAGGTGATGGCGATAAAGAATATTTAAATAAATTAGGCTATAGTGATAAAGTAATTATTATTGATAATAATTTAAAGGCATATGACAATGTTTTGGAAAATAAAAATGTAGATTATGTTGGTACAAGACTGCATGCTGGTATTAGAGCACTTTCGTATAAGAGAAGAAGTTTAATTATTTCTATTGACAACAGAGCCGAATGCATTGCTTCAGATACAGGTTTGCCTATATTGAAACGAAAAGATATATGTGAACTAAAAAATATAATTACAGGTAAAATTCAGACAGCTATAAAATTACCTGTTAAAAACATAGAAACTTGGAAGGCTCAGTTTAACAAGGAGCAATGAATTATGAAAAAAAAATCAAGAACTGAATATTCTATACTGAATATTTTTACCGGAGTTGGCGGTTATATATTCAATGTGATATTTAGCTTAGTAAACAGAATGATATTTGTAAGATGTTTGTCTGCTGATTATTTAGGAGTTAACGGATTATTCTCAAACATATTATCTATGCTGACATTGGCTGAATTAGGAATTGGTGGTGCGGTTGTATATGCACTGTATAAACCATTAGCAGAAGAAGATTATGATAAAGTTGCAACATTAATGAAACTTTACAGTAAAGCATACAGAATTATTGGTTTTGTTGTTGCAGGTTGCGGTCTATGTTTATTACCATTTCTTAATTTAATAATCACAGAAAAGCCTAATATACAAGAGAATATATATTTACTTTATTTGATTTCTTTATTTAACACAGCAATAACATATTTTTTTAGTTATAAAAGTTCGTTATTGATTGCTGCTCAAAGAAATTATATTGTTGTTTCTGTTAGTTATATAATAACATTTTTACAATATATAGTTCAAGGTGTTCTATTATTTACTACACATAATTATTTATTGTATGTTTTGGCACAAACCTTTTTTTCTTTGACTTATAATATTGTAATATCAGTAATAGCAACAAAAAACTTTCCTATAATAAAATCTAAAAATGTTAAACCACTACCTAAAGATGAAAAAAAATCTTTGTTTTCTAATGTGCGTGATTTATTAATATATAAAATATCAAGTATTTTAGTAAATAGCACTGATAATATATTAATAACTTTTTTTAAAGGACTTGCATCAACTGGAATAGTATCTAATTATACATTAATTTCTTCTACAATAAATTCCTTATTATCTCAGATATTTAATGGATTAACTGCAAGTATTGGTAATCACAATGCGTTAGGTAGTGACGAAGAAAAATATGAGATGTTTTCTTTTTGCAATTTAATGAATTTTTGGTTATTCGGTTGGGCAAGTATCGGATTTGTATTTTGTTCTCAAGATGTTGTGAATTTGGTTTTTGGTGAAGATTATGTATTACCAATTAATATTCCAATAATTATTGCAATTAATTTTTATATGGTTGGAATGATGAATGCGGTTTGGACTTATAAACATACATTGGGTCTTTTTAGATATGGTCGAAGTATTCAGTTTTTTACCGGAATAATTAATATAGTATTATCTGTTTTCATTGGTAATTATTTAGGTGTATTTGGAATTTTATTGGCAACAACATTTTCACGTTTATTTACAAGTGTTTGGTATGATCCGTATGCTGTTTTTAAACACGGCTTTAATAAATCACCTATGAAATATTATTTTACATATGTATTTTATATTCTCGTGATGTTATTGATTTCTCTGATTTGTTATGCTGTTTTTTATTTCATACATTGTCACATTTTATTACAGTGTATTATAAAAATAATTTTAAGTAGTGTAATATTTAATTTAGTATTTTGTATTATATTTCATAAAAAAAGAGAGTATAAGAAGTTTAGAGAAATTCTATTTCATGTATTAACTATTTTTAAGAATAAGTTAGGCAGAGCAAAATATAAATGAGTCAGTTATGAATTTATCAATAGAGAGATCAAACCAATTTAATAATATAAGTGTATGGTTGAGAGATCCGCAATATTTGCTACATAAATATAAAATTTTTTTAAGAAAAGAAGCGTATTACTTGAATAATCCTACAAAGCTAAATACTATTAAAATGCTTTATTATATTAGGAAAAAATGTAATTGGCAATAAACTTGGCGTTCTTATTCCTCCGAATACTTTTGAAAAAGGATTGATGATAATGCATCATGGCTCAATTATTGTTAATCCAAATGCAAGAATTGGTAAATACTGTATTTTGCATGGGAATAATTGCATAGGTAATAATGGATAAAATCAATTTACACCTGTTATTGGCGATAATTTAGATCTGGGTTTTGCAGCAAAAATAATCGGAAAAGTTACGTTAGGATCCGATGTTACGGTAGGAGCTAATGCTTTAGTTAATAAAAGTTTTGACAGCAACTGTATTTTGGTAGGATTACCAGCTAAGCAAATTGAAAATTAATATAAATTAAATAGTTTTATGAGAAAATATTATGAAAATAAGTATAGTGGTTGCTACATATAATGGCGAAAAGTATCTTTCTGAACAATTAAATAGTTTTATGAAGCAATCTATTCTTCCGGACGAAATTGTCATAAGTGATGATAATTCTATGGATAATACAATTAAAATAGCAAAAGAGTTTGCGGCAAACTGTTCCTGTATGGTGAAAATTATAAAAAATGAAAAAAATCATGGTGTTACCGGTAACTTTGAAAATGCCGCTAAACATGCTACAGGAGATATTGTTTTTTTAGTGATCAAGATGATGTTTGGTATGATAATAAAATTAAAGAAATGTTATTCTGTTTTGAAAAATATCCTGGTTGCGTTGGTGTTTTTTGTGATGCAGATTGTGTTGATTCTAACTTAAATAAGATGAATGCAACCTTTAATGACGGATGCTGGAATAAATTTAAAAATTAAATTTTGATGCTGACGGTATGTGCTTATTAAAAGGAAAAACTATGGCGAGTGAAGCAGTTAAAGGTAATATATTAGGCGGATGTTGTCTTGCAATAAAGAATAAATTTTTAAAGCAAATGTTTGATTTTTGCCCAAGTATTTACCATGACGATTGGTTATGTTTTTGTATGTTTAGTCTTGGTGATGTTGTAGCCTTAAATAAAGCGTTATTTGCTTATAGGTTGCATGGCAACAACACTGTTGGATTTGAGAATATTGTTAAAAAGAAAATTTCAAAGAAGGACTATATAAAAAAGATTGTTAAAAAGTTAAAGAATTTAGATAGATTATATATTACTGAAGCAGACAGAGCAATATATTTTCAAAATTTTCCCCAAAAACATAATTGCGATATTAAAGGGCTCAATACACAGATTTCCCTTGTAAAGGCTAATATACTTGCTGCTACTTCTTCAAAATATAAGGGGATTAAGCAAATTAAACAAATATATATATCTATTAAACAATATAAAAGTGATTATTATTATCTAAAATGTTTATATATCCTGTTACACTCGAAAAAATGCAGAAATAAACAATTAAAAAAATATTTAGAAATACTAAATAAGTATTAATTTGAAACGATAATATGATTTTTAGTAATCTATAATTTTATTATAATCAGATATTGATTATTACCGAAATTCTGACAAACTAAGTTATTAATTATACTTTATGCATAAAAAATCAGCTCCTCAAACAGAAAATTATTCTGATTGAGGAGCTTTTTTGAAAAATAACAAAATAAAAAATATTTTAATTTCCTTTCCTACTTAACCTTCCCACAAGCAAGCTGCTGAGGAATGCGGCGAGCAATATCCATGGGAGGATTCTTGCATCAAAGCAGAGGAGGAGAAGTACGGTTACGGCGAGGGGCTTGCGCATTGTTACTCCAAGGAGTGCTGCGGTGATTACGGCGGCGCAAAATGCGGTGTCAAGTCCCATAAGCAATGCAATGCCAAAGCCGATGCTTACTCCGCAGAAGATGACGGGGAAGAAGTGACCGCCTTTCCAGCCTGACTTTATGCAAACATTTGTAAGAACAAGTTTTAAAAGTCCCGAAAAAATCAGTACCCAAGGCGCAAATTCGCCGATGTTCTTGCTTACCTCGCTTATGCTCTCTTCACCTGAGAACATTACAAGCGGCAGATATGTGCCGCAAATACCGAGAACCAATCCGCCGAGTGTGGTGCTCACAATAATTCCAAAACTGCTCTGAATTTTACCGAAAAATTTTGTGAGCAGTTTTTCTGATATTACAAACAAAAGTCCTGCCAATGTGCCGAGCAGGGCGAGTGGAATACCCCATAATCGCTCGGTATTTGTAATGCTGTATTCGCCTATTCTCGGCAATCCCGTACTGCCGCCAAAGGTTTGATTGAGCAGAAATATTGTGCCCGTTGCAAACAATACCGCTACTACATTTGAAATCAGTTTGTTTGTGCGAATATCGGTTGCTGTGTCCTCGGTGTCAAGCTGTTCCTCGTTTGTGGCGGCAAGACCGAAAAGCGGAGCGTAGAAAATCGCCGTCAGAGTTGCGCTGACGCCCGTTTGCATAAGTTCAGGAATTTTGCTCTTTGCGTTTTTCATATGACTGCCTGCCCAATAGCAAAGTCCCACGATGACGCCTGTAAGTCCTGCCTCTGGGCCGATACTTCCGCCGAAAAGCAGGGGGATAAGCGCTGAAACGCAGAGCAAGAGCACCTTGTTGTACGGATAAAATTTATCTCGCTTAACCTTTTTCATCACTTCGTCAAGCTCATCAGGTACAGCCTTTGTAATCTTCTGATAAATTCCAAGCAAAACACCACCGATTGTACACACCAAAATCGGATAGTAGGTGAAATTAAAATAAGAGGGTACAGTGTTCCAAATCAAGCCAATGCCAAAGCTCATAAGCCTAAGAAATAGCCAAACTATGCAGGCGATTACCGCACCGCTGAATCCGCAGAAAAGATAGTAGATAAGATTATTTGCAAGCGTATTTTTTTTCATATAATATTTCCCTTTCCGTAATCAGCTCTTTTTTGCAGTGTTGTAAGTGGCTATTGCGTCTATGTTGTCGAGTATAAATTGCTGAGCGTTGCTGTTGTATAGCACCACCTTGTATGTGCCGTACATACCCAACCGCTCTTGAGTTAATATGCCGAGCTGAGTGCCATTTTCAGTCGGGAACTTATGATTTTTCCCTTTTTCGTCAGTAATGTATTCGAGAAAATCTATCTCAATTAGCCAATTTGTAATGCTTGTGGTTTTTAAGCCTTTCATTTCATCGGCATCTATCAAAGCGTTAATGTTCTTTGTGATTTCCGTAACGGTAATCGGCTCGTTTGTAAAGGGATAGCCTGCTAATTGCTGAGCGGTAATTGAAAACGGCGCTTTACTGCTTTTCTTTTTAGGAGAACCGGTATTGCCCTCAATAACATTTCTCAAAACATCGGAGATGTAAAACAAGCATCTTGATATGTGTATATTATTTATGGTGTCGCTTTCGGGCACAATTTCATTTGTAACGGGATTGATTCCGTTTGCGAGTTTGTCTAAATATGATTTTGCTTTCAACAGCTTTTGATTATCGTTCAAGTTTGTCACCTACAATGATATGTTTAATAAATTATACCATATTTCACAATAATAATGCAATTATTTCAGAAAAATTATGTTAAAAATTTGGGTAATATGTTATAATATAAGTGATTTTGCGGTAGGAGGGATGATTATGGCATTCAGCGAGCTTATTAAGAATTTTTCAAAAATCAGAGAATATATGAGCCAATTTTTTGTTTATGGCTTTAAAAGCAGGAGTGAATACGACCAAAAGAGTGCAAGAAGTTACGATAACGAGAAACGAAGAATTGAAAGCTGGCTCGGAGATTATATGTGCTTTCGCCAAGGCGCTGACGGGAAAAATGTTTTTATTGCGCTTGACAGCAGAAACATTCCCGCAAATCCGCTCTATAAGGCATTTAAGGCAAAGAGTTTTACCGCAAACGATATAAATCTGCATTTTTTAATTCTTGATATTTTAACCGAAAATTCTGAACTTTCCGCAAGTGAAATTACCGACAGGCTCTCAGCAGATTACTTCACCCACTTTGAAAACGCCAAAGAACCCGATGTGTCTACCGTACGAAAAAAGCTGAGGGAGTACGAAAAGCTCGGTATTCTTACGGCTAAAAAGCAGGGCAATCAATTACTTTACAGCAAAAGCAATAGTGACATTGAGCTTGAGAACTTGAAAGACGCCATTCAGTTTTACTCTGAAATTTCACCTATGGGCGTTGTCGGCTCATATTTGCTTGACAGATTTGAGAGTACAGACACGATATTTTATTTTAAGCACCACTATATTTTGCATATTCTCGAAAGCGAGGTATTGTATCTGATTTTGCAGGCAATAGGAGAGCAAAGGCAGATTACCGTTGAGAATTTTTCAACAAGAACCAAAAACAAAACCGAGCATTCGGTAGTGCCTTTTAAAATTCGTGTTAGCGTTACGAGTGGGCGGAGATATTTGGTGTGCTATCATATCCGTTTCAAAAAGATGATGACTTTTCGACTTGATTCTATAAAAAGCGTTAAGTTAGGCGAGGTGTTCGCTGATTATAATTACTTTAAAGAAAAATCAGTGCAGTTTTCCAATCATTTGTGGGGTGTATCCTCAAACGATAACCGAAGTACCGAGCATATTGAAATGGTAATATATGTTGCAAATAACGAAAAATACATAATTGACAGACTTTACAGAGAAAAACGCAGCGGTACTGTTGCAAGGCTTGACAGCAACCATTACAAATTTACCGCAGATGTTTACGATGTAATGGAGATGACGCCTTGGATACGCAGCTTTTACGGCAGAATTGTCAGTCTTGAAAGCTCAAACAAAGAATTAAAAAACAAAATTATTGATGATGTAAACGATATGGTAAGGTTATACGGAGGTGACGAAAATGCTCTTTAGCGAGATTTATGGCAGTTATTACAATGCAGTTTCAAAGCTGATAGCCTGCGCAGTTGACGGCGATTTAACAGAAAAGAAGATGTATGAAATTGTAGACAAATACGCTTTTGCCGAAAGCGGTGTAAGTATTCCGACTGCCATTAAGAGCGGCGAGTGGAATTTGATTACCGAGGATATGAAAACGCCAATCAAAAATAAACCGAGTATGCCTATTACCCTGCTTGAAAAAAGGTGGCTTAAATCCTTGCTTGATGATCCGAGAGTTAAGCTGTTTGATATAAACGCAAATGCACTTAAAGGTATTGTGCCGCTGTATAGCAGTGATATGTTCGATTATTACGATAGATTTGCTGACGGTGACGATTACAAAAATCCTGAGTATATCAAGATTTTCAGGCTTATTTTGACGGCAATTCGCAAAAAGCATAAGCTGCTTATCCGATTTACTTCTCATAAAGACTTTCAGTATTCAATTAAAGTAATTCCTCATAGACTTGAATATTCCGAAAAGGACGATAAATTCAGATTGATTTGTGTAAATTCGCACCATACCTACACTGTCAACCTGTCGAGGATAACATCCTGCAAGCTGCTTGAAAAATATAAGCCATTTGAGGATAAAAAAGAAAGATGCACTACCGGTACACTTGTACTTGAACTTACAGATGAGAAAAACGCACTCGAAAGGGTAATGCACGAATTTTCTTATCTAAAAAAAGGAACCGAAAGGCTAAGCGATAATAAATACAGAATCAGTCTTGAATACGACAAGGGCGATGGAACGGAAATTCTAATTCGTGTGCTTTCTTTTGGCGCAAGGGTAAAGGTGATTTCGCCCCAAAGCCTAATAAATGAGCTGAAAAACAGAATAAACAAGCAAAAAAGTTGCGGACTATTTTAAGTTCGCAACTTTTTTTCCACGATTTTCTAAATTCCGTTTGATATAATAACAGCATAAAAGCTCACACAGCAATTACAGAGAAAATTCATATCACAACATTCAATATGTTATAAAATGAGCTTTGTTAAAGGTACAGTCAGCAATATTTTATAGCTTTGTCAACTTAGTTTTGAATTATCGTACCTTGTATTTTATTTTAAGGAGGGGTTTTCATGTTGAAATACCTAAAAGCTGAAACTAACAAAACATTTACAGAAAACGGAGCAGTTGCCTTAAAGACAACAAATTCCGCCTGTCTTGACTTGTTTTCAACAATAGGGGCTATGCGCAACAGCAGAGAAGACTCTGTTTTAAACAGTTTTTACTGCGCATACAGTGAAAACCCCGACTTAGCAATGAAAATACTTTTCTTTGCAAGAGATATTCGTGGAGGACTCGGCGAAAGAAAAGTATTCCGCCTTATTATTAATGACCTTGCAAAAAGGAGAAAAAGCTCGGTTTTAAAAAATCTGAAATATATCGCAGAGTATGGCAGATTTGACGACCTGCTTGTATTGCTTAATACAGATTGCGAGTGCGAGGCGGTTGAACTTATTAAAGCTCAGCTTGAAACCGATATAAAAAATATGAATAGCGGTAATCAGATTTCTCTGCTTGCAAAGTGGATGCCGTCGATTAATGCGAGCAGTAAATCTGCTGTTGCCAATGCCAAAAAATTGGCAAATGCTTTAGGCTATACAAAGGAGAAATACAGGAAAACGCTCAGTGCGTTGCGTGCACATCTAAAAATAGCAGAGAATAATCTGAGAACAGAGGACTTTACTTTTGATTACGAAAAATTGCCCTCAAAGGCGCTTTTTAAATACAGATTTGTATTTATGAGAAAAGACCGAGAAAGATACGAGGAATTTATAAATCGTGCAGAAAGCGGAGAGGGAAAGCTGAACGCAAGCACACTTATGCCGTATGAATTATTAGAGCCTTATATCGGCACTTTGTATAATTCATTGGGAAGAAACGACTTGCCATTGAGTATTTCCGAAACTGAGCAGGCGGCACTCAATGCTACATGGAAATCATTGCCTGATTTTTGCAATGGCGAGAACGCACTTGCAGTAGTGGATACATCAGGCTCAATGTATTGTTATAATAATCCGAGTCCTGCCTCGGTAGCGTTGTCCCTTGGAATTTATTTTGCCGAACATAGCAAGGGAGTATTTAAAAATCATTTCATAGAATTTTCGAAAAATCCACAGCTTATTGAAATAAAAGGAAATACCTTTATAGAAAAGCTGAGATATATACTAAGGTTTTACACAGTTGCAAACACAGACATAGAAAAGGTGTTTGAACTGATACTTAATACAGCTGTAAAATACAATGTTCCACAAAGCGAGCTGCCGTCAAAGCTGTATATAATATCGGATATGGAATTTGATTACTGCGTAAATAACAGAGAAAAAACTAATTTTGAAAATGCAAAGCAAATGTTTGAAGAAAAAGGATATGCTTTGCCAAAGGTGGTTTTTTGGAATGTGGCGAGCAGAAACCTGCATCAGCCTGTTACCATGAACGAGCAGGGCGTTGCTTTGGTATCGGGGTGCAGTCCAAGACTCTTTTCAATGGTGACAAGCGATGACATTAATCCGTATAAGTATATGCTCGAAGTAATAGAGAGCGAGAGATATAAAAACATAGCAGCATAATTAGGTGATAATATGAAAGAAATAACGGGCAAATACAGCACAGCAAAAATATTTACAGATAACGCCGAGCAGGTGGCGCTCAACCAAATACAGCAGCTTTGCGACCAGCCTTTTGTAAAGAGATGTAAAATACGCATAATGCCAGATGTGCACACAGGAGCAGGCTGCGTAATCGGCTTTACGGCTGATTTAGGCGAAATGGTAATACCGAATATTGTCGGTGTGGACATAGGCTGCGGTATGCTTACCGTTGAGTTGGGAAAGGTTGACATTGACTTTGAAAAGCTCGATAATACAATAAGAGAATATGTGCCGAACGGCAAAAAAACGCACGAGGGCAGAATAGCAAGATTTGCAAAGTTACAGGATCTAAATTGTTACAGAAGTCTTAAAGATACAAAGCGAATTGAGCGCAGCATAGGCACTCTTGGCGGCGGTAACCATTTTATAGAAATAGATGTTGACGATGAAAACAACAAGTACCTTGTAATTCATACGGGCAGCCGCAACCTCGGCAAGCAGGTGGCAGAGATTTATCAGAAAATGGCATATGATATTCAGCGTGGTATGGATAAGCTGTTTGAGGCGCAAAAGGAATTGATTGAGAGGTACAAGGCAGAGGGCAGAAAAAAGGAAATTCAAAGCGAAATTAAAAAGCTAAAAAAAGAATTTGAGCTTAAAGAAACCGATATTCCGTATGACCTTTGCTATCTGACGGGCGAGTACAGGGAGCAGTACCTTTTCGATATGAACATCTGTCAGGAATTTGCTTGGCTCAACAGAGAGATGATAGCCGATATTATTCTTAAAAGAATGTTTGACAAGGAGCTTGCGGACTTTGAGCATTTTCAGACAGTTCACAATTATATTGACCACGAAAGCAATATAGTTCGCAAAGGCTCGGTGTCGGCTCAAAAGGGTGAAAAGCTGATTATTCCTATAAATATGCGTGACGGCAGCTTGATTTGCATAGGCAAGGGCAATGAGGATTGGAACTGTTCCGCACCGCATGGCGCAGGCAGAGTATTGAGCCGCTCAGCCGCAAATGAAACCCTTTCACTTGATGAATTTAAAAGGGAAATGCAGGGCATTTACTCAACAAGTGTATCAGAACGCACACTCGACGAATCGCCTATGGCGTACAAAACAAAGGATGAAATCGTAAAAAATATTTCTCCTACCGCCGAGATTATAAATCAGATAAAACCGATATACAATTTTAAATCTTCAACATAGGAAAACGGTTGCCGTTAATTTGGCAACCGTTTTCTGTTATTTTTTCTTGATGCAATTCTTAAAGCATTTTTTATCAAACGCAGGATTGAATGCGTAGAAATTCTTTTCATCGAGCTTGTCGGTCATAAGCCGCAGGTTTTCGCCAAATCTTTGGTAATGCACAATCTCTCGCTCACGCAAAAATCTGATTGGGTCTTTTACATCGTAGTCATCGCACAATCGCAAAATATTATCATAAGTCGTCCTCGCTTTTTGTTCGGCTGCCATATTTTCATGGAGGTCAGTTATTGTGTCGCCCTTAACCTGCATAGATCCGGCTGTGTAAGGCACACCTGCCGCCGCCTGCGGATATACTCCCGTTGTGTGGTCAACAAAATAATCCTCAAACCCCTGCTTTTTTATCTCATCTTCCGTCAGGTCTTTTGTAAGCTGATAAACAATAGCGCCAATCATTTCAAGGAGGTTCAGCTCTTCTGTGGCAATGTCAGTAAGCGTTGCTTTTAGCTCCGGCAGCGGCATAGTAAACCGCTGGCTCAAATACCTCAAAGACGCCCCCAACTCCCCATCGGGTCCACCATACTGTAAAAAATGATAATCAGATATAAAAAAATATATCGACTTTTGGGATTGACCTGTCGAATACGATTTTATCTACAAAGCCTTTTAGCATAACATTCTTTTCTTGCTCGCTGATATTTGGGTTTCTAAGATGATTTAAGAGGTTTTTATTTTTGCTGATTACTTTCACATCTGAGTCACTTTCATTGAATACAGACGATTTACAACGATTTATGAGAGTATTTATTTGCTGTTCAATTACTTGCCTGTATTCTTTTAGCTCGTCTATTGTATAGAGCCCCTCGGCATAGGCGGCTTTTATGCGACTGAGTTTTTTGTATTCCTTTTTTATAAGGGCATTATAGTCTATAAAATCATCTTTGCTATCGTTTCCTTTGATATTCAGATTGATGTTTTCATTTTCAAATACCTTTTCAATACCCGACAGCACAATCGCATTGATTTTATCAATGCTGATATAGTGTGAATCCTTGCAAGCACCTTTTGCGTATTTTATACATTGCAATCCTTGCCCCTTAGCTGTCATTGCCATTGAAGCACCGCAGCTTGAACATTTTACCAAGCCATGCAGCATAAACTCCGTTTTTACAGTTGAGTGCGTGTATTTGCTGTGGCACTTATGATTATATGCAATAAGCTCCTGCACCTCGTCAAATGCATTTTGCTCAATAATCGGTTCGTGTTCTCCTTGAGTAATTATTATGTTATCGTCATCATAGTTGCGGTCGGTTCTTCCGTTAGTATTCCAACGGATTTTTCCTGTATATACAGGGTTTTGAAGAATATACTCAATTGTACGGCTTTCCCAATTATTACCTCTTGAGGTCTTGATGCCGAGTGAGTTGAGCTCTGAGGCTATTTTTCGTGTGCCTTTACCGTTGAGATAATCCAAAAATATTTTGCGTACAATGGGTGCACTCTGTTCGTTAATTACATATTTTTTATCTGCAATATCATATCCGAAAGCTGAAATTGAAACAGGCTGACCTCGCTGTACCTTTTCGGTCATACCACGCTTTACCTCACCCGAAAGCCTTATTGAATAGTATTCGTCCATCCACTCAATTATTCTTTCAATCAGTGAACTGTAAGGGCTGTCGTCAAGTGTTTCGGAACAACTTATAACGGTTACTCCGTTCTTTTTAAGCATTGACTTATATACAATAGCCTCCTCTTGATTTCGTGCAAATCGGCTGAATTTCCACACCATAATTGCCGAGAATGGGGAAGGGTTCTGCTTTGCAGTTGCTATCATTTGATTGAATGACGGTCGCTTTTCGGCGCTCCTGCCTGATATTCCGTCATCACGAAATACATATTCCTTTGGAATAATGTAACCGTTTTGTTTTGCGTACTGCCTAATCACCTTGAGCTGGCTGTCGGGCGAAAGCTCGGTTTGTCGGTCGGTTGATACTCTTATATATGCCGCAGCGTTTTTAAGTTCTTTGCTCATTTTATCCACCCATATATTAATATGCTGTATGCTGTTGCTTTAACATATCATTTTGAAAGCTGTTTTTTTCAGAACACAAGTACTGATGTGTGGCATAGAATATAAAAAGGAGCTGAGAAATATGGCAAATCGTCAGAAACTTGCAGTCAGGGTTCACATACCGATTAACGGCAAGCAGTGTTTATGGTATGAGATAGATGAAAAAGGAAATGTAATTTGGCATTTGTCAAAAAATGAAATAAGTGCGCAGAAAGCAGTGAAGAAAATGCTTGATAATATCAGCAAATGTATGAGCAATTTTTATTCCGATAAACCCGAATACATTAAAAGTATATAAGTGATATATTGCTTGTAATTACATCATTACAAAATCGGCTAAATTAACTGACCGGTTTTACTTCTTCTGTGGTTCGTCAGACTTAAAAAGGAACGGCTTGTTTGTTTTAAGCTCTGCAAGCTGTTCGTCAAGACCTGTGATTTTGCCGTCTTCGCCCTGAGATACCTTTGACATATCAAGATTAGCCTTTACAGATACCAAATCCGCAGCACCTGCGTTATTGATTGCAGATTCAACCGCCTGCTCAAATTTGTAGTCATTGAGCTTTTTCTCACCGTCTGCCTGTGCCTGTGCAAGCTTTGTCTGCCACTCAGGGTCATAACCCTCGAGATTTTCATTTGCAGTTTTAAGCTGATTTGACACATCGTCATACTTTTCTTTTTCAATGTACTGACCGCCTGCAAGGTTGCCGAGCTTGACATCTGCCGCATTGTTTACCTTTTCGGCAAACTGCTCAAATGTCAAAGTCTAATCACCAAACAAGGCTTTTAAAATTTCCATTAAGTCTATAGTTTTACCTCCGTTTAAATTTTTTTGCAATATTAAAAGCCCCCGAAAATCGGGAGCTTATAACCTATAAATATAAATTTGTGGCAAAAGTAAAAGGAGTATTTCAAATACTCCTTTAAATGCCGTTTAAAATCGTTTAATTTGCGTTTTAATTGATTAGTGATGTAACTTTACTTTTATATGAAATAAAGTTAATAAAGCTAATTGCATTATAGTTTTAAAGTTGAACGCACATAGTCAATATCTTTTTGAATAATTGGAATATCGTCTGGTAAAAGTTCCGGCTGAAACTCTCCATTATCCCAACGCTTTGCGTACTGAATAAAATCTACTTTCATTCTGTCCGTTAGTATATCATGCTTCGCTTCATAAACAATTACATTCAAGTGATGCATAAACATGTCTGGTTCTTCATCGTTTTCTGCGTAAAAATAATTTCCTTCAAGTGTTAGTGTTGATTGCCCATGATAATATGGTGCTTCAAAAGCGTTGATAACCTCAGCTTCTAATTCAGTATAACTGTAATCAATCATATGGCTTGCGTCCTTTCCATGGATTACCTGTATTTAGTTTTCCTGAAACTATATTAACCTTTGCCTCGGGATGTTTCTTTATAAACTGTTCTGCGACAGATTTGCAACTATCACACATTCCTCTTTCTGAAAGAATGTTAATTGTTTTATTTTTACCATTATACCACATTTTTTCAAGGGATTTAAATAGTTTTGCCTCTGTATCTTCATAAGTGTTTTTTCTTATCAAGGCATCATTTGAAGCCAAAGGCTTTTTACCGGTAGATTGTTCTACATCAAATGTTGTAAAAATCCTTTTATTGTTATCTACTTCAGTTCTTGCCAAATGTGATTTATCACCTCTAAATTTTGAAAAAGCATCATTTTCAAAACCATTTATAATATTCGCTCTTGAGTGTGCGTAATAGTATTCATTGTTATATAACATAATAGTAAAATTATCATTTCGCTTATCACTACCTACAAAATCGTTACGCTTTACTTGCAAAGCTTTTCTATCAAGTTCAAAAATTTGTAATTTACTCATATTACCAAAATCGACTTTATACATATCGCATACTTCATTAATTTTGTTATTCCTTTGAACTACTTTTTGAGATACACTTTTTCCATAAGATAAAGTCTGTGTTCTTGATGATTTTATAGATAACCCTGTATAATTACAAAACTCTTTCATATTTTTTCTTGTTGCTTTAATTTAAGAGTGTTTTTGTCAAATGCCCTTTGAACAGATTCTCTTAAAATAGTATGATCCGTTGGCTTTATACTTTTAAGAGTTTCATCAAAGGCAGCTATAACTCTCTTCGTTTCACGAATCTTTCGCTCATAAGCTCGTTGCTTTTGCTCCGCCTCATAAAGCTAATTAAGTTAGCTGAGTATCAAGACATATGCTGTTCCGGTAAGGTTATTTGTACATTAGATTTTAAATAAATATTATGTAAAAATATCAAACGAGTCGTAAGCTCCGAGCTTTCCATAAACGAAATTGCGGCGATTGACGAGGCATTAGGTAGCCGCATATCCGAAATGACAAGAACGCATAAGATTTACATTTCAAAGGATAAAAGCAAAAATCAGAGGTTTTACTATGGATAAAGCAGTAACATAATTTTTTATGAAAATGGAAAAAGTGCCGACTGTAACGGCTCAGGAACGCAGAGTGAGGGCCGTTAAGGGCAAGCCGGTATTTTACGATTCACCGAGAATAAAATCGGCTAAGGCTTTACTTGTGGCTCATCTAAAACAGCATAGACCGCCAAAGCCGTATGATAGCGGTGTAAGGCTGAGGGTAAGTTGGCTTTTCCAAAAGGCAGACACAAAGACGGTGAGTATTGCATTACAAAACCCGACACTGATAACCTACAAAAATGCTTAAAGACTGTATGACGCTCTGCGGATTTTGGACAGATGACGCACTTGTGGCAAGCGAGATATGCGAAAAGTTTTGGGCAGATGTGCCGGGCACAGCGGCAGAAAATAAAATTGCTTGAAGATGGCGGGGCTGACGAGCAAGCAATAATTAACGCTCGTGCAAGATATGTAAAAACTTCCGATGAATATGTGAACTTCTCAAAAAGCGTCGGACTTTCTCAACAATGGGACAGAGTGACAGTCGGCAGTAATACCGTAAAAGACATTACAAAACCGAAGAAAGCCGAAATGCCGTTAAGAGGTATCAAGAATGCCAACGACGGAAAAATCAGAGGTATGAACAGCAATAAACATATTGCAAATTCTTCAAAAGGTGATATACTAAAAGAAGAAAGTAAAGAAAGATTTAGCGGCAGATATTCTGCAAGCCAAGAGAGAATTGACCAGTTAATACATGATGATTTGTCAGGGATAAATTTTACCGAAAAACCTGTTTACAACTCTCGTATAAGGTCTAATGGAAAAACTACTGTTAGAGAGTTTGCAGATGGCACAGAAGATGATATTAGAAATTTGAGTTGCCCGGAATGTAAAACTCCAATTTACTACACATATAATAAGGGCGCAAAATCATTAAAGTACGGTTGTAAAAAATGCGGTATTTCTATCAGGTCAAATGGTTGTTTTAGTCAGCCGAATTGTTATCATTATCAGTAAAGGCAGGGGTGATTTGGAGTGGAAGAAAATAAATCAAGAAACGCAATTATCGACGGACCTATTGAATTGCAAATAAAATGTATGGAAGAATTTCTTTCTACATTAACAGACGAAGAAAAAGAACGCTCAATGTCGAGTGAATTTGATTATTTGGAAGAAGACTAACCGCTCCTTGTGGGCGGTTATGCTATTTTAACCTGCTTTTAAAGGCTTGCAATTCGTAAAAACGGCTTGTTTTCGGACACTTTAACTTGCCTTTAACTTGTCAATTCGTAAAACAGCGAGGATTTGTAATGAACGATAATTTTAAGTGCATTTATAAGATACTGCGAACTTTGGAAAAAGCAATGGATTGCCCGGAGTTTGATTTAGCACAAATCGACCACAAAACGCTTGAAATAAGCAAAGAGCGTTGGGCAAGGTATCTTGAAATGATGGCAGATATTGGCTATATAAAAGGAATTAGAGTGTATGAAGATGTTACCGGTGGAACAGTAGTTGATAATCAGGGTATTCGCATTACACTCAAAGGACTTGAATATCTTTCGGAAAATACAATAATGCAAGCAAGACTATTGACAATATTGTAAATTCGCTTGACAAGGTAAAAACCGCATTGATTTTAGCTGATATTGTTTGATACCGAAATTCACTCAAAAAGCAAAGGCTGAGTGATTGAAAAACATAGCAAACAAGCCGATTTTTCAGAATTTATCACAAAAAATAAGCACCCGATTGCTCGAGTGCTTTTGGCGGAGATGGAGAGATTTGAACTCTCGCGTCGGAGTTACCGACCTACTGGTGTTCGAAGCCAGACCCTTCAGCCACTTGGGTACATCTCCAAATAAATATTACATTTAATTATTATAACGGCTTAACTGAAAATTGTCAAGAGCTGTAACTAAATTATTACTCTGTCATAAAATGAAATGAATAAGCAATACTGAGTTAATATATGCAAGGCGGGTGATTTTATGGCTTTTGACACAAGAGAATTGTTTGCTCGGTTGTTAAAATGCGAGAGCGGCGGCGAGGGAGTAGAGGGAATGAGGGCGGTTGCGTCCGTTATCATCAACAGGTCAACAGTGCCTAACGGTGAGTTTGCCCGAATAAGCAACGGCGGAAATGTGCGGGCAATTATTGAACAGCCAAATCAGTTTACCTGCTTAAAAACAACTGTCGGCGGACAATACAATCCGCAAAATGTGTATAACATTGTTCCCGAAGATATACACTACGAAATTGCAGATTGGGCGCTTGCCGGCAACACCGACAGCTCGGTCGGCAATTCGTTATTCTTTTTCAATCCCTATTCCTCAACCTGCCCAAACTTTTTTCCGACAAATATCGGCGTGATTTACAATCGTGTCGGAAATCATTGCTTTTACTCTCCGACTCAGGCTTACAACAACACATAGGAGTGGTTCGTTTTGGTAAATTACATCAACAATAAAAAGGCGCAGCAGCTCAACCCAAATACTCTGTATAATCTCGACACCAATCCCTCAGCCTGCAATAATTATAATTGTATAAACAACCAGATTCCAAATACCATACAGCAATACGGATACGAAATTCCGTCGGTTCTCGACCTTGCAACCTTGGTTAGCCCCACAAGTCCGAATTATCAAAGTTTCAGTCCTGCTCAGCAGGCGCAGAATATGAGAAATTCCGCTCAAAATCAGCCGTCACAAACCGGTCCCGCACAAAGTCAGTACAACGAGGCGGCACAGGATTTGGCTGTTCGTGAAATTCAGAACATAGACGCAACCCAGCCGTACAATCCCGAAACCCTGCCGACCCCTGCCATGATAAATGAGCAGAATATGCAGAATACGCAGTCAGCAATGTCATCGGCGAGCCTGCTTACCGATATTAAAAATCCGTACGAGGTCACAGCCGAAAGTGTGCAGTATCTCAACGGTTTTATACGCACTCAAATTGGAAGAAGAGTATCCATTGATTTTCTTGTGGGTTCAAATACAATTGTCACAAAATCAGGATATTTGCTCGGAGTTGCCGCCAACTATATCCTCATAAACGAGCTTGATACCAACGACCTCACAACCTGCGATTTCTATAATATAAAATTTATCAGATTTTATTTTGATTAAAATAAGATGCTTTTTCAAAAGTTGGGGTGAATATGGTTTAGCCGACTTTCGGTCGGACAACAAAGTTAAGAGAAAGAAAAATTTTCTGCCCGAAGTTAAAAGTTTGGTCAACCTTTTCAAAGGTTGTGGGTGTGGGC
>ERZ1106943.781-NODE-781-length-38022-cov-5.661970_pt1 | contig 38022 bp, 30 predicted proteins | sample MGYA00403671_ERZ1106943 | MGnify/ENA primary metagenome ERZ1106943 (study PRJEB35170, sample SAMEA104062427) | human gut metagenome | biome: human gut; feature: human-associated habitat; material: faeces | place: Denmark | collected 2012-06-14 ...
ATGCATCCGCCCTCGGGGGTTGTTCTTTATTCACTTCACGAGAGATTGCCGGTTGCGTACATCACTGCAGTCAGCGCGACGACGGGAGCCGTCTCACAGCGGAGTATCCGCTCGCCCATTGAGCAGATATGCAGCCCCGCGATGCGCGCGAGATCGGCCTCGAACTGTGCAAATCCGCCCTCGGGGCCTGTGATTATCGCGGCGCTCGCAATGCCGGAATTCGCGCCCAGCACATCGTTGAGCGCCTCCCGCTCGCCCGTCTCATACATGAACAGGCCAAGCTCTTTCTTCACTGCAACGTCCAGCGCGCCTGCGAAATCGCCCGCCCAGCCGACCTGCGGGATAATCCCGCGTCCGGACTGCTTCGCGGCCTCTTCGGCGATGCGCTGCCAGCGCTCAAGCTTCTTTTCGGGCTTATCCGGCCTTGCGACGCAGCGGTCGGAATTGAAAAACAGAATCTCCTCCGCGCCGGCCTCAACGGATTTCTGAATGATATAATCCGTCTTGTCGCCCTTCGGCAGGCCGCACAGCACCGTCACCTTCACGCTCGGCTCCGCGGGGCAGCGGACGACCTCGATCACCTCGGCCTCGACCTGCTCCTTATCGGCCTTCACGAGACGGCATTTATAATCCGTCCCCTGTCCGTCGCAGATTATCATATCCTCGCCGGGGCGCAGCCTCAGCACGCGCACATGCTCCGCGTCGCGCCCTTTCATTATTGCCATGCCGCCCAGAATGTTTGTACCGGCCATAAAAAATCTCGGCATACGAAATTCCCCGTTTCACATTTTTTGTTAGTGTCAGTTAGCAAGAGCAGACACGGTTTTGTCAACTGATATTATTATCTCACACTTTCGGCCTTTTTGCAATACGGCGCGGCGCGCCGTCACTTTCTCCACGTCGTCGGCGCGAAGAATGCGAGTATCGGATATAGCTCCAGTCTTCCGAGGAGCATGATGACCGCGAGCACCATTTTCACCGGCGCCGAGAAGATGTTGAAGCAGCTCGCGGGGCCTATCTGCCCCATTCCGGGGCCGATATTCGATATGCAGGCCAGCGCCGCCGTGAAGCCGGAGACGGTCTCAAACACGGCGTCGAGATAATTCGGGATGTCACCGCTGAGGACGAAGGGCAGCGTGCCGAGCAGCGACATGGATATTCACACCAGCCCGACCGTCACGAAACCCTCGCGCGCATAGAAATCCTGTAATTCATCCAAGCGTCTCCGGTTTTTATATATTTATAGATACGCAGATAGACCGTTCAGCTGCGTTTCCAGACCGACGGGAAAAACAGCACAAGTATCGGGTACAGCTCCAGCCGCCCCGCAAGCATTAGGAACGACATGAGAAGCTTTGAGAGATCGGAGAAAATCGAGAAATTACCGGCCGGGCCGATGAGGCCAAGCCCCGGACCCATGTTCGACAGGCAGGTCAGCGCCGCCGTGAAGTTCGTCGCGGTGTCAAACCCGTCAAAGGAGATCAGCAGTGTTCCGGCCAGCACCAGGAGCATATACAGCGTGGAATACGAGAACACCGCCCGTATCACCGTCTGCTCCACCCGCTGCCCTTCCATCTGCAGACGGCTGACGCGGCGCGGCCATATCACGCGCCGCATGTCGGAAAACGCGGCTTTCAGCAGCATCATCACGCGCGAGAGCTTGAGGCCGCCGCCGGTGCTGCCCGCGCAGGCGCCGACGAACATTATTATCACCAGCAGCCACTGCGAATACTGCGGCCACTGCGTGAAATCCGCTGTGCCGAAGCCGGTACTGCTGACGAGCGAGGCGACCGTGAACGACGAATAGCGCAGTGCCTCGGCGAAGCCGCCGTACTGTCCGGAAAGGTTCCAGGCGACGGTGAGCATCGAGAAGGCCACGAACACGCCGAAGCAGCGCAGCTCCTGATTTTTTAACACGTCGCGCACGCGCCCCATGAGCAGCAGGAAATAGAGGTTGAAGTTCACGGCGAAGAGCAGCATGAACACGCTTATGACGACCTCGATATACAGGCTGTCAAACGCCGCGATGCCCGCGCCGCGCGTCGAGAAGCCGCCTGTGCCGGCGGTTGCGAAGGCGTGCAGCATCGCGTCATAAAAGCTCATGCCGCCGCAGAGGAGAAAAACGGTCTCTATCGCGGTAAGCCCCATATATATTATATAGAGTATCGCCGCGGTCTTTCTCGCGCGGGGGACGAGCTTGCCGACGACCGGCCCCGGGATCTCCGCGCGCATTATGTGCATCGAGTGCTCGCCGCTCATCGGCAGCACCGCCATGATGAACACCAGCACGCCCATACCGCCTATCCAGTGCGTGAACATGCGCCAGAACATGCAGCCGCGGCTCATCGCCTCGACGTCCGTGAGCAGCGTAGAGCCGGTGGTCGTGAAGCCGGAGACGGTCTCAAACAGCGCGTCCACATAGCTCGGGATATCGCCGCTGATGACAAAGGGCAGCGCGCCGATAAGCGACATCAGTATCCACGACAGGCCGACCGCCGTGAAGCCCTCGCGCGCGTAGATATCGCGGTTTTTCGGCTTGAACAGCATGAAGATACCGCCAAGCGCTGCGGCCGCCGCGATCGTGACCGCAAAATTGAGCACATTTTCGCCGTAGCACAGTCCGGCGATAAGCGGAAGCACCAGCAGCGCCGCAAGGATCAGCAGCACCATGCCGAGTATCCGCGCAATCATTCTGTAATTCATAGCGTTTATTTGTCAACGATACCGTCTATGGTCTTGAGTTTGCCTGCGCTGGACACGATTATCGCGTGATCACCGGCGCAGATGGTGGTTTCGCCGTCGGGGATTATGCTGCGGTCGCCGCGGATGACGGCGCAGACCAGCACGTTCGGCTTGAGCTTCAGCGACTTGAGCGGGATGCCGATGCAGGCCGCGCCCTCCGTCACTCGGAATTCCAGCGCCTCGACCTTGCCGTCGGCAAGGCGGTAGAGCGTCTCCATGCTGCTGCCCATCGAGTCGTGCATCGCGCGGACGTAGCGCGCGAGCTGCTGCGCGACCAGCTCCTTCGGCGTGACGATGCAGTCGAGATCGGAGCTTTCGAGTATCTCGGTGAAGTGCTCGCGGTTGACCTTGGTGACGATGCTGCCGACGGCGCGCTTCTTCGCGTAGAGCGAGGTAATGATATTGTCGCCGTCGTCGCCGGTGAGCGCGACAAAAGCGTCCGTCGTGCGGATGCCCTCCTCCAGCAGGACTTCGCTGCGCGTCGCGTCGCCGCAGACGATGTTCGCGCCGGGCAGAATGTCGCACAGATGCTCGCAGCGTTCGGGGCTGCGGTCGATGACGGACACGCCGATGCCGCTCTCCTGAAGCAGCCTTGTCAGGTACACCGCGATGCGGCTGCCGCCCATTATCATGACGTTGCGCACGGGCTTTTTATACTGCCCCATGGCCATGAAGAACTTGCGCAGCTCCTTTGTGGCGCCGGTGATGCTCAGGCGGTCGCCCGCGTGAAGGGTGAATTCGCCGTTCGGGATGATCGCCTCGCCGCCGCGCTCCACGACGCTGACCAGCACCTTCGCCCCGCAGACCGACGACAAGTCCTTCAGCTGCATGCCGTCAAGCTTCCCGTGCTCGCGCACGCGGTGCTCCACGATCTCGACGCTTCCCTTGGAGAAGGTATCGACTCTGGCGGCGCTCGGGAAGCGCAGTATGCGCGCGATCTCCTTGGCGCACTCGTATTCGGGGTTTATGGTTATCGACAGGCCGAGCACCTCGCGCAGAAACTCCGTCTGCCGCAGGTACTCCGTGTCTCTTATACGCGCGATGACGTGCTTCGTGCCGAGCTTGCGCGCGGTGATGCCGCAGACCATGTTGACCTCGTCCTGCTGGGTCGCGGCCATTAGGAGGTCGGCCTCCGCCGCGCCCGCGCCGAGCAGCGTCTCATGGTTCGTCGCACTGCCCTCCACGCATATGACGTCAAGCTCGTTGGAAAGGTGGGTTATGGTTTCGGGGTCGCGGTCGATGACCGTGATGTCGTGCCCCTCCTCGGAAAGTATTTTTGCAACAGAGTAGCCAACCTTGCCGGCTCCTACAACAATTATTTTCATAGCTTGCTCCTTTGCATAAAAAGTACGCAAAAACTTTTTTATATTATATCATTTTCCCGTATTAAGGCAAGGGCAATTTGTCCTTTTGCCGGTTTGGGACGCAATTCTCGCTGTGCGAGAGAGATTTTCGGTTTGAGGGCTGGTATTTTTTCTTGCAATTTTGTAGAATGAGACTGCACAAGGCCAAGTGACTTCATTATTGAGGAGAAAATAAATGGAAAAGAAAACCATCGGCAGCTTCATAGCCGCCCTGCGCAAGGCAAACGGGCTTACGCAAAAAGAGCTTGCCGAAAAGCTCAACGTCTCCGACAAGGCGGTCAGCCGCTGGGAGCGCGACGAGTGCTATCCCGACCTGACGATGATCCCCGCGCTGGCGGAGATCTTCGGTGTCAGCTGCGACGAGCTTTTAAACGGCGGGCGCATAAACAGTGAGGAGCGCCAGCCGCGCCAGGAGCAGAAGACCGCGAAGCAGATAGACTTCCTTATAAACCGCGTGCGCGCGAGCTTCGCCGTTCACTCGGCGGGGATATACGCGCTCAGCGCGCTCGGCCTGCTGGCCGCGCTCGTCTGCAACACGGTGTTCAGCCGCGCATATCTCGGCTTCTTCCTCGCATGCGTATTCTATGTGGGCGGGCTTATGTGGCTTACGATGAAGCTCATCGCTTCGTTTTCCGCGCTGGTATACGAGACGGAGTCGCCGCTGCTCGACCGCGTGAAGGAGAAAATCGTCCGCGGCGCGGCGGGGAACCTGACCGGCGTACTCATTATGTTCGCTGCCGCTCTGCCGCTGATAGTCGTGGTGAACAGCCCCTACTACGGGCTTGATATCAGCGACTGGGCGAGATACGGCCTCGTCTTTGCCGGCATCGCCGCCGTTATCGGCCTGATAATATGCGCGGCCGTGCCGCGGATATGCGCGGCGCGCGGCGTGTACGTGCCGGAGGAGATGACCGTTAAGGCCGACAAGCTGCGGCTGAAGAGCGCGCTGATCCTCGTGGCAGTGCTAGTCGTGACCGCAGCGGTGCAGATAGCACTGAACTCCGACACCACGCTTTTTGCCGACCCCACTTCGTTTGACACCGTCGACGACTTCGTTGCTTTCATGGAGACAAAGCAGACCTCGGACGGGTACAATGACGCTCCCGCAACTGCGGTGGAATACGACGCGCCGGCATATGATTCGAGACAGTGGCGCGAGCAGCACACCCATAGCATAGAAGCGCCGGACGGCAGCGTGGTGTGCACATATATTCAGCGCAACGAAAACGTAGCCAACATGAGCTTCACTTGGGTCGAAAACGAGCTTGTGAGCATAAAGGTCATAACCGGCGACCAGCTGCGCGTGGCATGGCAGCGCCAAACACTGATGAACGAGGCGTTCATCGCGGTATACATCGTCGAGGCCGCCGTCTGCCTGATCGTGTTCCTGTCCAAAAAGAAAAAGCTGGCGTAAGCAGATGATTCTGAAACAACCACGGTTTCTGTTGAAACCGTGGTTGTTTTTCAGCGCTTTTTCACCGCCAGAATGTAGTTCACGCCCTTCGGCGCGCGCATATCATCCCGACATGGCGCGAAATACCGCTTCGTCATCTCCTCGTCGTCGAGCTGTTCATAGATGAGAAAGCCGCAGTCGGCCAGCATTTTCTCTATCTCGGCGGCGGTGTATTTCGCCTTCATGCTCTCCCCCGCCGCGCCCGCGAGCTGTTCGTTCCGGCGCGTCTCGCCTGAGCCGTCCATCGTCTGGTAGTCAAAGCATATCGCGGAGCCGTCCGACCACAGGTCGGAGATCGACCGGAGCAGGCCGCGGAAAGAGTCTCTGTTCAGATAGTAGCTGAGGCCGAGCAGGCTTCCGAAGGACTTGTCCTCCGCTTTAAAGCCCGCGCCGCGCCTCCCACCGACCGTATTCTTATTACTATAAAAATCCGTTAATTTCAAGACTGGAAATTTTGCAGAAAATGTGGTATTATAAGCACGCTGGATGAGGAAAATCTTAATATATTTTTATATTTGAGGATAAAAACCCACAGCCGACGATCGAACGTCGGCTGTGGATTTTGCTATTTGAAATTATTCAAACTCGGCAATTGGAAATACGCTCTACATTTTTACTATGCGCAGGATATATTCCTCGTATTATGTTGATTTTTGCCATCAATCTATGTATAATTAGATTATTACAGCAGATTAAATAGATTTTGGTGGTGTACATAATGCAAGAAAATGAACTTGAAAACATTGTAGTGCATACACGCGCAATGGATATTTCTCTTGAACAGCTGAAAAATTTCGTAGATGCAAACGACATCATTACTGACCCAGATTATCAGCGCAAATATGTTTACGATGATAAGCGAGCCTCATGCCTTATTGAATCAATTCTGATTGGTATCCCTATTCCTGTGATATATCTTGCTGAAGAAGAGGACGGCGTATATTCCGTAATTGATGGCCAGCAGAGAATAACTTCTTTCGTCCGTTTTTTAAAAAATGAGTTTCCGCTTACAGGGCTTAAACGTCTTAAAAGTCTAAATGGATTATATTTCCGCCAACTTGAGAAGTCGCTTCAGCGCCGTCTAAGCTTAAAACCTTTGTCTACCGTTTGTATTGAAAGAGATTCTCAAAATCTGAAATATGAGATTTTTTCCCGCTTAAACCTAGGGGCAGTTAAACTACGCGATCAAGAAGTCCGTAATTGTATTTACCGTGGCAAATTTAACGATATGTTGAAAGAGATTGCTAACACTAACACATATCTACCTATTCTGTTCCACGACGAAAATACACGGTATTCATATGAGGAACGCATTCTTCGCTTTTTCGCGCTGCGCCCCATGGAATTAAAAGGGACGTTCAAGCTGATGATGAACAGCTTTATGGAAACTCATATAAATGACGATGATGAGGTATTAAAGAAATATAAGAGTCAATATAATTCTTTAATCGAATTAATCAAAACTGTGCTTGGTGACGACGCTTTCTTTTCTGCCTCAGACCAACGTAAGAAATTTAACGGGGCTGTTTATGATTCAATAATGATCCCGTTTTCACTTTTTCCCAAAAAGGATATCATCAAGCATGCTGATGAAATTCGAGCAGCAATCCAAAAGCTTAAGAATGAAAACGAAGACTATCAGGATTGGGTCTATGCAGGAACCAACGCAAGCAAACGGATACTCTCACGAGTAAACGCCGTGACGGACATTTTGAACAAAATTATATTACCCGATTCTTCTGATGCCGAACCTAAACAGAGATTATTCGACCCAAGTCTTAAATCTAAACTATACTACAAAGGTTATATTTGCAGATACTGTGGTAATCAGATTTTAAGTATTGACGATTGTGAAGTTGACCATATAATTCCCTTTGACAAGGGCGGCCCAACGGAGTTGGAGAACGCACAATTATTGCACAAGTGGTGTAACCGAAGCAAGGGGAACAAAACAGAACCCGAGTTAGACTTTGAAGATGACAGTACTGAAGAGGACTCCGATTCTAACTAGTTTCTTTTCACGTGAATACTTAATAAACTAAGGCTCTGCCGACCTTCTTTTACAGAAAGTCAGCAGAGCCTTTTTCGCTCTTAATATAGGATTGGCTGGGATAGCCTGACCTGCAAACCGCTTGTCCCGTGAAACAAGAATAACCAAAACAGTCTTGGTATCTGCTATCATTTTGCTATCAAACGGGAAATGAGATTTTCAAAAAGTGAGTATTTTCAAGGCTTTGCAGCCCCGCATGTTCACTTTTTTCTTATTCAAATTCTATCGTTGCGGGGGGCTTAGAGGTGACGTCGTAGAGAATACGGTTTATGCCGCGAACCTCGTTGACGATGCGCACGGACACCTTATCCAGCACCTCGTACGGAATGCGCACCCAATCCGCGGTCATAAAGTCCGTGGTAGACACCGACCGCAGCGCCAGCGCGTAATCGTAGGTACGGCCGTCGCCCATGACGCCGACGGAGCGCATATTCGTGAGCGCCGCGAAATACTGGCTCATGGTGTTCTGCAATCCGGCCTTCGCTATCTCGTCGCGGAAAATGTAGTCCGCTTCTCTGAGAATGTCCAGCTTCTCTTTCGTGACCTCGCCGATGACGCGGATGCCGAGGCCGGGGCCGGGGAACGGCTGGCGCTGGACAAGCGTTTCCGCTAGGCCAAGCTCGCGGCCGAGTACACGCACCTCATCCTTGAACAGCATACGGAGAGGCTCTATTATCTCCTTGAAATCCACATAGTCGGGTAGGCCGCCGACATTATGATGGCTCTTGATGACCGCCGCATCGCCCTTGCCGGACTCGATAACGTCGGGGTAAATGGTGCCCTGAACGAGATAATCGACACTGCCGATCTTCTTGCCCTCGATCTCGAACACGCGGATGAACTCCTCGCCGATGATCTTGCGCTTGGCTTCCGGCTCCACAACGCCCTTCAGTGCCGTCAGGAACCGCTCCTCCGCATCCACGCGGATGAAATTTATATCCCACTTCGCAAACGCGGCCTCAACCTCGTCGCCCTCGTCCTTACGCATCAGGCCATGGTCAACGAACACGCAGGTGAGCTGATTGCCGACGGCCTCGGCCAGCAGTGCGGCGGCCACGGAGGAATCGACGCCGCCGGAGAGTGCGAGCAGCACCTTGCCGTCGCCGACCTTCGCGCGTATCTCCTCAATAGCGCGGCGCTTGTAATCCGCCATCGTCCAGTCGCCGACCGCGCCGCAGATCTCGTAGAGGAAGTTATGCAGCATCTCGCTGCCATAGACGGTATGGTTGACCTCGGGATGAAACTGCACGCCGTAGAAGCCGCGCTCCTCGTCGCAGATGCCGACGGTCGGGCAGGCGGCGGAATGAGCGACAAGGCGGAAGCCCTGCGGAACCTGCGCCATATAGTCGCCGTGGCTCATCCACGTTATGCTCTCGGCGGGAATATTCTTGAAAAGCTTGCATGAGGTATCAAAATAGGTCTCCGTCTTGCCGTATTCGCGCGCGGAATCATCCTGCGCGGCAGTGACCTTGCCGCCCAGCTCATGCGCGAGGAGCTGACAGCCGTAGCATATGCCCAGAATGGGCACGCCGAGACTGTACACACCGGTATCCACATGGGGCGAACCGGCCTCATAGACGCTGTTAGGGCCGCCGGTGAAAATGATGCCGATCGGGGCAAAGGCTTTTATCTCTTCCAGAGACGTGCTGAAGGGCTTGACTTCGCAATAGACGTTGCACTCACGGACGCGGCGGGCGATAAGCTGGTTATACTGTCCGCCGAAGTCGAGAATAAGTATCTTCTGATTTTTCATGCAGAACCTCCGTAGCTTTTTGACGAATACATTATATATTCTAATCCGCCCCTTTGCAAGAGCAAACGAAAAAAGCGTGATTTTGTTGACTTAGCTCCCAAAAAAGTGTATTATTTTTGGGTAAAAAACATTTTATTTCAGGAGGCGTTTCATGTCCGGAGTTATTTCAAGAGGAGTACGTGCCCCCATCGTGCGTGAGGGCGACGATATAATTAAGATAGTCGCGGATTCCGTCGTGGCCGCGATGGCCGAGGACGGCTTCAAGCTGCGCGAGCGCGACGTCGTTTCCGTCACCGAATCCGTTGTTGCGCGCGCAGACGGCAACTACGCCAGCGTTGACGATATCGCGGCCGACGTCAAGGCCAAGCTCGGCGGCGGCACCGTCGGCGTTGTGTTCCCCATCCTTTCCCGCAACCGCTTTGCAATATGCCTGCGCGGCATCGCGCGCGGCTGCAAAAAGGTCGTACTCATGCTGTCCTACCCCTCCGACGAGGTCGGCAACCATCTCTTTGACGAGGACACGCTCGACGACAGCGGCGTGAACCCCTACACCGACGTCCTCAGCCTTGAAGATTACCGCCGTCTCTTCGGCTATATCAAACATCCCTTCACCGGCGTTGATTACGTGGAATACTACGAATCCGTGATCCGCGAGGAGGGCGCCGAGGCCGAGATTGTATTTGCAAACCACGCCGAAGCGATCGTCAAGTACACCGAAAATGTCATCTGCTGCGATATACACAGCCGCGAGCGCTCACGCCGCCGTATCAAGGCCGCGGGCGGCAAGACCGTTCTGACCCTGTGCGACATTCTCAACGCCCCCGTAAACGGCAGCGGCTGGTGCCAGTACGGTCTGCTCGGCTCCAACAAGGCCACCGAGGGCAAGGTCAAGCTCTTTCCGAAGAATGCGCAGGAGGTCGCCGAGGGTATTCAGGCAGCGCTGCTTGAGCGCACGGGCGTCAAGGTCGAAGCCATGGTCTATGGCGACGGCGCGTTCAAGGACCCTATGGGCAAGATCTGGGAGCTTGCCGACCCTGTCGTCAGCCCCGGCTTCACCTCCGGCCTCGTCGGTCTGCCGAACGAGCTGAAGCTGAAGTATCTCGCCGACAACGACTTTGCCGGACTCTCCGGCGACGAGCTCAAAGCCGCGATCCAGGAGTCCATCCGCAAGAAGGACGCCGACCTCAAGGGCAATATGGCCTCCGAGGGCACGACGCCGCGCCGCCTGACCGATCTCCTCGGTTCTCTCTGCGACTTGACCAGCGGCAGCGGAGACAAGGGCACGCCCATCATCGTCGTGCAGAACTACTTCTCCAACTACGCTGAATAATTTTGACAGATAACAAATACCCCGCCATCCTGATGGATGGCGGGGTTCATTTTACTTACGCAAACCAAATTTTATCGCAGAAGAGCAGGAACAGATATATCGCAATGCCGAAAACCGACGCTATGGTCAGCCCCGCTTTCACGGCGGCAAGCGTATACATTCTCGCTTCTTCCTTCGTCATCGACTCCGGCTCTCTGCCGTCCGCCGGACGATCGGGCGCCTCAGGCTTATACCAGGGCATTCCCTCGATGTTCATGGGCGCAATGGTACGCCCATCGTCATCGTCATAGGTTCGCTTCGTCTTTCTTTTCATTGAAGGTACCGTTTGCTTTCGCTTCCTTCAGGGCTTCCTCGGCTCTGGCCTGCTGCTCGGCATCATTATACAGGTGGCATGCGCACCAGTGACCCGGCTCTACTTCGCTCCACTCCGGAACGGCACAGCGGCAGATATCCATGCACTTGTCGCAGCGCGTATGGAATTTACAGCCGGCGGGCGGATTTGCGGGAGAGGGCAGGCTGCCCTTGAGGATAATGCGATTGAGCTTGACGTCTGGATCGGGGATCGGGATAGCCGAGAACAGCGCCGTGGTGTAGGGGTGCAGCGGCTTGCCGAAGATCTTCTCGGTCTCGGAGTACTCGACCATGGTGCCGAGGTACATGACGCCGACCGTGTCGGAAATATGCTCGACGACGGAGAGGTCATGGGAAATGAACAGATAGGTGATGCCGAAGTCCTTCTGGAGCTGACGGAGCAGGTTGATTATCTGCGCCTGGATTGAAACGTCCAGAGCGGAGACAGGCTCGTCACAGACAATGAAGTCCGGACTGAGAGCCAAAGCGCGGGCGATGCAGATACGCTGGCGCTGGCCGCCAGAGAACTCATGCGGGTATCTGTCCTTGTAATACTCAGGCAGGCCGCAGGCCTTCATGACGCGGGTGATATAATCGTCGTACTCTTCGGGAGGGACTATGCCATGCTCACGGACGGCCTCGCCGATGATCTCACCGACGGGGAGACGCGGAGACAGGCTGGAATACGGATCCTGAAAGACGATCTGCATGCGCGGGCGCATACGGCGAAGCTCTTCCTTGCTGAGGGAGAATATTTCCTTGCCGTCGAACCAGACCTCACCGGAGGTCTTTTCGAGCAGGCGCAGAATGGTTCTGCCGGCAGTGGATTTGCCGCAGCCGGATTCGCCGACGAGACCCATGGTCTGGCCGCGCTTGATCTTGAAGCTGATGCCGTCCACAGCGCGGACGTTGCCGATGGTCTGCTTAAAGAAGCTGGACTTTATCGGGAACCACTTTACAAGGTTCTTGACCTCAAGCAGGTATTCGTTTTCCGTGTCGGGTGTTTTTTTGATTTCTTCCATCTTTACAGCTCCTCCACGTTAACAGATTTGGGATAACCCATTATCTCGCCCTCGTCAATGAACCGGTAGCAGGAGACATAGTGCGTATCGCTGATCTTTATCTCCGGAGGATACTTGCCGTCGCACTGGTCGCAGCGCATCTCGCAGCGATCGCGGAAGTAGCAGTAGTTCGGCATGTTGACCGGATTCGGAACGCTGCCGGGGATGTTGTACAGCGCGTCGACCTTCTTGCCGACGACAGGTTTGGACTTCATCAGGCCGATGGTGTAGGGGTGGCCGGGGTGGTGGAATATTTCATCCGCGGTGCCCTTTTCCACGACGCGGCCGGCATACATGACAACGACGTAGTCCGCCATGCCCGCGACGACGCCGAGGTCGTGCGTGATGAGCATGATGGAGGAGTTGAGCTTATCCTTCAGATTCTGGAGCAGATCAAGAATCTGCGCCTGGATCGTAACGTCGAGCGCGGTGGTCGGCTCGTCGGCGATGATGAGCGTGGGCGAGCAGGCAAGCGCGATGGCTATCATGATACGCTGACGCATACCGCCGGACAGCTCATGCGGGTACATGGAGTACACGCCCTCTTTGTTGGCGATGCCGACAAGGTCGAGCATCTCGAGCGTGCGCGCCTTGACCTCTTCCTTGCTCATCTCGGGGTTATGGAGCATGGTGACTTCGTCGACCTGCTGGCCGATGCGGAACACCGGATTCAGGCTGGTCATCGGTTCCTGGAATATCATGGATATCTTGTTGCCGCGAATCTCCTGCATTTTTGCAGTCGGGGTGTTGACGATGTTATATGCGGTGCCGTCGCCGAGGTTGAAGCGGATCTCGCCGCCGACGGTCTGACCCTGGGGGCGCTGAAGCAGCTGCATCAGGGAAAGGCTGGTGACGGATTTGCCGCAGCCGGACTCGCCGACAACGCCGACGGTAGAGCACTTGGGAACCACGAAGCTGACGCCGTCAACGGCCTTGACCGTGCCGACATCGGTGAAGAAATAGGTACAGACGTTATCAAACTCGACAACGTTGTTCTCGTCCTTCATCTTCGTCGTGAACAGCGCGGGATCCTTATTGGCGTCCGCTCTGTCTCTTTCGAGCTTCTTGGTTACGCGGCGGTTAAATTTTGAAATTCTCCTGGACTCTTTGCCGGATATATAGGAGGAGTTTTTTTCGTTCTTATCTGACATGATTATACCTCCTAATCAGCGTTTTGCCTTGGGGTCATATGCATCGCGCAGACCGTCGCCAACGAAGTTGAAGGCGATAACGGTCATGCAGATGAGCAGACCAACAGGTATCCAGATGAACGGATAGTGCGCCATGGCGGACGCAGAGGAGACGGAGTTGATGATGGTACCCCAAGTCGCCAGCGGGTGCTTAACGCCAAGGCCGAGGAAAGACAGGGTGGACTCGGTGATGATGGTGCCGCCGATGCCCAGAGAGGCGATGACTATAAGCTGAGGCATAACGTTCGGGACGAGGTGACGGAATATTCTGTCCTTAACTCTGATGCCCGTAGCCTCGGTTGCAACCATGAACTCCTGCTCACGCAGGGAGAGTATCTGGCCGCGAACCATACGCGCAACGCCGGCCCAGCCCATGATACCGAGCGCCGCCATCATTATCATGAGACGTACATAGGTATTCATACGCAGAGCGTCCATCATTGCGCCGAGGATTATCATAATGGGCATGGAGGGGAGACAGTAGAAGATATCGACCAGACGCATGATGAGGTTATCGACCCAGCCGCCGTAGTAACCGGCAAGGCCGCCCATGATGACGCCGAGAAGTATCTCGAGGAATACGACGACAAAGCCGACCATCAGGGAGATGCGGCCGCCGTACATGACACGCGCAAGCACGTCAAAGCCGTCGCCGTCGGTGCCGAGAACGTGAGTTCCGGAGGGTGCGGCAAACTTATCAATGACGTAAATGGTCTGGTGGCAGCTGATGACGTAGGAGCCGGTGTCACGCTGAGAGATGGTCAGGTCGCCGTCCTCGTACTGGAGATTGCCCTGCTCGTCATAGGTGTAAACACCGTTTTCGTCCTGCATGGGCAGGCGATAGGTGAGTTCGGCAGTCTTGAGATCCGTCTCCTGCATTTCCTCAATGACGGTATTGAGCGCCTTCTTGAGGTCATAGTCCATGCTGTCCTCGCCGGAGTAGCGGCGGATGGAGATGGTGCTGAACTCGGCAAACTCGTTGCCCTGAGCGTCAAATATCTCAAGAACATCATCGTTGCTCTTGATAGTGTACTTATGTCCCTCGTAGCTGAACTTGCCGCTGTCATAAGCCGCAAGCAGAGCGTTGACGCGGAACTCGTCACTGACCTTCAGACCGGTCTCAAAGGTATCAAGGGTGAAGCGGGTGTAAACCATGGCCATGCTGGGCTCGCCGCTCGTATAAACGTGGTGCGTCTCGCCCTTGTTGAGGATGGTGTAGTTTACGCCTTCAAAGCTGAAAGCCTTTGCCTCGGACTCGATGGCCGCGAGCATTGCCGCCTCAAACTCTTCACCGAGGCTGCCCTCGGCGTAGTTGATGCCGTCGGAGGTCTTGGTTATGGTATAGCTCTTGCCGGAGCCCTTCTTATAAGAATAGGTCTCGCCGCCGAACTTAAATTCGCCGCTCTTGCCCTTGCAGGCCTTTGCCGCATCTTCAAGTCCCTCTATCTCCTCACCGGAGAACTTGAGCTTCTTGCCGACGGAGTCATAGGTGCCGATGGTAACGGTGCTCGTACCGGCAGTGCAGACCTCATCCAATTCGCGGCCGCTGAGAGTATATATCTCGTCACCGAGACGGTTTATCTCAAAGTTGCCGGTCTCGCCCTCGACGAGCAGGTAATCCTTGCCCTCTTCGATCATGGACTTGATGTTGCTGTTCATCGCGGTAACGACCTTGCTGTCAAGCTCGACGGAGTCGTTGACGACATAGCCGTTATATGCGCTGTTTTCCTTGGCAAGCGCGTAGTTTACGTTCTGGTTATTGTACTTATAGAATATCTCCGTCTGACCGTGGGCATAGAACAGAGGCCCGAGGAAAGAGAACACAAACATGAATATAAGCACAGCAGAGCCGAAAACCGCCAGTCTGTTGCGTATAAAGCGCTTAAAGACCTGACGACCGGGGGAGAGAACCTTGACGCGGGATACGTCGTCCAGATGTATCTCTTCGTTTTCAACCGGTTTTTTGTTCTGCTCGGCCGCTTCCTTGGCCTTGAGGACTTCATTCAGATTATATGATGCTGCCATAAAGTACCTCCTCAGCTCAAACGCACACGCGGGTCAACAACGGCATACAGAAGATCCGAAATGAGGTTGCCGAGCAGCGTGAGAATTGAAATGAATGCCAAATAGAACATGGTAAAGGGTATATCCGCCTGTGTCATCGAATAGTAGGAGGCATAGCCTATGCCGCGGATGCCGAACAGCGTCTCGGTGATGAGTGCGCCGGAGAAGAGGCTGGGCAGGCTGCCGCCGAGGGTGGTGATGAGGGGGATAAGGGTGTTGCGGAAGGCGTGCTTATTGATGACGGCCTTCTCCGGCACGCCCTTCGCGCGGGCGGTACGGATATAGTCGGCATTGAGCACTTCCAGCATATTGGTACGGGTGTAGCGCATGAGACCGCCTATGCTGATTATGGTAATGGTAATCGCGGGCAGGACAAAATGCTTGGCCACATCCAAGAATTTTCCGAAGTCAGAGAGATATTGATAATTTCGTCCCTGCATACCCGTAAGCTCAAACCAGCCGAGCTTGACGGAGAAGACGTATTTCAATATCGTTGCGAGGAAGAAGGTCGGCATCGAGATACATATCATCGAAACGACCGTGGTGAAGTAGTCGGTAAAGCTGTACTGCTTGCGGGCAGCGGCAATACCAAGTGGAATTGCTATAAGAATTTCAAGGATAAACGACACGAGTCCGAGCGCAAAGCTGTACCAGACGGTGTCATGGAATTTCTGGGTGACGGGGACAGTCCAAGACCAGCTCTCGCCCCATTCACCTCTCACAGCACTCTTAAGCCATGTAAAGTAACCCTGAACGATGCCTTTATCCATGCCGTATTGCGCATTCAAATCCGCAAGCCACTCGGAGTAGCTCTTGCTTGCGCCGGGGCGGGAAGCCAGTTCTCTTGCCTTTGTCTCAATAAAGCCCATGGGCATATTGTACATTAGCACATAGATCAGGAACATTACAAAGAACAAAATCAAAGCGCTGTAAAGCAAACGTTTAACTGTATACTTTGCCACACTATTTCACTGCTTTCTTAAATATTTGTTTCACAGCCAAGCACGGAAGGGGTAAAAACCCCTCCCGTGCGATGATTTAGGTGATGTAATTAAGCTAAACTCAATTACTTGACTGCCAGAGTCTCGATCTCGGCCTTCCAACCCCAGTACGGAGTCATATCCTTAGGCAGAGTGTCGCAGTCAACACGGATGGTGGATGCAACGGTGCAATCCTTGCGCTGGTAGACAGGCAGCTCAACGCCCCAATCCATGATGATTTCCATGGCCTGCTTGTAGACGGACTTACGGTACTCGGTGTCAGCGCTGGTGCGGCCGTCGATGATCAGAGCATCGAGGGCGGGATCATCTACCTGGTAGTGGTTGGAGTTAGTGCCCTTACCATGTGCATTGCTGCTGTGGTAGACCTGGTACATATCGGGGTCAGCGGTGGACTGCCATGCAGCAACCCACATCTGAGCGGTGTTGCCCTCGAGAGCGTTGTTCCAAACGGAGGAGCCGACGTCGTTAACGGTGAGCTTGATGCCGATGGTCTCAAGTGCCTTGGAGGCGGCAGTTGCAATGCCGTAGGTCGGGTGATCCTGCTTGCCATTGCCGGGGATGAGGATCTCGTAGGACTCGGGAGCGCCTGCGGGAGCGGAAGCGACCTTGCCGTCAGCATCGAAGGTGTAGCCGGCCTTCTCGAAGAAGGTGACTGCTGCCTTGAGAGCTGCGTCGTACTTCTGCTCGTCGTTCATGCTGGAGTCAAAGATGTCGTTGCCGTCGGCATCGACAGAGTATGCTGCACGGTAGCCCTCGTCAGCAGGCTGAGGAGCTGCCCAAGAGGTGTTGGAGATGGGGTACTGGATAACTGCGGCACGGTCGCCGTAGTAGGAGTTGATAACGGTGTCACGGTAGACTGCCAGAACGGTCATGAAGCCCTTACGGAGAGCCTTGGACTCCTCGGAGCCGGGGTCGCCGCCGATGTTGACGAGGTCAGCATTGATGCCGAGGTAGCCGTAGCCGCGGTAGTCAACAAGGATGGTGGTGAGAGTATCGCCGGTGAGCTCGCCGTTGGAGTTAGCATCGGTGATAGCGTTCAGGGTCTCCTCGCTGATGGAGGGGACTGCGAGGTCGTAGGTGCCGGTGACGATACCGGGAACGTAGTCAGCATCCTCGCCTTCCTTGAAGAGGATGGTCTTGGTCTTGGGCTCGCCAAGGAAGTAGGTGGGGTTGGCTTCCATGGTGACAACGCCGTTCTCGTAGCTCTTGAAGATGTAGGGACCGCAGCCGAGAGGCTCGGTGGTCTTTGCCTTGACGCCGCTCAGGTCGCCCTTGTCAAAGCCGAACTTGTTGTTGTCGTAATCGTACTTGCTGACATCGCCATAGTGGTGCAGAGGAGCAATGATGAAGCTCATGTTGTAGATGGCGGTTGCATCGTACTCAGTCATATGTACGGTGAGGGAGTAGTCGCCGGTACGGATGATGCCCTTGATGCTGGGAACGTCGTCGCCGGTAGCAACGAGCTTATCGTAATCTGCAAAGTCATCCATGAGATCGAACAGGGAGGAGCCTGCGGTCTCGGCGTCGGAAGCCTCGATGATGTTGCCGTAAGCGGCCTCGATTGCTGCCCAGTAATCAGCAGCGGTAGCGCCTTCAGTCCAAGCGTCGCCGTAGCCCCACATGTTCATACCGAACTTGACCTGCAGAGCAGGATCAGCGGTGATCTCATCGGGAGTTGCTTCGATGGTGGCTGTGTACTCGTCGGTGTTGTAGCTGCTGACAACGGTGTCAATGATTTCCTGAGCGAACTTCTCGCCGGCTGCGTCAACACTTGCCCAGAAAGCGGTCTGAGTGGCTTCGTCCCAAAGGGTGAAGTCGGTGTTGTCACGGCCTGCCTCGGCAAGGAGCTTGTAGAGGTACTGCTGAGAATTGTAGTAGTCAGCCATGCCCTCGATAGGCAGTGCGTAAACAGTGGAGCTGCCGTCGTAGGACGGGTCAGCCATAACGTAGATACCGAAGATAACGTCATCGATGGTGGCGGGGGTGCCGTCGGAGAAGACGATATCGTCACGCATGGTGAGGTTGTAGTCAACGGAACCGTCATCGTTCTGAACGACGTCAACATCGCCCATGCCATAGTAGGTGTAATCGGTGCCGTTGTACTCAACGGTCTCGCCCTCTATGCCGTGGTGGATGATCGCGCCGCCGCGGTCAGCAGCAAGCAGACCGCCGGTGAAGTTGGAGACGACTTCTTCGTCATACGCGGTGGTATAGAAGAAGGGGCTGAACTTCTGGCCGAAGGTGGAGGTTGCATAGACCAGGGTGGATGTGTTCTCCTCGGCAGGAGCCTGAGTCTCTTCGGCAGGTGCCTGAGTCTCTTCGGACGGTGCGGGGGTGCTGGAGTTGCCGCATGCGCAAAGAGCAAGAACCATAACAAGAGCCAGAACAAGAGCGAGGATCTTCTTGATGTTGCTCATTTTCATTTTTCCTCCTTGATAGGATTTTTATTTATTAAACGCGGGCTTCTATAATTAATTAAGCCCTGCGGTTAATAACTGGATCAGATAAGCTTCGTCGCCACCGCCTGACGGCGGGAGAACGAGAGCGCGAACGCCGCGCAGAGTATCACGGCGCCGGCGGCAAAGGAGATGTCCGCCGCATTGAGCTTTTCCGGCGCGGCTATCGCGGTGATGCCTTCGGCGATCAAGGCGACCGCCGTGAGGATGATGCCGAATACCGAAGCCGAGGGGAGATTCCCTGCGACCTTCTCCGCCTCCGAGCGCTTGAGCTTATCGCCCGCGCGCAACAGCGCGGCGACCGCGGAACTGACGTACCACAGCGGCACGGCCGCAAACACGAAGGGAAGGATCACATACATGAGCTTTCCGGCTCCGGACGGGAGCCAAAGCGCCATGATATACGCAAGCCAGCCAAGCGCGGCGGCGGGAGCAAGGAGCCTGCCGCTCTTCTTCGCGGCGGCGACATCGCAGAAGCAGAAATACGAACCGACATATATCGGCACGGATCTGACCCTGCCCTTTTCGTCGATAGTTTCGGAAATTTCGTAATCCCGTACGTATTTTTTCTTTGCCATGCGAGCTTTTCCCCGTCAGCTTCCTCCGGCGCAGCGGTCTGCGCCAGTGCAAATTGCTAAAGTTGGTTTACATATTGTGATATGTCATTATATCTGAAATATTACAATTTGTCAATGACATCCACATTTCAGATAGCACAAAGTCCACAGCTGGCGTACAAGTGTTTCTGTTGCACTGTACACAAAACCATCGGATTCTTCAGTTTCGTCATTAGCTTTTCTAATACATATACACTTTCGCCAGCGGCGGCTAAGCGCCCCCCGTTATTACAACTCGCAGTGATACCGCGGCTTTCCAAGGCTCTTGCGGCCATACTCTATCGCGCCCGTCGGGCAGTGACAGATGCAGGCCATGCAGTGCGTGCAGTTTTTGCCCCACACCGGGCGGCCGTCGACGATGCTGATGTCGTTCAGTGGACACAGCTGCGCGCATTTGCCGCAGCCGACGCACTTATCATCGGCGCGGAATTTATCCGCCTTAACGAAAAGCGCGTAAAACACCGGGTTTGCTGCGGTACTCATAAAGCGGTCATAGAGATTGTTCCGCGGCGCGGCAAACTCGAAGCCCTCGGATATCTTCCGCGCGGCCTCGTCTATCGAGGGAGACGCGGCCTCGATTATCCGCGCGGCTTCCGGCGCTTCGGGCGCATCAAACATGGCGATATAGTTCTCCGGCATTATCACCTGCGCGGTGCCCATATAGGTGAAGCCCTTATCCGCGCACAGGCGCTTGTTGTACTTCGCCGCGTTGCCGATCTCGCTGCCGCAGTTCATCACGAACCACACCTTGTCCGCGCCGGAAAATTCTACTCTGCGTATCCACTCCTCGACCACGCGCGGGATGCGCCAGCCGTAGGTAGGCGTCACGAATATCAGGCGGCCGTCGGCGCGAACTGTCCCGGTATCGCCGCTTTTTATCCTGTCATTGACACTGACAAGCTCATCGCCGAGCGCCGCGGCGAGTCTGCGGGCTATATAGCGGCTGTTGCCCGTGCCGCTGAAAAAGAGGATCATACGCGTTCTCCTTTTCCTATAAAAATATTAAATGCCGGAACCCCACACAGGCAGGCTTGCGGCATTTATTGATTTGATCTCAACTCTGAGAAATTTTACTCTATTTGCTCACGGCTGTCAATCAAAAAAGCCCGAAACTACGCGCATTTTCCCTCCGGCGGCAAAAAATCAGGGCACGGGATATCCCGTGCCCTGAAGCGTTTTATTTTGCGCAGGCTCTCTCGAACTCTTCCTGGATCTCCTTTTCGGGTTCGGCGGTGAGCAGGCTCACGACGACGATGAACACGCAGGATATCACGAACGCGGGCAGCAGCTCGTATATTCCGAGCGCGCCGCCAAGAGGTGCGACGCAGTATTTCCACACGAACACCATCGCTGCTCCGGAGAACATGCCCGCAATCGCGCCCCACTTGTTGCAGCGCTTCCAGAACAGGGAGAACAGCATTATCGGGCCGAAGGTCGCGCCGAAGCCCGCCCACGCGAAGGATACCACGCGGAATATCGAGCTGTTGGGGTCGCTGGCGAAGATGACTCCGAGCACCGCAACGCCGACGACGGTGATGCGCGCGATGAGCATGGTCTTCTTATCGCTCATCTTCACGCCGAAGACGTCGGTGAGTATGTTGTGGGTGACGCCGGAGGCAGCAGCGAGAAGCTGCGCATCGGCGGTGGACATGGTGGCGGCGAGGATACCGGCGATTATGATGCCCGCGACGATAGCAGCGAGCGCGCCGTGCGTCGAGATGAGCGCCGCGGAGTTGACGATCAGGTTCTCCGCCTCGGCCTCGGAGCCGGGCATCGCTATCGCTCCGGCCTTGACCATGCCGAAGCCGACGATGCCGATTATGACCGCGGCGCCGAGAGAGATGACGACCCAGATGGAGGCGATGCGGCGGCTGAAGTTCAGCTTACTCTCGCTGCCGATGGCCATGAAGTGCAGCAGGATGTGCGGCATGCCGAAGTAGCCGAGTCCCCACGCCAGTGTGGACGCGATCATCAGGGGGCTGTAGCTGCTGGGGGTGCCGGTGAGGATGCTCGTGGACGCGGAGAAATCGAGGTAGCCGGGGATCTCCTTGGCGTTGGCGATGACGGCGTCCCAGCCGCCGGCGGTGTTGATGCCGAATATGAGCACTATGACGAGCGCTATCGTCATGACGATGCCCTGGATAAGGCTCGTGACGGAGGCCGCCATGAAGCCGCCGGTCGCGCAGTAGATAACGATGACGGCCGCGCTGATTATCATGGCGGTCATGTAGTCGAAGCCGAAGAGGCTGTTGAAGAGCTTGCCGCAGGCGGCAAAGCCCGAGGCCGTATAGGGCACGAAGAAGATTATGACCGTCAGCGCGCCGAGAGTCTCGATTATCTTGGTGTTGTCGCGGAAGCGGCGGGCAAGGAAATCAGGCACGGTTATAGCGTTGATGCCCGCGGAGTAGCGGCGCAGGCGCTTTGCGACGATGAGCCAGTTGAGATAGGTGCCCAGCGCAAGGCCGATGGCCGTCCAGCCCGCCTCCGCGACGCCGCAGAAGAACGCCAGTCCCGGCACGCCCATCAGCAGGTACGCGCTCATATCCGACGCCTCAGTGCTCATGGCGGTGACTATGGGGCCGAGCTTGCGGCCGCCGAGATAGAAGTCCTCGGAGGTGCTGTTGTTTGCATATTTGAAGCCTATCGCCAGCATGCCCAGCAGATAGACGACCACTGCTACAAGAATCCAGATCATTGCCGAAGTCATAATACATATCCTCGCTTTTCATAATATAGTCGGGATTATATATTATTTTTTTCGGAAAACAATATTATTTCCGCAGGTTTTCTCTTGATTTTCGCGGTTTTCGGGCTATAATATAAACGTCTCTAATTTTATTCATATTAAGATGAATTTATTTCATACAAGGAGTTTCCCATGAATCTGGCCAAGTATCAGGCGCTGCTGAGCGTCGTGGAATCCGGAAGCCTGACCGCCGCGGCGGCGCAGCTTGGGCTGACGCAGTCGGCGGTGAGTCACAGCATCAACAGTCTTGAGGAGGAGCTGGGCTTCGCGGTGATAAAGCGCAGCCGCGCCGGCGTGAAGCTCACGAACGAGGGCGAGCGGCTGCTGCCCGCGGTGCGCGGACTCTTAAACAGCGCCGAGCAGCTCAGCCAGGTGACGGCGGCGATACGCGGGCTTGACAGCGGCCTTGTCCGCATCGGGACCTTTACCTCCGTCGCCGTCCACTGGCTGCCGGGGGTGCTGAAGGAATTCCAGCGCGACTATCCGCGCGTCGAGTTCAAGCTCCTCAACGGCGACTACAACGACGTCGAGCAGTGGGTGCGCGACGGCAGCGTGGACATCGGCTTTGTGAACCTGCCCTCCCCGCTAGACTGCGAGTGCATCCCGCTGATGGAGGACCGGCTGATGGCCATTCTGCCGAAGGACAGCCGCTTTGCGAGCTATCCCAAATTTCCGCTCGTCGAGTGCGAGACGGAGCCCTTTATAAGCCTGCTTAAAAGCTCCGACCACGACGCGCGGCGCGCGCTAGAAGCCGCCGGCGTCACGCCGAACGTCCGCTTCTACACCAAGGACGACTACGCTATAATTGCCATGGTCGAGCAGGGGCTCGGCATAAGCATCATGCCGGAGCTGCTGCTGAAGGGGCGACACGACGATCTGCTGGTGCTGCCGCTCGTTCCGGAAGCGAAGCGAACCATCGGCATTGCCATCGCCGCGGGAGAAAAGGCCGGCCCCGCAACACGACGCTTTGCGGATTACGTCGTGCGCTATGTAAAGGCGCAGGCGTAGATCGCCGCGCGGCATCATCGGTAAATCTACACAAAGTGCGCGGCAAAGATTTGTGTACAAAGTCGATTTTGTATTTTGCAAAAACATTTTTCTGGACTTTTTTATTTTTATGAAATACAATCATGCCATAGTGATGCGCTTCACACTCAGGAGTTTCCCTGCCGTTTCTCAACATGGCCAGTTGAGAGCGCGGGAACACAATGAAAAGTTGAGGTAAATCTATTATGGAACAATCAGCGAAAAGGAAAAAATATTGGCGAATAATAGCGATATGTCTCGCCGTTATGCTCCTTGCAAGCATTGTCTCCGCCGTTGTGAAGACCGACGGCGGGAACACGCTCATTCGCGAGGTGAAGATCAGCACCCGCGGCGGCACGCTTTCCGGCGTGCTCTACATCCCCAAGGACGCGCTTGAGAACGACGGCTTCGGGAACTACACTTCCCCGCGCCCGGCAGTAATTCTGAGCCACGGCTATCTGAACAGCAACCAGATGCAGGATCCGAACGCGATCGAGCTGTCGCGCCGGGGCTTTGTCGTGTTTGCAATGGATATGTACGGTCACGGCAACTCCGACCTCGCTAACGCCACCGATGACCCGACCGGCAGCGGCGCGGTTCTCGGCGCGCTGGACGCATACAACTATGTACGCACTCTCCCTTATGTTGACGCTACGCGCATAGGCATCGCGGGTCACTCCATGGGCGGCATGAACACCGGCAACGCCGTTGCGCTGACCGCCGGCTTCTACACCGAGGCAGATATGCTTCTGAACCTCCTGCATGACGAATTCGGCATGGACATCACGGCCGAGCAGATTGCCGCGCAGGATCCCGACGCGCTTGCGGCAGGACTTTCCGACTATGAGCGCGGGCAGTATGAGCTGCGCCGCGAGGAGATACTTACCGAGGCAGCGCAGCGCCCCGTTGCGGAGCTGTTCATGGGCTCCGGCCCGGGCTTTGCGGGGCTGACGAAGGCGCATCAGGTCGAGGTTGCGGGCAACACCGTGTGGCGTGACCTTCAGGCAAACGTCGGCGTAAGCATCGGTCTGTACGAGGAAAACTGCTGGCTGATGTTCTCCGCAAGCGACGACGGCATAAATTCCGCAAAGCAGATACCAGAAACCACCGTGGCACGGGTTCTGTTCGGAACGCTTGATGCCCCCGTTGAGCGCGAGACTTGGTATTCTCTCAATCTCTCCGACGGCGGCGCGCAGCTTGAAAGCACCAAGCTCGGCAGCTTTTACTCCACCGAGCCGAGCGACACCGCCCTGCGCGAGGCAATTGCCAACCGCAGCGCCCGCGTGATGATTCAGCCCGCCGAAATTCATGCCGGCAACCACTTCTCCTTCAAAACAACGAGCTTCGTTGTTCAGTTTTTCACCGACGTTATGAACTACAACAACGGTGAGCTTGCCGACGGCGCACAGCCCATCCCCGCGAGCAGCTCGGTGTGGCTCATCAAGGAGCTTGCAAACGGCGTGGCTCTTGCCGCAATGCTGGCTCTGGTGTATCCGTTTGCCGCGTTGCTGCTTGAGGCTCCGTTCTTTGCCGGTCTGCGCAGAAAGCCGCGCGAGGCGCTGATAGAGAAGAACGACCGTGGCTTCTGGATAATAAGCGTACTGCTTGCCATAATTCAGGGCGTTAGCATTATCCCCTGCTTCATACTCGGCGGCGCGCCGACCACCTACGCCGGTGACAAGGGACCGATAGCGTGGAACTGGCTGTTCAGTCAGGAAATGCCGAACCGCACCATAGTATGGGCGCTTACGAACGCGGCAATCGCGCTCCTGCTGCTGCTCATCCGCCATCTGCGCGCAAAAAGCGACAAGCTCAGCTTTGCGGATCGCTACGGTATCAAAATTTCCGCAAAGGATTTCGGCAAGACCGTGCTGCTTGCGCTCATCGTTTTTGCCGGCTCCTACTGCCTTGCCGTGCTTTCGAGCTTCTTCTTTGCAAGATCCGACTTCCGTCTCTGGGTCATTGCGGGACGCGTCATGACCAAGACCCAGTTCCTCACTTGGGCGGGCTACCTTGTGTTCTTCCTCGTGTTCTACATTGTCAACAGCATGGTCGTCAACTCCGGGCGTATGCGCAATATGAGCGACGGCAAGAACCTGCTTATCTGCGCGCTGTTCAACGTGGCGGGCGTGTTTGTGTTTGAGCTGTTTGTGTACGCATTCGAGCTTATCACGGGGCAGATGGTGTGGTACGGCTTCGGCAAGGACTATTTCCTCTACGCCGTTGTGCTGTATCCGATGATAGTCGTGCTGCCGCTCGCAGCCGTATATGCGCGCAAGCTCTACAACAAGACCGGCAGCGCATGGCTCGGCGCGCTTATCAACGCAATGATCTTCACATGGTTTGTTGTGGGCAACACCTGCTATCACTACAGTATGCTGATTTCATAATTTGACTTTGCATCGGCTCGATGATATAATGATATATCAGCGTTAAAAAACCGCGAAATCTCCGCGAGGAATTTTATCAGCTTTATCGGGGCAATGCTGAAAGGCATTGCCCCGATTTTTATAGTAAAGGAGTCAAAAAACTATGGCAATGTCAGCCGAAACCTCATGGATGGGCAAATACCGCGATTTCGTGGAGAGCATTATTTATCTCTGCAACCGCTCCGCCACACGCTTCAATATGCCTCAGTACTACAACACCTCTTTCCGGCTGACCGCCATCCAGATACAGATAATCGAGTATACCCTTGAGGATAACAACGACAAAATGAGCGCCATTGCCGCGCGCTTGGGCATCACGCGCGGAGCCTTCTCCAACAACGTGACAAAGCTCGTAGACATGGGGCTTCTGGAGAAGTCGCACCGCGGCGGCAACAAAAAGGATCTCTTCATCGCGGTTACCGACAGAGGCCGCGAGGAATATGCGCGCTATGCGCAGTTTGTTTATGACAAGACGCTGCGCCATGTGTTCGCGCTGGCGGATGAGCTGACGCCGGAATCGATAGACGCCTTCCGCAAGATTTTAAATACCTTTGCGGATACGCTTGTATAACGGAAAAATAAATCGGAGCGCCCGATAAAGGCGCTCCGATTTTGTTATATTGCTTTTTATCAGATATCCGTGACCGTGCCGATGAACACCGGCGTCATGGTGGCGCAGTCGAGGATCATATACAGGAACGGGCGGTTCAGCGTGACATACTTTATCTCCTCTATGAACGCGCTGCCGCAGGCGGCCTCGACCGCCGTCGCGGCTCCGGCCTTCGTCCCCTGCTCGTTCACGGAGACATGGCACTTATGCAGCACCCGACTGACATAGAGCGGCATACCGTCATAGCTGCCGATGCCGCTGAGGTCGGCGGAATCCGGGTCGAAAAGCTCGGTCACGCCGAGCGCCCTCAGCACGTCCGAAAGCTCCGCGCTGTAAGAGCTGTCAAACTTCGGCAGGCTCGCAATCACCGTCGTGCGCTGCGCTCCGGTCAGCATCGCGCGCAGACTCTCGCCGCTGAGGCCGGCGATGTATTCGTCAAGCCCGACTCCTCTTTCCGGAAGCAGCGCGGCAAAGGCGTAACGCCCGCCCTGATAATATTTGATGAAGCCTGCGGCGCTGCCGTCGGAGATATAGGTGTGCTCCTCGGAATCCATGAAATCGACCAGTCTGTCCTCGCCATCGGCGTTGGTGAAGCTCCCCTGCTCGACCTGATCGGCGGTATACACCGTCTGCCACTTCGCGTCAAAGGCGACAGCGTTTATCAGGTACAGCATCGCGTCGTCGGGGATCTTGTCCAGTATCCGGTCTATCATCCCGCCGGTATTTTTCTTCACCCACGAATTGATGCTGTCGAGCGTCCCGCCGTCGAACGGTGCGGTGAACACGGCGCTGTCGTAATATCCGGCGTTCTTCTCAATGAACGCGTCGTTTATCTTCAGCTTGTCGTCGTCCCGCAGCCACATGGAGCAGGCCGAGCTAAGCTTGCTGCCCTCGCTGTCGTCCAGCGTCGCCAGAAACGCCGCCATATACGCGTTCAGCTCGTCCGCGCTCATGCCGAACAGGTCTTCAAGCTGGCTGAGCGTTTCGCCCTCGGCGCCGTTGGCAGTCATGGCCAGCGCGCAGAGTATCGAGGTCGGGGAAATCAGCGTGTCGCCGTCGGATGGGCAGCTTTTCAGCAGGCGCAGCGCCAGCTCCGTGACCGCCGTGTTCGCCTCCTCCGTCAGCGCGGCGGGGTCGGCGGCGATCTTATCGGTGTTTTTGGCCGTGATCTCGCTCACGGCGGGGCTTCCGCAGCCGCCAAGCAGCATCGCCATGGCCAGCAGCAGGCATATTGAAACATAAAACATGCTTTTCATCTCGTGCTCCTTTCATTCGATCTGCTTTTTTGACGCACGCCGCGTGAAAAGGTTCCCATAAAAATATCGTGAGAGATATTAAAACCTCTCACGATATGTAATATCAATGTCTTCCCCTGTATCCGCCGTGGTGTCCGCGGCGATTGCGGCGTCCGGCGTCGGATATCAGCTTCACCACGACAAGGATGACTATCATCGCGACGATGCCGATGATTATATACTTGAACATGCCCTCGGTGAGCTGTATGCCCTTGCCCGTATACTCGACCTCGCGGCTGCCGGTATAGCCGCAGACGCGGCATGTCCCGCGCTCCTCGCCCGCCTGATCCTTCGTCGCCGCGCGCACCAGCGTCCACTGCATGTCATGCGCGGCCTCGTCGGCCTTCTCGCCGCAGGCGCACTCATGCCAGTGGCGCTCCTCGTCAAAGCTCCATTTCTCAGCGAATTCATGCTCATGGTTTTCGTCCGCAGGCGAGGGGCTTTCCTCCGCGTCATCCGGCTTATCGTCCGGTTCCTGACTGGGCTCCGGCGTCGCCGTCGGTGCGGGCGTCGGGGTCGCTTTTGCAGGGTCGGCCTTCACGGTTATGACCGCGCCGTAGCTCTCGCGGCCTCCGCCGGGATTGCTGAAATACGCCGCTATGCGCCAGCCGTTGAGTTCAAGCGGGATGTTATAGAGGTTCATCCTCGTCCCGCCGTCCGCGTCCGTCGTGAGGCCGGGGAACTTTTCGACCGCTTCCTCCATCGTATAGTACGACGTCGCGTCCGGATTATAGAGCCGCCAGTTTATCTTCTCGTAATACGCGCCGGATGCCGCGAAGGACGCGAAGCCGCCCTCGGTCACGGTCTCGGCCTCGGGGTGCTTGTAGATGTCAGGCGTCCAGATCGCGGGGGCATACTCGCGGCGCAGCGTCACGCTGCTGCCGTTCACGGTGTAGTCCACGGCGGAGTTATTCAGATACACACGCGCATCGGACGCGAGCGAATAGCCCTCGGCGAGCGAGACCACGATCTCGACTGTATAATTCTGCGTCCCGAAGGTGCCGCTGAACTGCGAGCCGGACGCGTCGTACCACACCAGGCTCTGCACGGAGCAGCCCTCGGTGCTGGAGCTGGCGGAAATGTTTCCGGCGGGCATATATGCTATCGGTGTTGTCGGCATGGCGACAAGCAGCTTGTCAAGAGTTACATCCGCGCTCGCGGCGGCGGGCAGCGCCAGACAGATGCAGGCGCACAGACACAGCGCGAGGAAGGCGGTGAGGCGGTTTTTCATGCTTCTGCGCATGTGAATTCCTCCTTTGAATGGATTTTCCGATATTCATTATATAATTGCATATTTTGCGGGTCAAGGAATTTGTTGAAAAATACATAAATTTCTGGCCGATTTTATATTTTTCGTTTGCTATCCGCCGCAGTAATGTTATAATAAAGTGTTAAATTTTGAAATTGGAGTTGGTTACATGGCCACATGCTATATATTCGCCGCAGGAAGCTTCTACGGGCTGACCGAGTACCCGTCCGACGGCGACTTCGTCATCGCGGCGGACGCGGGGCTGAAGCACTGCACCGAGGCGTGGGTCGCGCCCGACCTGATTCTCGGCGACTTCGACTCCCTCGGCGAAGCGCCGGAGGGCGGGGACGTCCTTCATCTGCCCGTCGAGAAAGACGATACCGACACAATATACGCCATGCGCGTCGGGCTTGAGCGTGGCTATACCGATTTCGTCGTCTACGGCGGCACCGGCGGCAGCCGCGCCGACCACACGATCGCAAATCTTCAGGGGCTGCTATTCCTCTCCTCGCGCGGGGCGCACTGCCGCATGTACGGCGACGGCGTGGTCTGGGGCGTGCTGCACAACGAGAAGGTCTCTTTCCCCGCCGGCTGCGGCGGCACGCTGTCTCTGTTCTGCATGGACGGCGCTGCGCGCGGCGTGACCATCCGCGGGCTCAAATATGAGCTGGCGGACGCCGAGATACGCTCCGACTTCCCCATCGGCGTCAGCAATTCGTTCACGGGGGCGGCGGCGAGCATCGAGGTGCGGGACGGCACGCTGATAATGATACATGATATTTTCGGGTGAGACAATGATAGAATATAAGGCAGGAAAATGCGATATCGCCGTTATAGGTGCGGGGCACGCGGGTATCGAGGCCGCTCTCGCCGCTGCGCGGCTCGGCCTCGACACGGTGTGCTTCACGGTGAACATGGACAGCATCGGCAACATGCCCTGCAACCCCGCCATCGGCGGCACCGGCAAGGGGCATCTCGTCCGCGAGCTGGACGCTCTGGGCGGCGAGATGGCGCGCGCGGCGGACAAAGCCTGCATACAGTACCGTATGCTCAACCGCGGCAAGGGGCCGGCGGTGCACTCGCTGCGCGCGCAGGCCGACCGGCGGCGGTATCAGGAAGTGATGAAGCATACGCTTGAATTGCAGGAGAATCTCCGCGTCAAGCAGGCGGAGGTCGTCGATATCGGCGTCGAGGACGGGCGCGTCCGCTCCGTCACGACGCACACGGGCGCGGTCTACGACTGCAAGGCCGTCGTGATCGCGTCGGGCACATATCTAGACGGGCGCACAATAGTCGGCGAGGTTCTGCGTTCATCGGGGCCGGACGGTCTCGCCGCGGCCATCCCGCTGGCGGAGCGGCTGCGCGCGCTTAGGCTCAGCATGCGCCGCTTCAAGACCGGCACGCCGCCAAGAGTGAACGCGCGCACCGTAGACTTTTCAAAGATGGAGCTTCAGCGGGGCGACGAGGAGCTCGAGCCGTTCTCGTTCTCGACGGTCGATGCGCCGCGCAACTCCGCCGTGTGCTACCTAACCTACACCAACGAGCGCACGCACGAGATAATCCGCGCAAATCTCGACCGCAGCCCGATATATTCCGGCGTTATCGAGGGCATCGGCCCGCGCTACTGCCCCAGCATCGAGACAAAGGTGATGACCTTTTCCGACAAGCCGCGCCATCAGCTGTTCATCGAGCCGATGGGGCTGAACACCGAGGAGCTGTACATCCAGGGCTTCTCGTCCTCGATGCCCGAGGAGGTGCAGGTCGAGATGCTGCACAGCGTCGCCGGACTCGAGCACGCGGAGATGACGCGCTGTGCCTACGCGATAGAATACGACTGCATCGACCCGACAGAGCTTTATCCGACGCTGGAGACCAAGAAAATCTCCGGACTTTACGGCGCTGGGCAGTTCAACGGCTCCTCCGGCTATGAGGAGGCGGCGGTACAGGGCTTCGTTGCGGGAGTGAACGCGGCGCTGAAAATACTCGGCCGCGAGCCGATGATACTCCGCCGCAGCGACGGATACATCGGCACGCTCATAGACGATCTTGTGACCAAGGGCACGAACGAGCCGTACCGCATGATGACCTCGCGCAGCGAGTACCGCCTGCTGCACCGGCAGGACAACGCGGACAAGCGCCTTTCCGGCATCGGCCTGCGTATCGGGCTTGTCTCCGAGGAGCAGTACCGGCGCGTTCTCGACAAATACGCCGCCGTGGACGCGGAGCTGCGCCGCCTTGAAAAGACGCATATCGCCCCGAGCGACGGGATAAACGCGCTGCTCACGGCGCGCGGCACGGCTGAGATATCCACCGGCAGCTCTCTCGCTGATCTCATCCGCCGCCCGCAGATAAGCTACCACGACCTCGCGGAATTTGACCCCGAGCGTCCGGAGCTTCCGCGCGCCGTGACGGAGCAGGCGGAGATAAGACTCAAATACGAGGGCTACATCAAGCGACAGCTCAAGCAGGTCGAGGAATTCACGCGGATGGAGAGCCGCCCCCTGCCCGCCGACATCGACTACGACGCGATAAACGGCCTGCGGCTGGAGGCGCGCGAGAAGCTGAAAAAGATCCGGCCTGAGAATTTTGGGCAGGCGAGCCGCATTTCCGGCGTGTCCCCGGCCGACATTTCGGTGCTGATGATCTACATGGAGGGCAGAAGATGAGCAAGATCGTTCTCGGCTTTTCCGGCGGAGTGGACTCCACTGTATCCACCATGCTTCTGAAAAAGGCCGGACATGAGGTGTACGGCCTGTATATGGACAACGCCGACGAGGCCGCGCGGCAATGCGCGATAGACACGGCGGAGTTCATCGGCGTGCCGCTGACGGTGCTGGACGTCAAGGCCGAGCTTGAGCGCAATGTATGCCGTCCGTTCACGGAGGCGTATCTGCGCGGCGAAACGCCGAACCCCTGCATAATCTGCAACCCCAGCACAAAGTTCAAAAATCTGCTCGCCGAGGCCGACCGCGTCGGCGCGGAGCTTGTCGCCACCGGGCACTACGCCCGCACGGAAAACGGCAGGCTCATGAAAGGCATGCCCGCCAATGATCAGAGCTACATGCTCTGCCGCTTAAGCCGTGAGCAGGTGCGCCGCACGGTGTTCCCGCTCGGCGGCTTCGAGAAAAAGCATGTGCGCGCGCTGGCCGAGGAATTCGGCCTGCCGGTCGCGCACAAGCCGGACAGCATGGAGATATGCTTCATCCCCGACAAGGACTATATCGGCTGGATATCGCGCCGAGCGGAGCTGCCGCCGGCGGGAGATTTCATCTTCCGCGGCGAGGTCGTCGGGCGGCACGAGGGCATACACCGCTACACCGTAGGCCAGCGCCGTCCGGGGCTTATTGACGGGCGCAAGGTCTACATCTCCCGCATCAGCGCAGCGGATAACACTATCGAGCTTGCGCTGTGGGAGGATATGTTCAAAACCGAAGTCCGTGCCAGAGACTTCAACTGGCTCATCGACCGCCCCGCCGAGTCGTTCCGCGCGAACGTCCGCGTGCGGCACACGAAATGGGAGATGCCTCCCTGCACCGTATACCCTGAAGGAGACGGCGTGCGCATAATCTGCGACGAGCCGGTGCGCGCCCCCGCCGTGGGGCAGTCCGCCGTGCTTTATGACGGCGACTACGTCCTCGGCGGCGGATTTATATTCTAAGCGATCAGGTGAACTCCTTGGAAAAGAATCTTACAAACGGCAGCGTGCTGAAAAACATAGCCTATTTCTCTCTGCCATATCTGCTTTCATACTTCCTTCAGACGCTCTACGGTCTGGCCGACCTCTTCATAATCGGCCAGTTTGAGGGTGTCGCCAGCACGACCGCCGTGTCCATCGGCAGTCAGGTCATGCACATGCTGACGGTTATGATCGTCGGCCTTGCGATGGGCTCGACCGTGTGCATAGGTCAGGCCGTCGGCGCGGGGGACAAGAAGCGCGCCTCGGCCGCCATCGGCAACACCGTGACGCTGTTCATGCTGCTGTCCGTCGTCATCACGGCGCTGCTTCTGGCGCTTGTCAGACCCATCGTCTCCGTGATGTCTACGCCGGCGGAGGCCGTCGACGGAACGCGGGCATACCTCACGATCTGCTTCATCGGCATCCCGTTTATCACGGCATACAACATCATAAGCGCCATTTTCCGCGGCCTCGGCGACTCGAAAAGCCCGATGATATTCATCGCCGTGGCCTGCGCCGCGAACATCGCGCTCGACTTCATATTCATCGGTGCCATGGGACTTGGCCCCGCGGGCGCGGCGCTCGGCACCACGCTGTCGCAGGCGATAAGCGTTGTGTTCTCGCTAGTTGTGATACTGCGCAGGAAGTCCGGCATCAGCCTTGAAAGGCGCGACCTCCACCCCCAGCGTGACACGATGGGGCAGCTGCTGCGCATCGGAATCCCCGTAGCGGCACAGGACGGGCTGATCCAGATAGCTTTCATCGTCATCACCGTCATCGCCAACCGGCGCGGGCTTGACGCCGCGGCGGCAGTCGGCATCGTGGAAAAGATCATCAGCTTCGTGTTCCTCGTGCCGTCGTCGATGCTGTCAACGGTGTCGGCGCTCTGCGCGCAGAACATCGGCGCGGGGAAGCAGGCGCGCGCCGAGCAGACGCTGCGCTACGCGGTGATCATCGCGGTGAGCTTCGGCATCATTATCGCGCTGCTGACGCAGTTCATCTCCGAGCAGGCGGTCGGCCTGTTCACGCCGGACACGGTAGTCATCATGCTCGGCGGGCAGTACCTGCGCGGCTACATCTGGGACGCGCTCTTCGCCGGAATACACTTCTGCTTCAGCGGGTACTTCTGCGCCTGCGGCCGCTCCGAGATATCGTTCATCCACAACATCTCCGCGATCGCGCTCGTGCGCATCCCCGGCGTGTATCTGACCTCGAAGCTCTTCCCCGATACGCTCTTCCCCATGGGACTTGCCACCGCCGCAGGCTCGCTGTTGTCGGTGATAATCTGCATCATCGCTTTTGCGCTGCTCAAAAAGCACAGTGTTAAAACCGCATAAAGTTTGCTCCGCATTTGGCGCATTATATGTGCTTTTGACGATTTTGTGATTTTGGCGTAAAAATCGTTGACAACGCGCGCCGACCGGTATAAAATCCACGTCATAAAAAGGCAACGACGTCTGATATCTTTCAGACGTCGTCGCCTTTTTTGCATTTCAGAGAGAAACAGGAGATGATTTTATGACAGTGGAATTCTGGTATTTGATCGGCGCGGCTTTGGTGTTCTGGATGCAGGCAGGCTTTGCGATGGTCGAAACGGGCTTCACGCGCGCGAAAAATGCAGGCAACATAATTATGAAAAATCTGATGGATTTCTGCATCGGAACAATAGTGTTTTCCCTGCTTGGATACTCGCTGATGATGGGGCAGGACTGCCTGCGCGGGCTTGTCGGGCTGCCCAACATGGATATGTGGTCATCCTTCAAAGCATTTATAGCCTCCCCCACAAACGGCAGTTTCACCGGCGCGTCCGTATTCGTATTCAACCTTGTTTTCTGCGCAACCGCCGCTACGATAGTTTCCGGCGCAATGGCGGAGCGCACGAAATTTTCCGCCTACTGCATATATTCGGCTGTCATCTCGCTGTTTGTCTACCCGATAGAAGCGCACTGGATATGGGGCGGCGGCTGGCTCAGTCAGCTTGGATTTCATGACTTTGCCGGCTCCTGCGCGATACACATGGTCGGCGGCATCGCGGCGCTGGTCGGCGCGATATTCCTCGGACCTCGGCTCGGTAAATATGTCCGCGACGAGAGCGGAAAGGTCATCAAGGTCAACGCCATCCCCGGCCACTCGATAACCCTCGGTGCGCTTGGCGTGTTCATTCTCTGGCTCGGCTGGTACGGCTTCAACGGCGCGGCGGCGACAAGCGCATCCGAGCTTGCGTCCATATTCCTCACGACGACTATCGCCCCCTCGGTCGCAACCGTGACAACGATGCTTTATACGTGGATAAAAAACGGTAAACCCGATGTTTCCATGTGCCTGAACGCATCTCTTGCAGGGCTTGTCGCCGTGACCGCCGGCTGTGACGCATTCGACGCACTGGGCGCGGCCATCGTCGGCATCGTTTCAGGCATACTCGTTGTCGTCGTAGTTGAATGGCTCGACATTGGGCTGCACATCGACGACCCTGTCGGCGCCGTAGGCGTACACTGCGCCAACGGCATATGGGGCACTATTGCGGTCGGTCTTCTCGCAAATCCCGCCGCCCCCGCCGGACTTGATGGCCTTCTCTACACCGGCTCCGCAAAGCTCCTGGGTATACAGTTCATCGGCTTTGTATCCGTCGCGGCATACTCGGCAGTGCTGATGTCCGCGGTGTTCGCACTTATCAGGAAGTTCAACGGGCTGCGTGTAACGTCAGAAGAAGAACTGCTCGGTCTTGACATAACGGAACATGGTCTGCCCAGTGCCTACCCCGATTTTGCTCCGTCGGTGAGCAAATACGCGGCATATGCCCCCGAAGAGGGCGTTACCGTCGTTACCGGCGACGTTCCGGCGGTCGAAGCGATTCCCGTTAAGGCAGTACGCACCGTTCCGGACGGCACACCCAAGTTTACAAAGGTCGAGATAATCTGCAAAGACTCGAAGTTTGACGCGCTGAAGAGTGCTGTGTCGGCGCTCGGTATTACGGGCATGACCGTGTCGCATGTACTCGGCTGCGGCATACAGGGTGGACAACCTGAATATTACCGCGGCGTCAAGCTGGAATCCAACCTGCTGCCGAAGGTGCAGGTCGATATCGTAGTCAGCAAGATTCCGGTGCGCAGCGTTATAGAAACGGCAAAGCGCGTACTATACACCGGCCATTACGGCGATGGCAAGATATTCGTTTACGATGTGGAGAACGTCGTAAAGATCCGTACCGGCGAAGAAGGCTACGACGCGCTTCAGGATGAAGAATAAATTTTTCCGGCAGCTGCCCGCTGCCGGAATTTTTCTTGACAAAGTGCTTGACTTGTCGTAACTGCAGGAGCTATAATGACGGCACAAGATATTGTTAAAATAATAACCTGTTTAATTCTGAAGGAGGCTATCATTATGGAACGCAAAGTCAGAGTAGTACAGTACGGAGCAGGCAAGATGAGCCGCTATCTCATGCGCTATGTGATCGAGCATGACGGTGAGCTGGTCGGCGCATTCTGCCGCAACAAGAACCATATCGGCAAGGATGTCGCCGAGATCATCGGCAACGGCTTCCCGACCGTCGGCGTCAAGGTAGAAGACTCTGCGACCGCCGACGCACGCATCGGCGAGCTCAAGCCCGACGTGTGCATTATAGCCACCCGCAGCACCGTAGCCGAGCTTGAGGACATCTTCACCATCTGCGCCAAGCACGGCGTGAACGCCATCACCACCTGCGAAGAGGCGCTCTATCCCTGGAACTCCTCCCCCGCTCTCACCGCAAAGCTTGACAAGCTCGCCAAGGAAGGCAACTGCACCCTCACAGGCGTCGGCTACTGCGACCTCTATTGGGGCACTCTGGTCACGAATCTCGCCGGCTCATCCCATAAGATCACCAAGATCGAGGGCAGCAGCTGGTATAACGTCGAGGACTACGGCGTAGCTCTGGCCGAAGGCCACGGCGCGGGTCTGACTATCGACGAGTTCAACAAGACCATCGGCTGCTATAACGAGACCCCGTCCGACGAGATGAAGGAGCTTGTCGAGAGCGGCAAATATGTCCCGTCCTACATGTGGAATCAGAACGGCTGGCTGTGCAGCAAGATGGGTCTGCACATCACCTCCCAGACGCAGAAGTGCATCCCCTGCGTTGACAAGGAGGATCTGAAGTCCGAGACTCTCGGCATGGTCGTCAAGGCGGGCGATGCGACCGGTATGCGCGCCATCGTCACCACCGAGACCGAGGAGGGCATCACCCTCGTCACCGAGTGCGTCGGCAAGATCTACAATCCCGAAGAGATCGACCGCAACGTCTGGACGCTCCACGGCGAGCCGGAGACGACCTGCATTGTCAACCATCCCGCGACCGTCGAGCTGACCTGCGCGACGCTAGTCAACCGCATCCCGCAGCTTATCGATGCGTCCGCCGGTTATGTTACGACCGACCAGTTCCCGTACAACGAGTACATGGTCCACCCGATGAACGAGTACGTCCACAGCAAATAAAGAGTAAAGCACAAGACAACAAAAAGGCGTGACTTTTAAAGTCACGCCTTTTTAATAGCTTTAATAGCTTTTTTATTGTAAGAACTTACTCGTCCTTATCCTCGTCGTCCTCGCCGCCGATGTCGAACTCAAGCTTCTCGCCGCACTCAGGGCAAAGGATGTAGCCCTTGTCGAGCGTCTCTTCGTCGAAGCTGATCTCCTCGCCGCAGGCGGGGCAGGTCACGTCGTAGATGACGCCGTCATACTCCAGCTCCTCGTCTTCGTCGGGATCCTCGTCGGCGTCCTCATCGTAATCTTCGTCATAGTCGGCATCACACACATCGTCAGGAGTGTCCAGATCGCAGGTCAGCTCCTCCAGATAGCTCAGATCCTCGCCCATATCGTCGATGATATCGGCCAGATCAAGATTGCTTTCCTGAAGATCCTCGATCTCGTGCGCCATGTCGGACAGCAGATCATTCAGCGCCGCCCACAGCTTGCCCTCCTTGGAATCCGGCGTAACGCCGAGCCCCTCGGCCAGCCCCTTGAGGTATGCGGCTTTTTCAACAACAGTCATGTGAAAACCTCCTTTAATCAGGTCTAAAACAGGGGAGACGCTTGTCTCCCCTGAATTTTTGATGAATTATGCTCTGGATGCGTACTCGCCGGTACGGGTATCGACGATGATCTTCTCACCCGGCTCGATGAAGAGAGGAACCTTGATGACGGCTCCGGTCTCGAGAGTGGCGGGCTTGGTGGCGTTGGTGGCGGTGTTGCCGGCAAAGCCCGGATCGGTCTCCGCGACCTCAAGCACAACGTTGATGGGGGGAACAACGTTGAATACCTTGCCCTTGTAGGAGTAGATGGAGCAGACCATGTTCTCCTTGACGAATTTGAAGTTGTCGCCCAGGACGGACTCGTCGACCGGCTCCAGCTCGTAGGTCTCGGGGTTCATGAAGTAGTAAAGGTTGCCGTCGTTGTAGCTGTATTCCATGTCCATACGGTCGATGGAAGCGCTCTCGAACTTTGCGGTGGGGTTGAAGGAAGTTTCGGTGACGGCGCCGGTGATGACGTTTTTCATCTTGGTGCGCACGAAAGCCGCGCCCTTGC
>ERZ1106943.785-NODE-785-length-37922-cov-8.391317_pt1 | contig 37922 bp, 30 predicted proteins | sample MGYA00403671_ERZ1106943 | MGnify/ENA primary metagenome ERZ1106943 (study PRJEB35170, sample SAMEA104062427) | human gut metagenome | biome: human gut; feature: human-associated habitat; material: faeces | place: Denmark | collected 2012-06-14 ...
TTATCTGATTTATTGCTTTGTGTAACTCCGCCGTTCTGCTAATCTTAGCTGACCGCCGACAATTCCAAAGGCGGAATTTGAGGCAGCTCACAGCCGCAGGCGGAATTGTCAGCGGCGACTCGCCATTAGGCTCTGGATTTTATGATGTCGACCATTTCGCCGACGTTCTTCATCGAAGAAACCTCGCCCATCTTGAAACGGATACCGAATTCGTCTTCTACAGCGGAGATGAGGTTGATATGCTCAAGGCTGTCCCAGTCCTCTATATCATCTGCTGTTGTACCTGCTTCGACCTCGATATCGTCATCGTCGAATACGTTTCTGAAAACCTCGTTTAATCTTTCGTAAATTTCCTGCTCGCTCATTTTACTTGTTCCTTTCTACAGTAATATACTTGTTTTTAGGCTCGTAGCCCGAAAGCGAAAGCTCCCATACGGTGTTGCCGTCTGCGTCCTCGCTGACATTCGTAAAGCCGAAGTCGCCGTACAGCTCTTTCACCATTTTATTCTTTGCGGTAGGGTAATAATACCCCTTTACCGTCTTAAGTCCACGCTGTTTTGCTCTGTCGCAGAGATTGTCGAGCATTGCGTATTCCATATCACGCTTAAGCACACGACAGCTCATAAGCCATAAATCTATGTCGAGCGTATCACCGTTCACCTTTCCGATAACAACCGATACTATACCGTTGTCGCCGAACTTATCGGCAAGCCTGCCGTACAGCCTGATATAGCTGTCATCTGCGAATACCTGCTCCATTTCTGCGGTCGTAAAACGCTTTGTGGTGAGGTTGAACTGGTTGCTCTTGTTTGTAAGCTGTGTTATGCGGGGGAGATAGACAGGCAGGAAGTCATCTATCACAGCCACCATCTCAAGACTGTGAAGATACTCGCCGTAGTCGGTGAACTGTGCCTGCTGTGCGGCTCTTACCGCATTCTCCTTGTACATTTCGTTGCGCTTTAAATCATCGCTTGAAAAAGCGGTTATCTCAAAGAAGCGTGAGCGGTCTACCACTCTTATATAATCCTCCGGACGCTCCATTTCGGGAACGGCTACTGTAGGCAACTGTGCGGAAACTATCGCACGCTCGGCTGGGTTATCATCAAGGAATACAAGCGCATCCTGTCCGATGTTGAGTCCTGTCGCTATTGCCTCGATATTTCTGTCCTTGTTATCCCAGTTTGCCTTTATCATTATGAAATCATCGGGTTTTAAACTGCCCTCGGGGTGATTAAGGCCTGCAAGGGCGTTTTCTTCATCGTTCTTCGAGCAGACGGTCAGCATTACGCCTGTATCCTTCACAAGTCCGAGATACTTCTGGAATTCGGCATAGACCTGTCCCATATGGGTTTCCTGTCCGATTTCGATGCCGTCAATGCCGTCATCTCCGACAACTCCGCCCCATAATGTATTATCAAGGTCGAGTACAAGCGCTTTCTTGTTCTTGCCGAATACCGACTTTATTATTGCCGCTAAATTGAATGCAAAGTCGGGTATCGCAGGAACGCACATTGCGTACTTGTACAGGTGCCAGTAGGACGACTCGCTCCACTTGTCAAGACCGTAGCAGGCGCTGACATAGTTTATATCATTGATATAAAAACTCTCGTGCGATGCTGCATAATCGGCAAACGCTGTGTTCAGCCTGTTTATGAAATTCACTCTGCCTCGGCAGTCAAACGCATCACGGTTGCCCATAAGCCTGAAATACGGCTGTTCAAAGTTATTCTGTATAACGGGGCAGTGGTAGCGCTCGGCTATCTTTTCCCACATTGTTTCAAAATATTTCATCTGCTCGGCAAAAAGAGCGTCTGTCTGCTCCTTGCTGTCGTTTATCGCAGGATATTTCAGAATATTGCGGTTTGATGTATGAACGAAAATAAGGTCGGGTGAGAAGCTGTCAAGCTCCTCATTTCCGAATACCGCATCCTGCCAGTAGCGGTTGTACTCCGACTCGTAGAAGGTCGGCTCGATACCGTAGTTCAGCAGGAATAATTCGAGCATATTAATTATATCGTTCGTGGTTGAGCCGCCGAGAACGGCTATTTTTTTCTTTATACGCACACTGCCGTCTGACAGGAGCTGTCTTTTTATAGAGCGTTTCTTTTTCAGCAGATAACCGCTGTCGAAGGGGTATTCAAGTTCTTTCATAGGTGTGTCCTTATTTCAAGCAATTAAATCATATTATCAATTATCTCATTGAAGTGCTTTTTATATCCCTATCCCCCTGACCCCCTTTCCCCCGTGAAAGGCTGTGTATGCTTGGTTGGCTTTGCGTCCTTGCAAAGCCCTTGGGCATACACGCCCGGCATCTATGCCGGGGCTGAGTGTGGGGCTGCCGCCCTCACCCCGCTTGGGGCTACGCCCAAAGCAAGGATGCTTTGGTTGCTTGCCAAAAGTTTTGCACGATGCAAAACCAGCAGAGCGAGCAACGCTAAACACCCATTTTTAAAAAATATATAGGTTTTTCGACAGACTGAACCGCCGGCTGTGAGGTCGGCGGTTATTTTTATTCCTGCCTTGTTCTGTCTGTCCTGTTGAAAATAAGTGATACCGCAAGAGCGAAAATCATAGCGGCGGTAACTCCTGCCGAGCAGGCGGTAAATCCGCCCGTGAAGATTCCGAGTAAGCCATCATCTTCTACAGCTTTTCTCATACCCTTTGCAAGCAGATTGCCAAAACCTGTGAGAGGTACGGACGCACCTGCGCCTGCAAAATCGACAAGCGGCTGATAAAGACCTACCGCTCCGAGAATCACGCCCGAAACAACGTAGGCAACAAGTATTCTTGCTGGGGTGAGCTTCGTAAGGTCGATAAGTAACTGACCTATAGCACAAAGCGCACCGCCGACTAAAAATGCCCATAAATACTGCATAAATTTTCTCCTGTTATAAAGCGTCTGAAATTTCTACAAGGTGGGATATGCCTGGGATGCTTTCGCCCTGCTGTACTTTAGTTGTTGACATAAGCGCACCGGTAGCGGCAAACAGCACTCTGTGGAGCTTTCCCTCGGCTATCTGCGGCAGGATATGTCCGCACAGTACCGAGGCACTGCATCCGCATCCTGAGCCGCCTGCGTGTACGTCCTGCTTTTCACGGTCATACAGCATAAGACCGCAGTCCTTGTGCTTATGGCTGATTTCTGTTCCGTCACGGCGGAAAAGCTCGCACATAAGCTCCGAGCCGACCTGTCCGAGATCTCCGGTGTAGATCACATCATAATCGGCAGGAGATGTTCCGGTGGCGAGCAGGTGTCGGTTTATCGTATCGTATGCCGCACCTGCCATAGCCGCACCCATATTGTTTGCGTCCTTTATGCCCATATCGGTTATCTTGCCTATCGTGACACTCTTTACATAAGGCGGTTTTTCAGCTGCCGAGGTTATGCAACAGCCTGCACCGGTAGCTGTCCACTGAGCAGTAGGGGGACGAACGCCGCCGTAGTTTATGGGAAATCTGAACTGCCTTTCGGCAGAGCAGAAGTGTGACGAGGTAACGGCGGCGAAATATTCTCCGAGCCTCATATCCGCAAAAAGTGAAGCCATTGCAAGACTTTCAGCCATTGTCGAGCAGGCACCGTAAAGTCCGATGAACGATATATCGGTGTCACGCAGGCCGTATGCCGAGCCTGTGCATTGGTTAAGCAGATCGCCTGCAAAAATGAATGAAATATCCTCTTTTATTAGCTTGCCTTTTCTAAGGGCAATATCAAAGGCATATTGCTGAAAGGTGCTTTCGGCTTTTTCCCAAGTGGTAAGTCCAAGCTCTGCTCCCTCTGCGGCATAGTCAAAGCAGTTGCCGAGAGGTCCGTCGCTCTCCATTTTTCCGACTGCTGCGGCGCAGGAATAAACCGACACACCACGGTCAAGTTCTATTGTACCCTCTGAAATCAGTTTAGCCATATCAACCTCCGAAAAGACTTATAACGAACAGAATTATGCCGTAGACAAATGCCGCTGTTATGCCGTAGACTATTACGGGCCCTGCAATGATGAACATTTTTGCGCCCGTACCGAGAATGAGACCCTCGGTCTTGAATTCAAGGGCAGGGGAAACAACGGCATTCGCAAAGCCTGTTATAGGAACGAGAGTGCCTGCGCCTGCGTGCTTTGCTATCCGCTCATACTGACCGAAGCCCGTCAGCAAGGCACTTATCAGCACAAGAGTTATTGAGGTGTACGCTGATGCAGTATCTGCATCGTTTCCTATCATAATATATAAATCGGTAAAGAACTGCCCTGTACAGCAGATAAGTCCGCCTATTACAAACGCTTTCGGCACTGTTATATATAGCTTGCTCGGTGTGGAATAACGGTCGGCAAGCTGTGTGTATTCTTTTTTGGAAATATTCAAAATATCACCGTCCTTGATGATATTTTTGATTTTATGTCGGAAAATATCCGTGTAAAATTCTGCTTACCGATACGGCAAGATAAAGCAAAAACAAGTCGCTTTGCAATTTTTATATTGATTTATTGCAGACATTGTGCTATACTTTAATAGATAAGACAGGAAAAAGCGGTTTTTTCAGCCGTATTTTCGGTCGGATTTTTATGCAAGAAAGGGATAACAAAAAATGAAATACGCAGTATTACTTTGCGACGGTATGGCCGATCTTCCCCGTGAGGATATAGGCGGAACACCTATGAGTGTTGCACACAAGCCTAATATGGACAAGCTCGCAAAGGTATCAAGAGTAGGTCTTGTAAAGACGGTCGAGGACAATCTGAAGCCCGGCAGTGACGTTGCGAATCTTTCCGTACTCGGTTATGATCCTGCAATATATTATTCGGGAAGAAGTCCTTTAGAGGCAGGCAGTATAGGCATTGATATGAAGCCTACGGACGTTTCTTTCAGAACGAATCTTGTAACGCTGTCGGACGAGCCGGTTTACGAGGATAAGACAATACTCGACTACTGTGCCGACGATATATCTACTGAAGAAGCCGCAGAGCTTATAAAGTTCATTGACGAAAAGCTCGGTACGGATGAATTCAGATTCTACAGCGGTGTAAGCTACCGTCATTGTCTGATATGGGATCACGGTACGACCGATATAGGCACGCTGACTCCTCCCCACGATATAACAGGCAAGCCGATAAAGACGCATCTTGGTGTGAATGAAAACGGCAAGGTGCTTATCGAGATGATGAAGAAGAGTTATGATCTGCTGAAGGATCATCCCGTAAACTTAAAGAGAATCGAAAGAGGTCTTCGTCCTGCAAACAGTATATGGTTCTGGGGCGAGGGTGTTCGCAAGGAGCTTACTCCTTTTGCCGAAAAGTACGGAAAGAGTGCCGCTATGATCTCTGCGGTCGATCTGCTCAGAGGTATCGGCAAGTTCACAGGAATGGACGTTATCAAGGTTGACGGTGCAACAGGCTACATAGATACAAACTTTGACGGTAAGGCTCAGGCTGCTGTTGACGCACTGAAGAGCGGCAAGGATTTTGTATATATCCATGTTGAAGCTCCCGATGAATGCGGTCACCGTCACGAGGTTGACAATAAGGTAAAGGCAATAAGCCTTATTGACGAAAAGATACTCGGCAAGCTGCTTGACGAATTCAAGGACGAGGATATAAAGATCCTTATCTGTCCCGACCATCCCACACCACTTGAACTGAGAACACATACAAATGCTCCTGTGCCGTTCATGATCTATGACAGCAGAAAGAAGCTGGACGGTGTTGATTGCTTCTGCGAGGAGAGTGCGGCTAAGACAGGCGATTATATCGCTGAGGGTCATACCCTTATGAGCAGTTTTTTGGCTGACTGATAGATAATACTAAATGAATATTTTACCGCCCTGTGTTTTTCACGGGGCGGTTTTTGTGTATTTCGGTAAGTGCTGGACTTTTGTCAGTTTTTATGGTACAATATACTTGAGGAAATAGTACCAAATCCCACAAAGGAGGACACCAAAATGAAACGTACCCACACCATACTCGCAACAATAACCCTCATCAGCGTAATACTGACCAGTGCTTGCACGGCAGACAATGCAAACAGCACATTGTCCTCTGCACCCGAAACGGCAGTTACCACAACTACCGCTCCGGCAGTGACGGGAACGGTGATGGATAGGATTGACGAGCCGAAAGCCGAAGCGACTACTGCTCAGACTGCGGCTACCACAGCCACAACATCAGCTACCACAAAGCCACAGGAAACAAAGATAGCTGAAACTACCACTACCACCACAAAAGCGGTAACAACGGCAAAGCCAAAGCCGGCAACGACAACAACCGCCGCTACTACAAAGCCCGCACCGGAATGGATCGAGAGCAAGGCAAGCGGTACTAAGTATGTCAACACCGACTGCTACAGCCGTAAGAAAGCTGTACTCGGCGCTGACACAGTTAAGCTGTACAGCGTGAACGACAAGGTGACAGTGACAGCCAAGACCGATACAGGTTATTATAAACTCGATACAGGTGCTTATATACACAGCGACTATCTGAGCGACAGCAAGGTAACTCAGCCGGCAGCATCCGCTACAAAGAAAGAGGAAACGCCTAAGCCTGCAGGCAGTGAAAAAGTTAATTTTTCGGTCATTACAGTTAGAGAGAATGTTCCTTTTTATAGCGACATTAACTGCACAGATGCTACTTCTTGGGCGGGTGGTGAAGGTTCTGAATACACGGTAGTAGAAGTGTTTGACAACAAAAACTGCTACAAATTATCTAATGGCGAATACATCAAGAAAGAAGATGTGAAAAAAGGTAAAGTAAGCGATATATACCGTTATCCTTTTGATCTTAACGCTATCAAACAGGTTATAGTTAATGACGCTGTAAACAATTACGGATTAAAAAACCTTGAAGATCCAACCTGGACTCCCGAAGGTAGCACGTGGTTTCCTCCTCTTGTTATCTCTTATGATTTGCACCCCAATGTAATTAAAAGAGATGTTGAGAGCTTTGCAAAGGGCAACATTAAAGGATTTATGAAAAAAGGCGACTATTTCAAAGTGTACATTCAGGATATATCTGAAGATTTGGATGTTCGAGATGAAAACGGAAAGCTGACAAAAGCATACGCTATATACTTCTTAAGAGGTTGAACAGCAGACTCGGTTTATGATGATTAGTTGTTTCCTTTTGAACATATGACAATTTAATATACTTTAAGAGCTTTGAAAAATCAAGGCTCTTTTTCTTTTTCTGAAAGTAAAAATCCAAAGCAGTCCGCACCCGTAGGACTGCTTTTTTATATATACAAATACAAACCAAGAAAGGAAATCAGTATGAAAAACAAATTCAAAAAGCTGACAAGCTTGCTTTTGGCAAGCATTATGATGTTGGTAGCACTTCCTATTCAGACATTAGCGGCTGAATGGGGTAAGGGCGATACCGTGTATGCCGCAATGATAGGTGATTTTGTAGGTTCTGACGGCAAGCCTTACGCCGATAAGTACAATTACGACTACATCTACTATAAGTCGGACGGTAGCATAGGAAAAGCAACTCGTTATGCTTCTACTCACGCAAAGTTAGGCATAAGTAAGAACGGCATTATTCAGCCCGCTATATGTATTGAAGCCGGCGTTGCGTATAACACAGGAAGTTCTTATGTAGGTGAAGGTAACAATAATACCTATTTTAAAAATCTTTCGTTTGATATTCGCAGAGATTTAAAAATAGCTCTTTTATGTGGTTTTAACAGCGATACAAAATCATCACCTGTAGCGAATACAAATCTTGATGACTTTTGGTTTGCTACACAGGCAGTATCGTGGGAAATTCAGCAAGATCTGCGTACAGGATATGGCAAAAGTGATCTTGCCATCAATTCGTATATTCCTAACACACCCAAAACAGCATATTATGACCAGTTAAAAGGCAGACCTGCTGAAAAGTGCTATGAGTACATTCTCGGTAAGATGAAAGCATATTCACTTGTACCGAGTTTTACCGGAAGAGCGAAAGCTACTGCTCCTACTCATACAATGAAATATGATTCATCAACTAAGAAATATTCCATTACGCTGACTGATGAAAATAACAGTAATATGCCAGCAAATGCTTTCAATATTTCGGGAGTTACTGTTACAAAGAGCGGTAATAAGTACACCTTCAGTACAACAACCAAAATTAGCGGTACAAAGGCTTGTACATATAAAGCTAACCGCACAAGCGGAGATCAGCTCGTTATATGGAAATCGGGCAATGGTTCTCAGACTATGGCGGCGGGTATTGATGACCCTGTGCAGTTCTATGCCAACTTTAAAACTTCCGATTTAGGCACAGCTCAAATAAAAAAAGTATGGCAGCATAATAACGATACCTCAAGCACCAAAGCTGATAACAGCGACATCTATTTCACGATAAAGAACAGTTCGGGAACTGCTGTAAAGGCAACCGGTTCTGCGGGTAGCTATACTTATTCTGCAAGCGGTTCCGTGAGCCAGTTCAAATTAAACTCAAGTAACACTTTTTTAGTAAAATCGTTACCTGCAGGAACGTATACCGTTACAGAACACGGAAAGAATTCAGACGGCTCGATACCCTATTACACCCGTACAGGCGGTGTCAGCAAGACGGTAACAGTAACAGCAGGCAGCACAGGAACGGTAACGTTCACCAATACCCGTAACACAGGTACAGGCGAGGTTATAAAGACCTGGATTGATACCAACGGTAACGCAATATCCGCAAACAGCAGTACAGCAAAAAATCAGCAGATATATTTCCGTATCAAGAACGCAGACGGTAAATATATCACCGTCAGCGGCACGAAGTACAGCGGCACATATTCATTCACCGGAACAACGACCACAGCGACATCGCTGTATGTAAATCCCGGTACAGGTACTTTCACAGTTTCTGACCTGCCTACAGGCAAGTATACCGTATATGAGTACGGCTCACCGGATGGTTATTCTGTCAACAGAGCATCTCAGACAATTACCATATCAAGAGATAAAACATCGTCCGTGTCTTTCGTAAACAGCGAGGACAGCGGTACGGCTCAGATAAAGAAAGTATGGCTGTCCGATACAACACTGTCAGCTTCAGAAATAGCAAATCTTGAGAAAAATGTTTACTTTACTGTCAAGGACGCTAATGGTAAGTATATCAAGGTTACAGGCTCGGCAGGAGCGTATGTGTATGCCGGCACTCAGACTTCCGCAAATAATATGAAACTCAGAGGCAGTAAGTTTAATGTAAGCAAGCTCCCTATGGGAACATACACTGTAACAGAGATTAATAACGCAAGCGGTTACAATCCGAAAACGCAGACAAAGACGGTCACAATTGCCAATAAGGGCGAAACAAAGTCAGTGTCATTTACGAACAAGTCAACACCCGTTGTTGTTATAAGAAAACATTTCTCTGATGAGGACAATCTGACAGCCGCACAGCTAAAAGAACAGTACGCTAAGGTTACTGTAAATCTTCAGGTACTCGGTTTCAGCGGTAGCGTTTCGTCAAATCCTCCCGCAGGATATTATGTACAATTTACCGGTTCTAACGGTAATTATACATACAAAGGGCTTTCGTCAACCAAAACATCAGCAACAAATCTCAAGCTGAATGACAATGGTGAAATGACTATCTCATTCGGTACCAATACAGCTCCGTACTACTTAGCTGTTATTGAATCCTATAGCGGAACAGAGTACGATATTGATAACCGGGACCAGCGTATTGACCTTGGTGACGGTGATCCGAATGCTGTAATAGACCTTGATGACATTGAGCTTGACAATCAGCTTAAGACAGGTTCTGTGCAGATTGACAAGCAGTTTTTAAATGAAAACGGTGCTATAGAAAATATCCCCGATGACAAACTTGCCGAGGTCGCTTTTAAAATCAAGCACAACGGCAAATATCTCACCTTTACAGGTAGCAACGGTATCTACACATATAAAGGCGAGAACAATACGGGTACTGAATTAAAGCTGAACAAAGCCACATATAACTTTATTGCAAATGAGCTTCCCGCAAGAGAAGAATACACAGTGTACGAAGTAAGCGGTACAACAGGCTACAGCTTCTCTATAGATCCCGTTACTTTTGAAATTACTCCAAACGGCATTGTAAAGAAAGTATTTACGAACAAGGCTATGACCGGTACGATAAGTATTGTAAAGCACAGTGCGGACGGCGTTCTCAGTGGCTGGCAGTTCCGAGTAACAGGCACGGCAAAGACAGGTCAGAGTTATGACAAGACCTTTACAACCGACGCAAAGGGTACAATCACGATAAGCAATATCCGTATCGGCGATTACAAGGTAACAGAGGTCAAGACCGGAAAGACAGTAGGATATATTACCGAGAACAGTAAAGACCTTGAGGTCAAGACCGATACTGTAACAACTGTTAACTTCGAGAACAAGCCGTATGCGAATATCGTTATCAACAAGGTTGACGCAAAGACCGGCGAAAAGGTAACCGGAGCTACATTCGGTATCTATACCGACAGCACTTGCAAGACTACAGCAAAGGCGTATAAGTCGGACGCTGACAGCACACTTGTAAATGCAGAGATTACCGAAACAGCCACAGGAGTGTATACTTGCAATTATCTCCCCATAAGCAGTGCAACAGGCACAACTTACTATGTCAAGGAGCTTACAGCTCCCGAAGGCTACTACCTTGATACAAACGTACACGCTGTAACTCTTAAAACAGCAAATGCTACTGTATCGGTAAGCAATGAAATCGGAAAATCCGACTTCAACGAATATCCTTACGGTCACGGAGCTATAATCAAGGAATGGAAACTTGACAACGGCACAGCAGATATGACAGCCGATGAAATCGCACAGATGAAGGCAGAGCTTGAAAAGAGCCTGTATTTCACCGTAAAGGACAGAAACGGCAAGTATATCACCGCAACAGGTGCAGACGGAATATACACATATAACGGCGACAGCACATCGGAATTCAGATATACTCTGAAGAACAGCACATTTGCAATTGCAGAACTGCCTACAGGTGACTACACTGTGACAGAATTCAGCACACTTTCCGATTACACAATCAAGTCGGAAAATCCCGTGAAGATTACTGTAGTCAGAAATCAGACAGCAAAGGCAACGTTTGTAAATGAGCGTGATACTGGCACAGGCAAGGTTATAAAGGTATGGAAGCAGTTTGATACGATGACAGCCGCTGAACAGGCTGAAATCGAAAACAATGTATACTTTACCGTAACAGATAGCAACGGAGCGTATCTCAAGGTAAAGGAAAACAGCGGTAACTATATCTACTGCGGCTCACAGAAAACAGAAACAAAATTCGTTCTGAAAAACGGCACATTTGCAATTGCAGAACTGCCTACAGGTGACTACACTGTGACTGAGTACAACAATGCAAAGGACTACAGTCCGAAACAGCAGACTCAGAAAATCAAAATCACCAAGAATACAGTGGCAGAGCTGACATTTACGAACGTCCGTGACACAGGCACAGGCAAGATTATAAAGGTATGGAAGCAGTTTGATACGATGACAGCCGCTGAACAGACTGAAATCGAAAAAAATGTATACTTTACCGTAACCGACAGCAACGGTGCTTATCTCAAGGTTAAGGAAAGCAACGGTAGCTACATCTACTGCGGCTCGCAGAAAACAGAAACAAAATTTGTTCTGAAAAACGGTGCATTTGTAATCGCAGAACTGCCGACAGGCGAATACACGGTGACTGAGTACAACAATGCAAAGGACTACAGCCCGAAGCAGCAGACTCAGAAAATAAAAATCACCAAGAATACAGCGGCAGCGCTGACATTTACAAACATCCGTGACACAGGCAACGCAAGTATCGTGAAGAAATGGACAAACCCCAACGGGCTGACAACAGCCCAGAAGGCAGAGCTTGAAAAGAATGTATACTTCACTGTAAAGAACGCTGACGGTGCATATTTAAAGGCTGTATCGAAGAACGGCAAGTATGTATATAACGGCAGTCAGACAGCAGAAGCACGTTTTATGCTGACAAACGGCAAGTTTGAACTTGCGGAACTGCCGACTGGAAAATATACGATAACCGAAATCAACAATGCTGAGGGTTATCTGCCTAAGACACAGGTCAAGACAATCACGGTAACTAAGGACGCAACTGCAAGTGCAGAGTTTGTCAATAAGGTTATTGTCGGCAATGTCACATTAACGAAAGTCGATGAGGACTATCCCGAAAATAAATTGACAGGTGCTATATTTACAGTTTATAAATCGGACAAGAAAACCGTAGTCGGCACATTAAAGGAAACCGAAACAGGCGTGTACAGCCTTGAGGGACTTGTGTACGGCGAATACTATGTACAGGAAACAAAGGCTCCCGAATATTTCGTCCGTGATGTGAATTTCTACTATTTCGAAATTGTAAATGACGGCGAAACCGTAGAAGTTTCCAACGATGAGCTTGGCAAGGGTACGTTTATCAACTCGCCTCAGAAGGGTGAAATCAAGATTGTAAAGACTTCATATGACAATAAGGTCGAAGGAATACATTTTGAGGTAACCGGAAAGACGTTCACAGGTCAGTCATTCAGTAAGATCTACACTACTGATGAGAACGGTATAATCCGCATTAACGATTTAAGAGCCGGTGAGTATACCATACACGAAGTTAAGGATGAAGCGTCAGCAGGCTATCTTTTGCCCGAAGATAAGCAGTTAACGATTGACCGTGACGGTGCAATGCTTGTTGCCAATATGCACAACGATAAAATACCTGATAATCCTCCGACAGGTGCAGGCGAGGACGGCTTTATGCAGACGGCGGTTATTATCATATCAACGGTAATGATGAGTGCGGCTGTTGTGCTTGCATTCCCGTTATCGAAGCGTAAGAGAAAACGCTAAGCAGCATTAAAATTTTATTGTCACCGGGCGGCAGAAAAGCTCTGCCGCCTTTGTGGTGGCGATTAAAGGAGGAGAAAGATGAAGAACATAGAAAGAATGCTCAGTAATTGCGGAATTACCTATGAAGTGTTACCTGAAAACGATAGTCTGAATAAGTTAGCAAAATCACTAAGGAAAAAGATAATTTTCGATATGCTGAAAGATGAAAGAATACCTGCTTCTTGTGTTGTTGGACTGTTGATTGCTATGGTACTGTCGTTTGTTAAAGGATATCCTGTTTTATCGTTTGTTACGATTGTATTTGTTATTATCGCCGTAGCCATACAATTAATATTGATCTGCAAATACAGAAAAGACGTTACAGATCTGTATAAAAGCCGAACGTACTACAAGTTGCTCACCGACGAACATAATGCAGCAGAACTCGCAAAGATGATTTACGACAATGTTTCTCGAACAGCATATAAAGTAAACGGTGAATCATATATGAAAAACCGCTTACACAAGAGTAATTTCACTCGCAATAATAATTATGAGATTATTTTGATTGCTTTTGGAGATTACGATAATCTGAGTAATGTCCCGATGATGATTGCTGATATGTAAGTCTTAAAACATGGAATTAAATTATTATAACGGACTGGAAAATTTATCATGTAACTTTTTGATTCCGAATGACAATATACAAATTATCGTAGTCCATACAATACATGTAGTATGAAAAGAAGTAATAAAAGATAAAGTGGTAAGCAGAAAATCTGTTATAAATAGTTTGTAATTCAGCAAAATGTGTACAAGGTAAAAAATTACAAACGAAATTTTGCAAACTCCTATAGTTTCAAAATACGCCTTGCGAAACGTATAGTGATAATCAGGCTGATGCTTTAAGTCACATTCTATATTATAACTATCACGCCACAAACGTAAAGTTAATGTCGATAAGAGCCAAAAAAAGAAAAAGCAATTAAATGCAATCACGTCTATCAATTCAAGTACTTTAGCATCACCAAAAATATTTACCGACAAATTATCCATTATTCCGCAAAACTCACTTTGATATAAATTAATTGAGAAATGCAAAATAAGCAAAGTCACAAAAAATAATGCGAATGAAGGTCGTAATGTTTCGAATGCCTTGCTGACAGTGTCAAAAATTTTTGTTATCATTTTATTCTCCTTTTCTTTTTATAATAACATAATTTTTGTGTATTTTCAAGAGCAAAACTATTTTATGAAAGGATGTGATTCCCATGCAGATATAAATTGTCGCCACTGGCGACAATAAAAATCAACATATTTGTCAGAGCGTTAACCGCTCTTATTTTTTTATCTGAAAGGAATATTATTATGAAAAAAGCAAAAGTGCTTGCAACATTTCTTGTTGCGCTTATAACCGTAACAGCTCTCTCAACTGTATGCTTTGCTGCCGGAAGTGCCGACGTAGCCGGTGCTATTACAAGTACATGGGACGGCATGAAAGGTCAGATTAAGACAATCGTAAATGATGTGGTGTTCCCTATACTCGATGGCGTACTCGGTATTTTGTTAATTGTATTCATTACAAAAAGTGCTATTTCCTATAAGCGTAACGGCGAATTTGATATAATAGCACCGGCTGTATGCCTGGGTGGACTGCTATTTGTTCTTACTGCACCCCTTTATATTTGGAACATCATTCCGTGGTAATGCTTGCAGCAGTATTAAATAATTCAATATTGAAAAAAGGCTTTTGGGTATAATAGCTCACAAGCCTTTTTCCTTTTTGAAACAGAAAGGAGTCAGAAATGGCAAAATACAGACGTATTACCGAAGAACAGCGAACAACCGCAAATTCAACGGATCTGTACAGTTTTCTCACGTCACATGGCGAACAATTACAAAGACATGGCAGCGGATATAAGCTTGTATATACTGAAAACGGACAGAAGCATGACAGTATAACCATTAACGGAAATCAGTGGTATGATCATAAAAATCAGATTGGTGGCGGTGCTATAAAATTTGTCGAGAATTATTACGGTTCTTCTTATCCTGAAGCCGTAGAAATGCTATTAGGGTTTTCATCAGTTCCTTCATCAAATATAACACGAGTATCAAATGTTAATACGCAATTACCGATTAGAAAGGAATTTAAGTTACCGAAAGCCAACAGCGATATGAAACGAGTTTTTGCATACCTAACAAAAACCCGGCACATATCAGGCGACATTGTTTCTTTTTTTGCTCATAAGAAGATGATCTATGAAAGTCTTGAATATTACAACGATAAAACTACAGGTGAACAAAAAGAAGCGCACAATGTTGTGTTTCTCGGCAGAGATAAGGAGGGTACTGCCAAGCAGGTTAATAAACGCTCGATTGCCACATACGGCAAAAGTTTTCGCATGACAGTCTCCGGATCTGATACTAATTTCAGTTTTTGCCATATCGGCACTGATGATATGATATTAGTCTTCGAAGCACCGATAGATATGTTGTCATTTATAACGTTATATCCGGCTGATTGGCAAAAGCATAGCTATATAGCTCTTGACGGTATTTCAGAGCGTTCGCTTCTTCAGGCGTTGTCAGACTATCCTCATCTTCAGCATGTAGTTTTATGTACGGACAACGATGAAGGTGGAATAGACGCTGCCGAACGAATACGAGATATACTTTATTCAAAAGGCTATCAGCATATCGGACGGGCAACTTCACAGGCAAAAGACTGGAACGAAGACCTTAAACATAATTATGGCGAAGAATATATTCCGGCAAATGTTCACCCGCTGAAAAATGCTGTTGCTAATGTTGTAGATGAAATCGAGCCGCAAAATGATACATTATCACCCGGATTTGAAGATTTGCTTGCAGAAGGACTGTATACCGATATAGCCGCTCTTGCACTGGATCATAGTGTTCAAACACTGAAACTTGATGATTCGACGATTGACTATACCGCTATGTATGAAAAACTAGCCAATCGTATCAATAAAGATTTCAGAGCATATAGAGAAAAAGGTAAGCCGCAAACAAAAATCGAGCAATTGACCGAACAAATTAAATGTGCATTTAAAATAGGAGAAACCGACACGTGTAAAAGCGTTGCAAAACGTTTCTATGAAATAGCGCAAACAGCAGTATCGATTGAAGCAAGCATGACTCTTGAAATGCAACAGGCACAATCGGAAATCATTGCTGAAACTGCCGTTATGACGATGGGAGGTTGATAATATGCAACAGTATGTATTTATAGTTATTATAGCAATTGTCTTTTTGGCTATGATAATATTCGCTGTTATAGGGAAGAATTACAGCCTTGACAAAATCAAGGCTCGCAAGGTCGGTAACGGACAGCACGGAACCGCTCACTGGGCGGAACACAAGGAAATTTCACAAAACTTTTCAATTCTAAAATATGAGCCGCAATTATGGCGTATGGGTGCTTGCAGACCAACAATTGACGGAACAATAGTCGGTTTTGAAAAAAAGGGGAAAGATACATACGCATTGATTGATACAAGTGATGTACATACATTGATGATTGCAGCTGCAGGAACAGGTAAAACCACATTCTTTCTTGAACCTAACATTGAATACTGCTGTGCGGCAGGTATGAGTTTTATAAGTACTGATACAAAAGGAGATATATACAGAAATTGCGGTTATGTAGCCGCAAAACGTTACGGTTATAAAATATCAGTGATAGATCTGCGGAATCCGCTTAAATCAGATGGATTTAATCTGTTACATCTTGTAAAAAAATATATGGATGAACACAAAAATAATCCTTTGAATATCAGCGCAAAAGCCAAATCAGAGCGATACGCAAAAATCGTTGCCGACAGTATAATTGCCGCCGATGGCGACAAATACGGAGCAAACACATACTTCTATGATGCTGCAAAGGGATTAATAGCAGCCCTGATTCTGATTATTGCCGAATACGGAAATGACAAAGAATGTCATATAGTGTCCGTGCTGAAACTGATGATAGAGTTGTTAGAAGCAAAACCACAGAAAAAGTCACAACTTAAATCGGAAACATACTTTGCTGATCTGATTAAATTGCTACCGCCGGAACATAAAGCAAGATGGTTATCAGGTGCGGCGATTAACAATGCAGATCAAGCAGCACTCTCGGTCATCTCTACTGCCCTGTCACGTTTAAATTCACTCATTGACACAGAAACCGAACAGATTTTATGCTTTAACACAGCAATCGATACTGAAACACTCTGTAAAGAAAAATGTGCTGTATTTATTGTACTTCCCGAAGAAGACAGAACAAAGTATGTAATTGCTAATCTGATTATAGAACAAATCAGCCGAGAAATATACCATATTGCCGATGAAAACGGCGGTCATTTAGATAAACGTATAATGATATATTTCGAGGAGTTTGGTACAATGCCGCCAATAAGCGGAGTTGAAGCAATGTTCTCCGCCCTGCGCTCACGTTCAGTGTCTATCGTTGCAATTATACAATCTTTCGCACAACTTGAAAAAAACTATGGAAAGCAAGGGTCTGAAATCATCGTTGATAACACACAACTAATGCTGTTTGGCGGTTTTGCTCCCGGTAGTTCTTCTGCCGAAAAGCTATCAAAAGACCTCGGGAAGCAGACTATTCTGACAGGTAGTATTTCTAAAGGCAACGGAGGCAAAAACAGCGGTCACCAATCTCAGCAATTACAGATGACGGGACGAGAATTAATTACAGCCGATGAGCTGAAGTGCTTGCCAAAAGGAACATTTATTTGTACTAAAACAGGAATGTCGCCGTTCAAAGTGCAGCTTCTGTTTTACGAAAAACTTGGCATACGCTACGATGAAAAGCTGAACGCTGAGATTAAAGAGGTTAAAACAGTATATTATGCTGATCGAAAATCGATTAGCAAAGTAATTAAAAAACAGCATATCGATGAGCAGGAGAATGAAATGAATAAAGAAGAAAATGTAAGCGATATTAACGAGCTTATAACCGATTACTCGCTTGAAGAAGATGATATTTTCACAGAAACTCCTTCAAGCAAAAAAATGATACGAACATAAGGAGGGTTTAAGTATGGGCTGGCTATTTGACGTACTCGGAATTTCAGTTGATGGATTCGTTTCAAGCATATTTAATGGTATTATTAACTGGATTTATGAAGTTATTTTCAGTGTTATAAAAGTTGTTTTCACCAAGATAAATGAAACCGGATCTGATCTGTTTCGCCTTCCTTGGGTTCAATCACTTGTTAATTTCTTCTACATACTCGGCTGGGCGTTATTTGCAATCGGATTAGTTGTATCAATATCGGATATGGTTATCGAATACAGCAACGGCAAAGGCGACGTAAAGACAACTGCTATAAATTGGTTAAAAGCGGTTTTGGCAGTAAGTCTATTTACTATATTGCCGGAACGTTTATATAATTTTGCAGTATATACTCAAGATTCTGTTTCCCGTTCAATAATTGATCAGGTAACCGATGAGAATTATTATCATCATCTTGTAGAATTTAACGTCAATTTTGTTAATGTGATATTCATTTTAATGATATTGTACGCAACCGTGAAGGTGTTCTTTGCTAACGTTAAAAGAGGCGGTATATTACTTACTCTTATCGGCGTTGGCTCGTTGTATATGCTTAATCTCCCACGAGGCTACAGTGATGGATTCAATGGTTGGATAAAGCAAGTTATAGCATTATGCTTTACGTCATTTATGCAAACTACGCTTTTCTTTACCGGGTTAATTACAATTCAAAGCGATTGGCTCATAGGTACGTGTCTTATCCTGTCTGCTACAGAAGTCCCACGTATAGCTGACAGATTCGGATTAGATACGTCTATTCGCGGAAACATGATGGCTGTATCAATGACAGCTAATACAGCATTAAGCGGCATGAGATTTATTCGTGCAGTTGCAAAGTAGGTGAAAACAGTGAAAAATTACTTGTACCCAAAGAACCTCAAATCGAAAACAAAAATTCTCAAATGGCAGGCACGAGATTTTATTGTTATTGTATTTTTCTCTATAATATGTGTTACGATTCTCGCAAACACATTAAGAGCCGAGCAATTTGTTTTTTTGTTTGTGTATGCAATATTAACGATCGTGACAGAGGAAGATCGTACATTATGCAGCTATGTAACGATTGCTGCAAAGCACTTTTTGTTAGAGCAACAAAAATATCTATGGAAGTGAGGATAATATGAAAATTAAAACGAAAAAGAAAACCGTTCAACAGCTTTTAGGCCTTGAAACTTTCGGCAAATACGGTTTGATAGCCGGAAAAGCCGAGTATGTAGTTTTTTCGATACTACCGTCTAACATTGCCGTTATGTCTTTGGAATCAGTACAAATTAAGATTGAAAAATTAATGGATCTTCTTACTGCTTTTCCAAATATACAGATTTTCTGCACAGATGGCTGCGAATGTTTTGACAACAACAAAATATTTATAAGCACTCGTATAGACGACGAAGAAAATAACGCTGTTCGTGAATTGCTCACTAAAGATCTCGAACATATGGAAAGTATACAAAGCGAATTGTCGAACTCACGACAGTTTTATCTTGTATACAGATTTCGCAATCAATCTAAAGATCTCGTCGGAACGATTGTATCCCGGCTGGAAAAGTGTATGAGCGAATACGATTTTGTTTGCAAACGGCTTGAAAAATCAGATTTAAAACAATTTTTAGCTGTATATTTCGGCATATCATCATATGGTGCTGAAATTGCAGATGTGGAGGGAGCAACAAATGAAAATATGTAATAAAAAAGCGGTTGAGTTGACGCCTGAGCAGGAAGAAGAAATACGCATTCAATCATACTTTGACCGCATTACGCCGTCTGTACTCAGATTTTATCCCGATTATTATATATGCGGCAATAATTATTGCTCTGTGTGGGCAATCAGAGAATATGCGCCGAAAACGCAGGAACAGGCGATCTTGTCACATATTGCAGACCACGAAAATGTTACGCTGAAGATATATAATCGCCCGGTTTCAGCGGCTGAACAAAATCAGATTATAGAACACGCCGACAGAAAGAATAACGCTCAGAAGAACACAACGACCAAGCTTGCTGAAGCCATAGACGCTGAGAGCAATCTAAGCGATATGGTGGAAATGCTCACAGACATACGTCGAAATAATGAATCAATGGTCCATACCTCGGTGTTCATTCAATTGAAATCTTCTTCAAAGGAACGGCTGACTGAGCTCCAGGCTGATATTTCAATGGAATTGATACGTTCCAAAATCAGTTACGACAGGCTGTTATTACAGCAAAAAGAAGGATTTATTGCAACCCTTCCTTTCGGCAGAGATATGTTCGGAAACTTATTCGAACGGGTTATGCCAATTAGCTCAGCAGCTAATCTATATCCACTGAATTACAGTGGTAAAACCGACGAGAAGGGGCTGTACATCGGAAAAGATAAATACGGCAGCAGTATATGCGTTGATTTTGATGTCAGAAGTGACGATAAAACCAATTCCAACATTGTAATTCTCGGTAATGCAGGTGAAGGCAAATCTTTTCTATTAAAGCTTATCCTTACCAACCTGAGAGAATCAGGATTTGATATACTGAACATCGATCCCAATGTAGAATATGTAGAGCTGACAAATAATCTCGGCGGTGTAAATATTGATCTTATGGGCGGCAAATATACGATAAATCCTCTTGAACCCACTCCATGGGCAACTGATGATAATCAAACTATGCTTGAGGTCGAGGCATTCAGTAAAACCTCTGCGCTGTCACAACATATATCATACCTCAAGGATTTTTTCCGTTGTTACAAAGATTTTTCTGACGCAGCTATAGATACGCTTGAAATAATGCTCGGAAAACTTTATGCTGAATTCAACATATTTGAAAACACCAATCTTGATAAAATACCTCACAACAAGTTTCCGTTACTCACAGACTTATATGCGGTTATCGAAGAAGAATACAATAAATGTGAAAAAGGCAAAAAAGCATTATATCGTTCCGATACACTTCAGGATCTGCTCTTAGGTTTAAATTCGTTATGCCGTGGTGCTGAAAGTAAGTATTTTAACGGTCATACTAATATAAAAGACGGCAAGATGATTAACTTTCTGATCCGTGGTATTATGGATACAAACGCAAAGCTCCGTGACACTATACTGTTCAATCTGCTGTCTTACATTCAGAACCGGTTACTTACAAAAGGACGTACTTTTGCCGGAGTTGATGAATTGCATTTATTTCTTAACAATCTGACAACAGTAAAATATCTGAGAGCCATCATGAAGCAGGATCGAAAAATGGATTCTGGTCTGATCATTGCTTCTCAAAATGTCGAGGATCTTACTTTGCCGGGAATAAAAGAATACACCAAACCTTTATTATCGATACCCACTCATCAATTCTTCTTCTATCCCGGTATAGTATCATCCGAAAACTTTATAGATACGCTTCAGCTTGATCCGGCAGAATACAAACTGATAAACAAACCGTCACGTTCACATTGTCTGTATCGTTGCGGCAATGAACGTTATTTGTTGAAAGTCATTGCGCCGCCGTACAAGGCGGCTCTTTTCGGTACTGGAGGCGGTAGATAATGGCTGTCAGTGTAATCGTCAAAGTCGGTGTAAAATTGCTCAGCACCAAAAAAGGACGGCGTTTTATTGTAGGAATAATTTGCGCTGTTTTTATGTTATTGTTTGGAATTACAGCAGCTGTGTGGTTTATCATTGCTTCGTATTTCGGATTAATCGGTAATGCCATGAGCGATGTGTTAATCAATCAGTCATGGTCTGATATTAATAAATATGTAGACAGTGCGCTTAACGATGTCAACAATACAATAAACGGAGAAATAAAAGAAACTACATACAGCTTTATGCCGGATTTTTCAATCAATCTATCAAAAGCTGTTTTGCAGCAGACGCTAGAAAAAAACAATGCTTCAACTATCCTGTTGTACGACAGTTCAGATATAGAGAAATACGACAAGCTTGCCGATGAAGCTGTTACAATGTTAAAAGCCGTCAAAAGTCAGAGTGATCTCAATAAAATATTTCCGGATAAAAAATATAAATATACGGATCTCGAAAACGATACAGCGTTCTCATTGAATGACAAGAATAATTTCAAAGAGGAAACGAAAGAAATGATAAAGACACTCGTTCGTAAAGGGCTGCCTGACTATAATTATATTGTGACAGAAAAAACGATTGATAACAAGAATTATAAAACACAGGTTCTGACTGTCAAATCAGGCGAAAACACAGATACAGTAAAATATACTGTCAGCGGCGCAGGCGACATTTACTTACCGCTGTTTATAGCAATGTATCACGCTAAAAACGGTGTATATGTAAAAGATATGTTGAAGAACAGCGTATCTGATTTGACAAGCGATATAGCCGAAAACACTAAATCGAGCGGAATTGCGGATTACAATGATTTTATTGCTACAGTACGTTTAGCAAATATCGATCTTTTCGGTGCCGCTGAAATAGGAAGCGCTGTTACCAATGCTATATCAAACGGCGCAATCGGTATAACACATAAGATTACCTCATATGGAAATAATCGTAATCTTACATTAACTCTCATTATGCCGTCTCAAAAAGAATGGGAAGAAATGTTCGGAGTAAGCGAAAAAGAAGATATAGTTACCGATAATCTGAAAGTAATCGAAACCATGCTTGAAAAAGCCGGCATAACGGATTTATATTTTCCTGTAGCCGCTACTGTGAAATCCGCTCTGTTTACATACTTTGAAGGTTTTTTCAATTTACCTGTAAACAGCAGTGAACTTGAAAACAGAGTTATTCTTACATCGCTTAATGCTGAGCAATTTTTTCATCATAATGGGCTATATACAGCCTATGACGGCGGGGTAACGCTTTCGCTGAAAGCTTCTGAAATTCCTGTAAGAATTGATATTTTACCGAGTGCCGATGAAGTAATACAGGACGCATTTATCTATGACGTTTATAACAGCGAAGAACACAATATAATAAAAAGCACACCAAATTATACTTATAACTGTTCCGCTGTCGAAATTGCGTATATTATAGACGTTGACGCCTTTAAAGAACAGTATGGGTTTGAATTCCCGACTATAGTAATGACAAACGGCAATACATTTAAGGCCGGCGATACAATTACCATGCTGGTTGAATACAGCTGCATGGAGCGTATTGCTATCGGTGAAGAAGATATAGGTCACTCGCTTCGTGATATATTCGGTAACTCACAAATGATAATCGGATACTCACATAGCGGTACTCACAGTAAAGAAAAAGATGAGGGATTTGATTCAACAGGCTGGTATCATACATTCGGCAGTGAAAAGAATGTATACCATCTCGGCATAAAAGCGGCATTTGTTGATGGTGAAGTTGTCAGACAGGAATATCAGAAACCTCATACATATAACGGATTATCAGTAAAGAACACAGGCGCTAAAGTCAATCCGTTATTATGGTTTAAAGCATTCAGAACAGCCGCTTGACAAACCCTATTCAATAGGGTATAATAATAACAGTAAGGAGGTTAAATATGACTCGTGAATTCGTAATCATGCCCGAATTTGAAAAACAGTGGTCGGCTATGGGGCTTTCTGATAAAGAATTAAGCTCTTTGCAATACGAACTTACTATAACGCCCAAAATCGGTGATGTAATAAAAGGCACAGGCGGACTTCGCAAATTTCGTTACGCTTTTGAAAACAGAGGAAAAAGCGGCAGTGTCAGGGTGTGCTATATTGATTTTGTTGTAAAAGAGCGCATTTATTTAATCACTGCATATCCTAAAAACAAGAAAGAAAATCTGAGCAAAGAAGAATGTAACGAAATCAAAAAATTGGTTAAACTATTGGAAGAAAGTTTATAAGGAGGTTTACTTATGGGACTTTATGATAGCATTACAAAAGGTCTGACAGAAGCTATTGAATACGAAAAGGGTAACGTAAGTGCTAAGAAGGTCAAAGTAACTGTCACCCCGGCTGATGACTTTTCTCCTAAGGAGATTAAAGCAGTCAGAAACAAGCTTAATATGACACAGAGAACGTTTGCGTCTGTAATCGGCGTATCTGCTAAGACTGTCGAAGCATGGGAAACAGGTACCAATAAGCCCATGAAAACTGCTTGCAGACTTATTTCGATGATAAACGCTGACCCTCAGATACTGAAAAAATGCAAGATTGTAAACAGATAAGTTTTATGATACAGATTAACCTGCGGTTGCTATCGCAGGTTTTTCTTTTGCCAATTCGCAGAAAGGACAATAATATGAAAAAAGAACAAATGAACGTTGCACTTGACCCGGCATTAAAAGCTAAAATCCGTGGTATGTATAAAAGTGATAATTGCAGTACAATGACAGAATTCGTGCAGAAAGCAGTCGAATTTTATATTGGCTATCTTGAAAGTCAGAATTCCATTAATTTCATCGCACCCATTATAACTGATACGATTAAATCGACTGTTTACGCAACAGAACAGCGTCTTGCACGCTTATTATTCAAAGAAGCAGTTGAAACGGCAAAGCTCGCAAATATTACAGCGGCATTTCACAATTTAGATGATAACACATTAAAATCATTACACATACGTTGCGTGCAGGAAGTATCGAAAATCAACGGTATATTAACTCTCGAAGACGCAACGAAATTTCAGAATGGTGATGAATAATGCCAAAAATAATAGTTACAAGCAGATACATTGCTCCATCTGTACCAAAATCGCACTTGGAGTATTACACAAAATATATTGCTACACGTCCCGGTGTAGTGATAAATAATACTAACTCTGTCGGTATTGAACCTCAGAAGCCGTCCAATCCTAATGATCCCGTAAGTGAAAAACAAAAACAGATGATAGATCAACTTCTGCAAGATTTTAAAGATGCTAAAAAACTGTTTGAATATGAGGATTATATCAAGAACCCTACGCAAGGGACGGCAAGCGATTTAATTTCAGCGGTAATAGACAGAAATGCAGATATAGTAATAGGGAAATCGGCATACACACACTATCTAGGCGAACGCCCCGGTGTTGTAAAGGACGGTGAACACGGACTATTCTCCCAGGACGGTCAGAGTGTAGATCTAAATAAGGTAGCTCAAGAAGTAGCTGCTCACCGGGGAAACGTGTGGACGCACGTTGTATCATTGCGCCGCTCTGACGCCGAGCTTTCCGGCTATGCCTATAATGATGAACAAATAACAGCTGACGCATGGCGTTCACTTGTCAGACGGCATATTCTGACTATGGCAGAACAAACGAAAATCAAACCTGAAAATTTACAGTGGTATGCTGCTTTTCATAACAAGGAAACAAATCCTCATGTACATATTATGATTTACTCGAAAGATCCGAAAGAGGGCTATCTGACTAACAACGGGATAGAAAAAATACGCTCCGCCTTTGCCAATGATATTTATTCAGAAGAATTATCAATGCTAAACGAACATCAGACTGAATTACGCAACGAATTGCGCTCATCGGCGGCTATGGCATTTGGCAAAATCGCATCGCAGCTAAGAGCCGGAACATTGCCGGGTCAGCAGAATTTATACGAAAATATCACGAAGCTCAAAAATATCCTTGATTCTACCAAAGGCAAAAAAGTGTACAAATTTCTCAAGCCTGAAGCTAAGGCTGTTGTTGACAGCATTACACAGCAGATTTGCAGAAACAAGGATATACAGTCATTATATGAACAATGGTGCAATTGTCAAAAAGATCGTATAGGCATTTATACTTCGAAAATTCCGGATTTCCCATCATTAGAAGAAAATCCGGAATTCAAAACGATAAAAAATCATATTATCAGAGCTGTAGCGGAAATGTCGGATATTATCGAAGTCCAATCAGATAAAATTCACACTGAAAATCCGGTGTTTGAGAACATACCGTTACCTGATAACCCGCCTATTGTACATGAAAATGACGAAAATATCAAGGAAGTTATCAACAAACAAACTGCTGACACTGAAGAAAATCTCAAAGAAGAAACTGCCCCGACTATAGATCCTGCTGTCGGCGGCATTGCTATTTCTCTGTTTGGTCAGCTTACAAGGATGATGACGCAAGACTCAAATATTGATCAGTCACAATTTATTAACCATTCTGTCGAGGCAGAAATATTAAGAAAAGTACTTGAGAAAAAATTAACTCAAGGTCAAAAAATAGAATAAGGAGTGAAAGCGCAGTGTTAAAGTTGGACTATTTCAAATTGCCTAACTATATATTTGCCGCAGATCTTACCCACAATGAGTTTGCCGTTCTCGCCTATCTCATATCTCTGCACACAAATATACGCAGTAAAACAGGCGATTACAAGCGTGTCCGACAAACAACTATTGCTCATTCCTGCGGTATAAAAACTGCACAAACCGTATCGAGAATCATAAAATCGCTCCATAAGAAAGGTTTTATTTCTCATATAATCAAAGCATACCGTCCTGACAATCTGATAGGCACTTATACCTATGTTCTTAACACAGAAAAATTGTGCGGCGAATACACGCCGATAAAACGCTCTGTGTTTACAAGAAATCTTAATGCAAAACAGCTTAAAGTATACTTATACCTTTTAAAGTGCATAGATAAAAAGTTGATGTACTGTTGGAACAGCTTCAGCGATATATCAAATGCGCTTAAGATAAAACGAGATGATGTTATCGCCATAGTTTCCGATCTCGTCTGTGAAAGATGTATCAGAAAAACGAGAAAGCTCAGATATGATAACAGGAACGTATATTCTGACAACGTTTATAGCATTAAAACAGTGCGTCTGATCAAAAAGCGTTTAAAAAAAGAATTGCAGTTCCTTATTTGCCCTCAGAACTGCAATCACATATCAACATACAAAAATAAATTTGTACACTTGTATAATAGCACTTTATTCGCTCTTTGTCAATCTGTTTTTTTGAGGGTAAGGGGTAGCCCCCAAAATCGAAGTTCTATATATAAACCAGTTGTTTTATTGCGAAAATAAGTATAAGTGTTAGATTACATTCTTTATATTCCTGCTATATTAACGATACTTATAACGCAATTTTCGGTTTTATTTTTCGCTATAAGTGCTATTGAATTATTCTGTATGCGGTTAAATCACTAATAAAGCATTGCTCTTGAACGGATCAGCTTGAGTACGATCTCAGCTGTAAGAATTTGCTTCGGATTTTATTTTTCGCAATAGGCTCTGCATTCTCGGCAGGAAAACTGTCGCCACCGGCGACAATAAAAACAGTTTTCGGCAAGTAAAGAAATTGATTGACATTTGCTTTACAAAATGCTATAATAATATCAACGAAAGGAGTTGTTTCAAATGGCAAGTACAATGGTAAACTTCAGACTTGATAATGATGTTAAGACAAATATGGAAAAGGCGTGCAAAGAAATGGGACTTTCGATGACTGCCGCATTTACAATTTTCGCTACCAAAGTCGCTCGTGAGCGCAGAATCCCATTCGAGGTCACTGCCGAAACTCCGAACGAAACAACAATAAATGCAATGAAAAATGTATTAAACAGCAAAGAAATGAGCAGATCATTCGGTTCGGTCAAAGAGCTCATGGAGGATCTTAATGCTGACGATTAAATATGAAACTACGTTTAAAAAAGACTATAAGCGTATTATCAAACGAGGTTATAATGCAAAGCTTCTTGAGAATGTTCTTGAAATTTTAGTGAACGAACAGCCACTGCCTGCACGGTACAAAGATCACTCTTTAAGCGGTGATTATTCTTCGTTCAGAGAGTGCCACATAGCACCGGACTGGTTGTTAATATACCGCATAAATCAGAATGAGCTAATACTGCAATTAACCCGAACCGGTACTCACAGCGATCTTTTCTAAAAAAATCGAGTTACTTTATGTAGCTCGATTTTCCTTTTTTATTCCACAAAGTGTTGAAATATTATCCTCAATTTATCTCCAACATCGACCGTAAATCCAGCCGTTCCTGCTATCCATCTAAAATGCAAGTTAAAGAGTGCCTACAAGCACTCATACAAAAACAACGGGCAATGCCCGTTGTATCGCATATTAAAGCCGTTTACTGTCCTACAAAAATTTGTGCAATTTTTTCAGAGAGATGAAAAAACTCATATATGAAAACGAAAAAACCGCATAACAGAGCGGTTTCAGTTATATATGAGCATAAAAAAAGAGAAATTTATGTAAATTTCCCTTGACATGATTTATGCTTTGTGATAGAATGTATATAAATAAAAAACACCACACACAGGCTGTACAGTTCCGGCAAGAACGATACAGCCCCTCATCAGCTCGATGTCCGAACATCTGACTGACTTAGTGCAATAGTGCCTTTAGTGTGCTTTATTATAGCACATTTAATACAATTTTGCAAGAGCTTTCAGAAGTTTACCGGACGCTGGAGGCTCTTGTGTTTTTAAATTTGATATACAAGGCGTAAATCCGCAGTGTATATCCCCACCTGCCGCATACAACAAAGGCAGTACAAATTGAATAGCCAACTTTGTGATAACAAGACTTTGCGATGACAGCCGGTTCTCCGGTATGGGATACAAAATTGTTTGTATCTGCTGAATATCAGCGAGCGAAGAAAGGGCGGATACCACACGTTGCTGTAGTGCTATAATTCGTGATGGATGCGTCAAAGTCAAAAGTAACAAAGCGACGGTATCAAATTGTATATTATCACAGTGGAGCAGTCGCACCTGCTCTGCTGTGTGATATATGATTTTATTTACAGTTTCAAGGACACCTATAGCGGTATCCTTAAAAGTGTAAAATAAAATTTTGGTGAGCCACCCGGGAATCGAACCCGGGACACCCTGCTTAAAAGGCAGGTGCTCTGCCGCCTGAGCTAGTGGCTCAAAAGCTATAAACTTTTGGGTTGTTTTCACAACGTGATTTATTATAACAAATCCTGACTCCTTTGTCAAGTCTTTTTTTACATTTTTATTTCGATATTATGAAATTTTGATTTATAACCGATTATAACCTGTTTAAATCCGCTCTTCAGCCGCAATACTCTTGGATTCTTATTGACAGAGGCGCATTTTTGTGGTAAAATGATTTCGGTTAGTCCGGATTAACCAAAATGTATTTGTGTATTAACGGAGATATTATGGAAGACAAAAAAATCAATCCACTGCTTACGGGCTCAGCAGAAACTATGCTACAGAGTTTTTACGCAAGAGCCAAATATTCAAGAAAAAAGAATGCTAAATTTTACGATGCCAAGGCAATAGAGCTTGTCGATAAGATAGACTATGACTTTTCAAAAGCGGAAAAGGATTCTACGATGAGCAACGGAGTAATCGCACGAACCATCGTATTTGACGAATTGGTCAAAGACTTTATAAACAAAAATCCCGATTGCACAGTTGTAAACATAGCCTGCGGTCTTGATACAAGATTTTACCGTATGGATAACGGCAGAATAATATGGTACAATGTCGATCTGCCGGAAACTATAGAGGTTCGTGACGCAATATATCACGAATCAGGCAGGGTGTCTACAATAGGCATTTCCGCAACTGATCCCGCTTGGGCTGATAAGGTAACAAAAAGAGGAAAAATGCTATTTATAATCGAAGGTCTTTCAATGTACCTTACCTCTGATGAAAACGCTCAGATGCTGTCGATTATCAGAGATAAATTCGATAATGCGACAGTGCTTATGGAGTGCCTTGCTAAAAAATGGGTAAACAAGGAGCATACCGAAAAATCAATTCAGGACACCGGTGCAAAATTCGTGTTTGGTGCTGATACCTTTGATGATTTAGGTAAAGCGGCAGACGGCTTCAGATGTATCAAAAACGATAATATCATCCGTGGTATGACAGAAATCATGCCGATATTGAAACCGTTCAGAAACCTCCCTTTAATCAAGAAAGTAACTCAGAAAATCCTTATATTTGAAAAAATATGATTGAATATCATCAGCCGACCTTTTCCGGCAGGTCGGCTTTTTTGTACCCAAAACCGAACATCCGCCTGAAAATGTTACTTTTATGACAAATCTGCCCTATCCGGAAGTTTTCTATTGCATTCTGTCGGATTTTGTGATATTATTATCCTAATAAAATATGCCAACAATACGGCAAATAAAAATTTCGCACTGCAAAAGTGCGGTAAGGATGAGAAATATGCCAAAAAGACAGGACATTAACAAAATTATGATAATAGGCTCAGGCCCTATCATCATAGGTCAGGCTTGTGAGTTTGACTATTCAGGCACACAGGCTTGTAAAGCGCTCAAGAAGCTCGGTTACGAGATAGTTCTTGTAAACTCAAACCCCGCAACTATTATGACCGACCCCGATGTAGCGGACATCACATACATTGAACCGCTCAACCTCGACAGACTTACTCAGATTATCGAGCAGGAACGTCCCGATGCGCTTCTGCCCAACCTCGGCGGTCAGTCAGGACTAAATCTCTGCTCTGAGCTTGACAAGGCAGGTGTACTGAAAAAGTTCAACGTACAGGTAATCGGCGTTCAGGTCGACGCTATCGAACGTGGTGAAGACCGTATCGAGTTCAAGAATGCAATGAAGGATCTCGGTATCGGTATGCCGAGAAGTGAAGTTGCTTACACGATTGATGAAGCTGTCAAGATAGCCGAGGAACTCAAGTACCCTGTTGTTCTTCGTCCTGCCTATACAATGGGCGGTGCCGGTGGCGGAATGGTTTATAATGTAGACGAACTTAAGGTTGTATGCGAAAGAGGCTTGCAGGCATCTCTTGTAGGTCAGGTTCTTGTCGAGGAATGTATCTTCGGCTGGGAAGAGCTTGAGCTTGAAGTTGTCCGTGATGCCGACAACAACAAGATTACCGTTTGCTTTATCGAAAACATCGACCCCATCGGCGTGCATACGGGCGACTCGTTCTGCTCTGCTCCTATGCTGACTATTCCCGAAGATGTTCAGAAAGAGCTTCAGGAAATGTCTTACCGCATTATCGAATCCATCGAGGTTATCGGCGGCTGCAACTGTCAGTTTGCCCGTAATCCCGAAACAGGACGTATTGTTGTAATCGAAATAAATCCCAGAACATCACGTTCTTCCGCTCTTGCTTCAAAGGCTACAGGCTTCCCTATTGCCTTCGTTTCCGCCCTCCTTGCCTGCGGTCTGACGCTGGGGGATATCCCCTGCGGTAAGTACGGCACACTCGACAAGTATTACCCTGACGGAGATTATATTGTAATCAAGTTCGCACGTTGGGCGTTCGAAAAGTTCAAGGGCGCAGAGGATAAACTCGGAACACAGATGAGAGCCGTCGGTGAAGTAATGAGCATCGGCAAGACCTATAAAGAGGCTTTCCAGAAGGCTATACGTTCACTCGAAAAGGACAGATACGGTCTTGGCTTTGCAAAGAACTTCCACGATATGACAAAGGAAGAGCTTTTAGCACAGCTGAGATACCCCACAAGCGAAAGACAGTTTGTTATATATGAAGCTCTGCGTAAAGGTGCTACTATTGAAGAGATTCACGCCCTTACGAAGATAAAAGACTGGTTCTTACAGCAGATGAAGGAGCTTGTTGACGAAGAAGAAGCACTGCTCAAGATCAAGGGTTCTGTTCCCGAAAAGGCTGTACTGAAGCAGGCAAAGCTGGACGGTTTCTCCGACCGTTATTTAAGCTCACTTCTTGAGGTTACAGAGGAAGAGATCAGAAATGCCCGTATCGGCTTCGGCATAAAGGAAGCGTGGGAAGGCGTTCATGTAAGCGGTACTGATAATGCGGCTTACTACTACTCCACCTATCATCTTGACGAGGATAAAAGCCCTGTCAGCGACAAGCCCAAGATAATGATTCTCGGCGGCGGTCCCAACAGAATAGGTCAGGGTATCGAATTTGACTACTGCTGCGTTCATGCGGCACTTGCACTCAAAAAGCTCGGCTTTGAATCTATCATTGTAAACTGCAACCCCGAAACAGTTTCAACCGACTACGATACATCGGATAAGCTCTACTTTGAGCCGCTCACCCTTGAAGACGTTCTTTCGATTCACGATAAGGAAAAGCCGCTCGGCGTTATCGCTCAGTTCGGCGGTCAGACACCGCTCAACCTTGCAAGCGACCTTAAGAAATACGGCGTAAACATTCTCGGCACAACTCCCGAAACTATCGACCTTGCGGAAGACAGAGATCACTTCCGTGCTATGATGGACAAACTCGGAATCCCGATGCCCGAATCCGGAATGGCTGTAAACGTTGACGAAGCGCTTGAAATCGCAAACCGCATCGGTTATCCCGTAATGGTGCGTCCTTCATACGTTCTCGGCGGCAGAGGTATGGAGATTGTTCACGATGACGAAATGATGAAGGTCTATATGTCTGCGGCAGTAGGCGTTACCCCCGACAGACCTATACTGATAGACCGTTTCCTCCACCACGCAACAGAGTGCGAGGCTGACGCTATCTCGGACGGCAAGAACTGCTTTGTTCCCGCTGTTATGGAGCATATTGAGCTTGCAGGTGTTCACTCCGGTGACTCCGCTTGTATCCTGCCCTCTATGAACCTTACGGAAAAGCAGGTAGCAACGATCAAGGATTACACAAAGAAGATTGCCGTTGAAATGAATGTATGCGGTCTTATGAATATGCAGTACGCTATTGAAGACGATACTGTCTATGTTCTTGAAGCTAACCCCAGAGCGTCCCGTACAGTTCCGCTGGTATCAAAGGTTTGCAATATAAACATGGTACAGCTTGCTACTCAGATAATCACATCATCACTTACAGGCAAGCCCTCCCCCGTACCCGAGCTTCACGACAAGGTTATCAATCACTACGGTGTTAAGGAAGCGGTATTCCCCTTCAATATGTTCCAGGAGGTTGACCCCGTTCTCGGTCCCGAAATGCGTTCAACAGGCGAGGTTCTCGGAATCGCTCCCACATTTGGAGAAGCGTACTACAAGGCTCAGGAGGCAACACAGGTAAAGCTTCCTCTTGGTGGAACTGTTCTCCTCAGCGTATGCGACAGAGATAAGCCCGAGTTGCTTGAAATTGCAAAATCATTCAGCGAGCTTGGTTTCCGTATCCTTGCAACAGGCAAGAGCTATGATATGATAAAGGATGCAGGCATCACCGCTGAACGTATCAACAAAATGTACGAGGGCAGACCCAACATCACCGATGCAATAGCAAACGGCGATATTCAGCTTATCATCAACACACCCGCAGGTAAGACGAGTGCAAACGATGACAGCTACATCCGCAAGTCAGCAATCAGACATAAGGTGCCTTATATCACAACAATGGCGGCCGCTAAGGCAAGCATCGAGGGTATAAAGTCACTTAAAGCGAACAAGCACTTCGGCGTAAAGTCAATTCAGGCACACCACGCAGATATAAAGTAATATACTCAAAAAATACGTTAACCCCGTTGTTATAGCGATATTTACCCTCCTTACCGGACATCCGGTAAGGAGGGTAATTTTGTGAAATACGATTATGCGTACAAAAGAAAAGCTGTTGAAAAATACAGAAAAGGAGAATGGATGAAAACACCGGAAAGAGCAAATGAGACAAATTTCCGCCAGATGATAAGGAAATGGGTTCGGCTCGAATATGCTTGCAGTTCGGAGGTGTTAAAACAAAAAAATAGACACAAAGAATGGAGTGCCGAAGAACGCTACGAATTGGTGGCAAAGGTACTTGCCGGAAAATCAATCAAGTCGGTAGCGTTTTCCGTAGCGATAGATGACAGTATGCTTAGTAGTGTGCTTACAAACACAAAACAAAGAGGTAAAAATCATCCCACGCGTGTGGGGACAAGGCGCTTAATGCAAAAGAAATAGAACCAGCTGCGACTAAACGCCGAGGACTTGGTGTTGAAACCGATAGTGCCTCTACTGATTCTAAAATTAGTATAGCAGATTTTCTAGATGATGTCAAGAGTTATTACTCTGATGTTTTATCAGACAGCGTTAGGATCATCCCCACGCGTGTGGGGACAAGATCTGTTCCCGCCAATATGCAATCGTCTCAGGAGGATCATCCCCACGCGTGTGGGGACAAGTTCCTGCCCTTGATGTATCTTTGATTTCGTTCTGGATCATCCCCACGCGTGTGGGGACAAGTTCTCCGTAATCTATATCCGGTTCTTTATCCCAGGATCATCCCCACACGTGTGGGGACAAGTGCCATTTTTCGCCATCGTTAAGCATATATTTAGGATCATCCCCACGCGTGTGGGGACAAGAGGAATAATGATACGCTTCTTGCCGAGTATAAAGGATCATCCCCACGCGTGTGGGGACAAGCGTGAATTGCCCGATGTCTGACCGTCAACAATTGAATCATCCCCACGCGTGTGGGGACAAGCGTTTTCGCTTGTCAGTTTAAAGCTGTCAAACGGGATCATCCCCACGCGTGTGGGGACAAGCTACAATAGGATTAGAAGATATAAAAAACGGTGGGATCATCCCCACGCGTGTGGGGACAAGAGATCTCCAAGCTTTGTCATAGTGTCAATCAGAGGATCATCCCCACGCGTGTGGGGACAAGCACCGTTTTCAGAACGATTGTAAATTTTCCCTCAAATCATCCCCACGCGTGTGGGGACAAGCACATACTGCTCAAGGTCTGCAATACGCTGAGAGGATCATCCCCACGCGTGTGGGGACAAGCAGTTAACAACATTGAAAACAGGCTTGTAAGCAGGATCATCCCCACGCGTGTGGGGACAAGAGTCATATGGTAATGTTTGGTATGTCTCGACAAAGATCATCCCCACGCGTGTGGGGACAAGAGAAATTCTTTGCTCAGGCATCGAAGTAATCCGGGATCATCCCCACGCGTGTGGGGACAAGTTAATAGCGGAACTGGTTTTCATCTGTACTATAGGATCATCCCCACGCGTGTGGGGACAAGTCTTCCTGCAATTGCCAATGATTTTAAAACCGCATATCATCCCCACGCGTGTGGGGACAAGTCATCGGTGCCGAGGTCGACAGTGCCGAACACAGGATCATCCCCACGCATGTGGGGACAAGTTGACACAATATTTAGCGGTCTCGCAAATTGCAGGATCATCCCCACGCGTGTGGGGACAAGTTTATGAGGACGGGCGTTTTTTGAGCTTTGACGGGATCATCCCCACGCGTGTGGGGACAAGGCAACTGCTTGTTCTGCGCTAAATGCAGATACAGGATCATCCCCACGCGTGTGGGGACAAGTTTACAACGGAATTTATAATTCCGACAAAACAGGGATCATCCCCACGCGTGTGGGGACAAGTGATTTATTTCTCAAAATCGTATACAGCTTGAGGATCATCCCCACGCGTGTGGGGACAAGCATGGTTGGTTTCGTCTTTTCTTATTTCTCTTGCAATCATCCCCACGCGTGTGGGGACAAGCATTCATCAAGATGAAGCTACCCCTCATCTGCAGGATCATCCCCACGCGTGTGGGGACAAGTAGCACAAGTCTTAAACGCTTCATGGAATAAAAGGATCATCCCCACGCGTGTGGGGACAAGCGAAGGGCGAGAGCCGAAGCCCTCAAGCAAAGAAGATCATCCCCACGCGTGTGGGGACAAGTCGATAGACACACCTGCTACCTTTGTTGTCAGAGGATCATCCCCACGCGTGTGGGGACAAGAGACGTATCCTGAAATTGCGATTGCTCGATGGGGGATCATCCCCACGCGTGTGGGGACAAGTTAACACATCGCTTTATCTGACACCTGACACCAGGATCATCCCCACGCGTGTGGGGACAAGACTGACTTGCTCCGCTTAGTGCTTGTAATATCGGAATCATCCCCACGCGTGTGGGGACAAGACCCGTCGCTGACTCAGGTGTGATGCTATCCCCTAATCATCCCCACGCGTGTGGGGACAAGACACTATCCAGCAAATCTCTCAAAGACTGCTGGGGATCATCCCCACGCGTGTGGGGACAAGACGGGGCTGACAGACAAGAACGGCAAGAAGATAGGATCATCCCCACGCGTGTGGGGACAAGTATAGATGATTGTGCTTTCAGCGGTTGTACAGGGGATCATCCCCACGCGTGTGGGGACAAGATTTCACCTTAAGATCATCTGCATTCTTCTTCAGGATCATCCCCACGCGTGTGGGGACAAGCGCGCTCGCGCCCTCGCCACCCGCGGCGGTTGGGGATCATCCCCACGCGTGTGGGGACAAGAGGCGATATGCTCAGCATATCGCCACGGTGGAATAATCATCCCCACGCGTGTGGGGACAAGAGGGCAAATCGTGAAAAATGCAAGTACAAACTGGGATCATCCCCACGCGTGTGGGGACAAGAGAGTGTTAAATGTGTTGATGACGATAGCACAAGGATCATCCCCACGCGTGTGGGGACAAGTTTTAACGTATACGAGTGTGTATGTTTACTGCAGGATCATCCCCACGCGTGTGGGGACAAGCTTCTAACGACAGCTTGATTTCGATGTCGATTGGGATCATCCCCACGCGTGTGGGGACAAGAGGTTTTCTGTCGTTGGCTTTTTGTGTGGTAAAGGATCATCCCCACGCGTGTGGGGACAAGAGATTTACGACAAGCTTACCGAGATGCGTGCCAGGATCATCCCCACGCGTGTGGGGACAAGAGACATTTACGTCCAGGGTTGATAAAAACATCAGGATCATCCCCACGCGTGTGGGGACAAGGAGGTTTGCGAGGAACTGGAGCGAGAGGGTCGAGGATCATCCCCACGCGTGTGGGGACAAGCGATAAGCGCAGGAAGCATATCTATGACCGTGCGGATCATCCCCACGCGTGTGGGGACAAGACCGAATTACCATTTATTTCCACAACTTAAAGGGATCATCCCCACGCGTGTGGGGACAAGCTGAAAATAATTACACTTTTGCATTAACTGTTAGGATCATCCCCACGCGTATGGGGACAAGGATAGAACTAGCCCGATTGAGGTTATGAAGAAAGGATCATCCCCACGCGTATGGGGACAAGCTGTCTGATAAGGTGTTATGCTATACGGTGTGAGGATCATCCCCACGCGTATGGGGACAAGTTGCGATGTTCGTACTGTTCGCCGACTTTGCCAGGGATCATCCCCACGCGTATGGGGACAAGCTTCTGCGAAAACCCTTTTGACGTGCTGTTATAGGATCATCCCCACGCGTATGGGGACAAGACGAAAATCCCCCACGGGCTAAAGCATAGTGACGGATCATCCCCACGCGTATGGGGACAAGTTGTCACCGTAGTTTGAACGTAGACATAATCCGGGATCATCCCCACGCGTATGGGGACAAGCAGTCCAATGGAACAGCACTCAATGCTTCTTTTGGATCATCCCCACGCGTATGGGGACAAGAAATCCATATCCCACGGGCTTTCGTTGCTTTTGGGATCATCCCCACGCGTATGGGGACAAGCAAGAATCCTTATATGCTGTGTCTCGGAGCATAGGATCATCCCCACGCGTATGGGGACAAGGCATACAACATAGTAACAATGCTGTTATCGTGGGGATCATCCCCACGCGTATGGGGACAAGCGCATTGTTTTCACCTTTTCTTGTAAGTCCGTGGGATCATCCCCACGCGTATGGGGACAAGTAAAGTTATTTACACCAACAAGGTTATAGTCTGGGATCATCCCCACGCGTATGGGGACAAGCCTCGTCGAAAACATCTCCGACACCATTGACGAGGATCATCCCCACGCGTATGGGGACAAGAAGTCACCTGCTGTGCTGACTGCACCAAGCACGGGATCATCCCCACGCGTATGGGGACAAGGATTGCGAGTGCATCATCGACGGATACAGGCTGGGATCATCCCCACGCGTATGGGGACAAGTCCGTGCGGACGGTGTAGCTGTGTCCTCTTGGCGGATCATCCCCACGCGTATGGGGACAAGTAACACCCATCGTTCAACTTTCACCACCTATCGGGATCATCCCCACGCGTATGGGGACAAGTATAATACTATACAATCTAAGGTACTATACTGAGGATCATCCCCACGCGTATGGGGACAAGTCCCCAATGACAGCCCAACGGGCAGGAGGACAAAAATCATCCCCACGCGTATGGGGACAAGTCAAAAAAAGTTGCTTTTGTATACAATTTTATAGGATCATCCCCACGCGTATGGGGACAAGACGAAAATCCCCCACGGGCTAA
>ERZ1106943.788-NODE-788-length-37854-cov-17.068071_pt1 | contig 37854 bp, 31 predicted proteins | sample MGYA00403671_ERZ1106943 | MGnify/ENA primary metagenome ERZ1106943 (study PRJEB35170, sample SAMEA104062427) | human gut metagenome | biome: human gut; feature: human-associated habitat; material: faeces | place: Denmark | collected 2012-06-14 ...
TGGCAAAAATATTAAAGGCAGTAGAAGTTGACATGCCCAGTGCATCACAGATGGCTGCCATTTGCGCTTTCACTTCAGAATCAATGCGAAAAGTCATGTTGGAATCCATGTTCAAGCCTCCTTTGCACTACAATAATACTACATAATATGTGCATTGTCAATCCGGTCGTTTCTTGATGATGGTCGGATGCGGCTGATCCAAAGGGAATTGATTATTCGACATAGTTCGATTATATCACAGAACGGCGACAACAGTGTGGCGCGGTTTTCCTTTTTTGCTCATTATGATCGATTTGTTGCATTTTCGACCGATAATCCGTAAGACTTACCAGAATGGAGGTATGTCTATGTATCCGCGCACGATTATTGACTCACTACCGGCAGTTCCTAACAGAGATCAACTCACGCATAAAGATCTACACGCACATTTCAGCACTGGTCAATCGATTCTTCTTTCTGGTTCTGGGAGAGATAAGAAGTACGGGTACCGCAATGGTATCCAGACGGATCTTGGAGACATCAGGAACGATGTCTGGCGCGATTTGGTGCGTGAGCTCATTGTCCGGAGCCACGAAGAAGACTTGTTCGATAAACTCCTGGAGTGGGAGAAGGAGCACACCTATTGGTTAAAGACGAAAGCAGAACTGGAGCATTACACGCTTGAGCTCTACGCTGCAAGGATCTTTGACAACCCGAAATGGGTTGACTATGAAGCTTTTGCCAAGCACTATGGCTACCAGCCGCAGTCCTATGAGGGGTAAACAACTCAATGCATCGGATATACATGAAAACGGCAATGCCACATTGTGGCACTGCCGTTTTCTTATTGCCTTTTTTCAGTTCACGGTCTATTGACTACGCCAACAAAGAGTGGAAGTCCATCTGCACCAGTAATGGCGAATAAGAACGGTCGATCCAATACGAAGTCCATTTCCTCTTCAGGTGGCGCCGCAGCACCAGCCATCATCATGACGGTATATGCCGCTGCGGTAACCCCCTCTTCATCGATGGCAACGCGGGCTGCATGGTCGGCTTTGGAAAGGAATATCTCTGCAACTTTCGAAGTCATGGGACTGAAATCGGCCACCGTGGCATCGAATACACCGGTAATACCCAGCGCATTCAGGCCATCACGCAGGTCAAGATCAGAGACAACATCAAATTTGGGAACGGACATATTCACGATCAGGTGCTTGCTGTTCTCCCAGTTTCCATTGCTGTTTAGGAACTCCATCGTTTGCTCATCGGCAAGCAGATCATCCATAGCCACGCCATCATCAGGCAGGAGGAACCACATTTTGCCGCTGCCCTCCAGGCTCAGAGCAACAGCGCCGAACTGATCTGCCCAGTAATAGGTGTTGCTGCCGCCCTTGTGCATGAAGTCGCACTCCACGGTCTCTCCATCAGCACTGAACAGATGGAACAGGCCCTTTTCCGTTCCGGCCTCATTGAACTCACTGTGCCACTTGGCTCGGTAGTAGATGGTAGAGGCCAAAGCCATAACGGTCTCGGGGTCCATCGACAGACCATCGGCCTGCGCTTCCAGCAGTCCTCCGGTCTGCTCATTGATCCAGTCCCGCAAGGCCTGATTAAATTCCTCGCTGCCCATCTCACCACGGAAGGAGGACGCATAGTAATTCTTTGCCAGACTGTCCATTGTGGACTGGTTGAAATTTACGGACTCATTCAGCCACAGGGAGTTTGCCAGAATGCTTGTCACGGCGCCGTCATTGCTGTAATTGGCGTTCCAAACACTGGCTGCCTGGGAGCGCAGAGCCTCAATGCTTTCACTTCCTAGAAGGTCAAGGATCTGCTGGCGGCTTTCACTGTCCGTCACCTCTGCCAGCATGGCGAGGGCCATGTAAACACTCAGAGGAGAGTATACCTTGTTCTCCCCGTTGGAATTGCTGAGAAACTCTCGGATTGAACTGGCGAAGAACGGTTCCAGACCGTCTGCATAGCCTTCCGGCTGACTGCGTTGGGCCTTTCTGTCCGACTGCCAGGCGTCATAGACCACATCAAAGCCATCGCTGTCAAACTCACCGGTCTTTTCATCAAAATACTCCATCTCGTTTGGGTAGGGAGCCATCTCCGGATAGCTAGCCAGTGCCAGAGCATAGGCCGATGCGGAGTTGTTTGGTTTCTTTTCGTCCATATTGGTATCTCCTGCGCAGCCTACCATAGAAATCAGGCAAGCCGCTGCGAGGCATAGCGCTACAATTCGTTTCATACTGCGTACCCTCCTTAGTCTACGATGGTGTCTGTGCAGATTACCTGCGTTATGATTTCCATAGCAGTCTCGCCGTAGCGTGACCACCAGCTATTTACACCCTGGGTCGTTGCCACAAAGTTGCCTTTGCTGGCAGGGTAACTGATAAAGTTCCAGATAGCACCGCCATCGTAGGTGCCCATGGAACCATTTCCAAATTCCTTCATTGACAATCCGGTGCCACAGACGCCGAATGTAGGCCAATATTGGAAATCGATCCATCCATCTTCACCAGCGGGTCGGAAACTGACGCCATAGCTCATGCCATCGGCACTGTATTCCTCAACCTTGTATTCCCAACCAGAAAGAAGCGGCACACTGACGCCAAATCCGCCGTGTTCGTAGGAAACATTACTTGTGTCAGCGGCGTCCACGAGATCAAAGCCTGCATAATAGGTTTTGGTGTCATAATCACCGGTACCCCGGAAATCCATAACCGATTTGCTGATCCGGTAGGAACCTGCGGGAAGCTCTCCGTACAGGCGGCTCCAATTCACTTCCCATTCTGTTTCCGCATTGTTAGGGATCATCCATGCTTCTGACGTCCAGGCAAGCTCATACTCCATAGGAAGCAGCTCGACCGCAACCCACTCGCCATCCTGCAGCATTTCGAGTCCGTAGTAACTGCCGGTCTGCAGCTCACCGGTTGGTTCTCCATCTTGCTGCGTACAAACAATGGTCAATCCAGACGGGGTAATATTCTTTGCAGTAAGCTTCACTCCCCAGGGATCCTGATAGGCGCTTATCGACGGAGTACGACTGATACCAACAAGACCGGATATTGCCGGAGTGCGTTCGCTCTGTTTTCCATTGATCCAAACCTTGTCGGTGGCCTTGATCACATCGCCCATCTGCACTTCAAGGAATAGATGCCACTGAGCCATATCCTCTGTTCCTGCCTCAGGGACCTTACGGTCAATCGTAATGTCCCACCCATCCAATGCACCGTTCTCAATACGGTGACGACGCACATCTGTAATCTCATGCCGAATTGATCCGCTGCCTTCCTGCAGTACGATCAGAACAAGATTCTGCCGTTCAAAATAGGCGTTATCGTATTTGTCGCAGGCATCCAAAAAGCCGATTGTGCTGTCGGAGTAGACTGTCTCTCTTCGTTCCAGACTATAAATGTCCTTGTATGCCTCGTAATAGGCTTCCAATTCCGCTCTGGAACTGATCACGGTGTGGTAAGGATAGCCATCTTCAGGTCCGCCATTGGTCCGGATGTACTGCGCCTCAAAAGCGTATGCTCCCGGTTCAGGCGTCACGGAATCTGGATCAGCTTCATTTCCTACAATGGTCCATCCGAGTTCCGTAAGCTCTTCTATGACCTGTTCCGGAATATCGGCCTGCGTACCGTCTTCCAATTTCACACACCAATACGCACCGGTCCTGCCTGGATAGGTTTCCGCAATCCCATCGTGGAAGATCAAAATCTTATCGCCGGTCCCCAAGCCAGAGAACAGACCTTCCTTATCCTTTCGGTTGCTCATGATAATGGGTGAGTTTCCATCGATGAACATATACGATCCGTTGTCCGCTACTAAGCAGCGTCCGACAGAGAAACTCATGGAGTGATTTATCATATAACAAAGGCCACCCGCACAAAGTAGCAGTATGACTCCTATCACACAGAGGGGAATAACCCATTTCTTTTTCTGTTTCATATCAGCAGCCTCCTTTTCATATCAGACATGAATTCCTTATTGATATAGACGCAAAAATAGGGAAAATGTTCCCTTGTGATGCGATTTAGAGAGTTGCCGGAACAAGTGAGTAGCATAATCGAAGTCAAAGGCAACCTCACGATTGTCACTTTGCTTCATCACTCATTATACGACCATCGACAAAACCCTACAACCCACCTAAGTTCCTGTGCATACCAAAACGGCAATACCTGCTTGGTATTGCCGTTTTGGTATTAACTCTTCAGCTGTCTATCCTTTGCAAAGGCCATCAGCGTCTCATGCTCGTTGGGGATCTGCTCATCCAAGACTGCATCCAGGCATTCCTGCAGCACACGGCCAATGGTCGGTCCCTGAAAGCCCAATGTCATCATATCATGTCCATTAACTGCCAAGTCCTTGAGTGTGAAGCAGCTCTCTTCCTGCAGGATCTCATTGATCATTTGCGATACTTCCTCAAAGATTGCGATCCGGTGTCTGCAGATGGCCGATTGACCAAGCGTATCTGCCTTGTGCAGCTCGATCAGTTGCCGGGTAGCATCCTCACCGTGCTTGCTCAAAAGCCGTTTGATTGGCTTCCTGTCGGCCGTGATGGGCATGTCATGATAGCGAACGAGTCTTACAATTTGTTCTTTGCTGGCGTTATCGAAGCGAAGTCTACTGAGGATACTCTCCGCCATTGAAGTACTCTGATCCGAATGCCCGAAGAAGTGGCCAATGCCATCCTCGGCGAGCGAGAAACAGGAAGGCTTCCCAATGTCATGCAGCAGGGCTGCCCAACGAAGCACCGGTTCAGGGGTGATACTTTCAATGACCGCGATGGTATGGTCCCAGACATCCTTGTCATGATGTGGATTATGCTGCGGAAAGCCAAACATGGGTGTGAGCTCCGGGATCGGGACGGCCAGCACATCGGCGAAGTCCCGCAGAACACCTGCCGCGCCCTGAGCGCAGAGCATTTTGGTAAGCTCAACCAGAATGCGCTCCGCAGCGATACCTTTGAGCAAGTGCTTGTTCCTGTGGATGGCCGCTGCCGTGGCAGCTTCGATCGTCATGCCATACACGGAGGCGAAGCGAAGGGCTCTGAGCATTCTCAGGCCATCTTCCTGGAATCTCCGATCTGGATCTCCCACGCAGCGGACAAGGTCGCCGGCAATGTCCGCCTTGCCTCCTACGAAGTCAACAACACCTGTCCTGGGGTTGTAGGCCAGAGCGTTCATGGTGAAGTCCCGGCGCTCAAGATCGTCCTTCAGGCTGCGGGTAAAGCTGACTGAGTCCGGATGCCGATGGTCGGAGTAGTCCCCGTCAACGCGATAGGTCGTGATTTCTAGAGGCTCTTGGTCGATCACAACAGTTACAGTCCCATGCTTCAAGCCAGTCTCAATCAGGTGGTAGCCTGTAAAGATCTCCTCCACCTGCTCTGGGAGCGCGTTGGTGGTGATGTCCCAATCCTTCGCAGGACTGTTGTCACGCACATAATCACGCACTGCGCCACCAACAAGGTACGCCTCATAGCCGGCCGCTTCAAGCATCTCAAATGCTGTATTCACTTGTGGTGGCAATTTCATCATAAGATCACATCTCCAGTGCGGCGAGGAACAGCGCATTGAGTTCCTCCCAGTCCTTCGTGATTTCTCTCGGATACTGCTCCAACAGAGCACGCACCTCTGCAATGCTCCGATCCATGTAAGCGTTGAGGATATCGATTCTCGGGATCATCTTCACCTCAGGGGAGTTCATCTTCAGATCAAGCAGCTTCGCAACGGTTTTCTCCAGGTAGTCCGGAAGCTGGCTCGCCGCCAGTTCAGAAAAGAGCATTGGGGGCGGAGTACCTTTTTCAAGGATCCACCGGCAAGCAAGGATTGGCCGCAGTACATAGAAGTACTTCTTGGCCTTCACCATGTCGCCGCGCAGGTATTCTCGATAGTTTCCTTCCGCCATCTGCAGATAGTGCCAAAGGCCACTCTTGGACGAGAAGTAGCGCCGCATGACGGGCTTAAACGCCTCAGTGAAGTCAGTGGTCTGATACACGATGGGAGAGGAAAACCACTCAAATACGGTGGGGTTGGATTTATGGAGCAACTTCAGTGTCTTGTCCACATCCCAACCGTTGATGTCCAGAACACCATTGATGGGCAGCTCGATCACATCACGGACCCGGTTGAGCCTGAGATAGCTCTCTCTGGGGCGCACATAAATGAAGCGCACATCATAGTCGCTGTCCGGAGAAGCAAAGCCCCAAGCACGGCTACCGGACTCCACGGCCAAAAGGATGCGGCAGTTCTCCCGCTGCTCGATTTCATGAAGCTTTTCTTTGATCAATGCTTCCACGGTCAACACCGCCTTTCTTGATGCTCCCCGTGGATAAAATCCAGGGGATTCTCGGTTCACTAACCTCAGCCTACGCGATGCGAGGTCTTACATGGTCTCCCCGAGCGTATAGGTTCGGGCGCATCCCGCCCTACCATAAACACTGGTTAATCTATCAGAAGCAATCCTCCGTTGAGGATGTTCTTCGCAGCATTGATGTCCCGGTCGTGGATAGCTCCACAGACAGGGCATGTCCATTCTCGCACGGCGAGGTCTTTCGTTCCTAACCACTGTGCGCCACATACGGAACAAAGTTGACTGGAAGGATAGAAGCGGCCTATCGTGACCACTTGTTTCCCATACCAGTTGGCTTTGTAGATGAGCTGCCTACGGAACTCGCCCCAGCTTGCATCGAAAATAGCCTTAGCGAGTTTATGGTTCTTCACCATATTCTTCGGGGCAAGATCCTCAATGCAGATGACACCGTACTGGTGAACTAAGTCCGTAGACAGCTTATGGAGCATATCCTGCCGCTGGTTAGCAATGCGCTCATGGAGTCTCGCTACCTGAAATCGGTTTTTCTCCCAGCGATTGCTCCCCTTTGTTTTTCGGGAGAGCTGTCGCTGGAGTTTAGCTAACTTCTTCTCGGACTTGGCCAAATGCTTGTGGTTGGGATACTCCATACCATCGGAGGTGACAGCGAAGGACTTGATGCCCATATCGAGACCCACAGCGGCTCCGATGGAGGGCAACGCATCTATCTTCACATCGGTACAGCACAGAGCGACAAAATATTTTCCGCTGGGATTCCGGGATACCGTGGCAGACAAGATGCGCCCTTTAACCTCTTTGGAGATGCGGCACTTTACCTTGCCCAGCTTTGGGAGTTGCACGCAGTCATCGAATACCTTGATATTGCTATTTGTCTGGTAGCTCTGATGCCTGTTTCTCTTGCTTTTAAACCTAGGAAATCCTACATGAGCACCGCAATTGACACTGTGAAAGAAATTCTGATACGCCCGATCCAGATGCTTTAGCGAATTCTGAAGAGCGCACTTATCGACCTCTCTCAGCCAGGCAGTCTCGCCTTGTTTCTTCAAGTTGGTTAGATCCTTATCCTGCTCAAAACGTGAAGGAGATTTTCCAGTGTTTTTGTACGCTTGAATTCTCTGGTTGAGGTAATAGTTGTAGACATACCTTGCACAGCCAAAAGTGCGAAGAATCAAAGTCTCTTGCTGTTTCGATGGGTAAATGCGAAACTTGTAGGCGTATTCCATCTTTATCACCACCTACCAATAATTACGCAAGCGGTGTGCGTTTAACAACAAGTATCTGACTTTTTGCAGCTTACTCAATAGCTGAAGCAAGGGGCTTGCGCTGCCTATCTTTCATTATTGTATTTTAGTCTGCTGCCTTAAAGTTATAGACAGGACGGATCCGCTCAATAATCTCCGCAGTAGGGCCGATTTGAGCGACGATCTCCTCCATGCTCTTATAGGCCATGGGAGACTCGTCCAGCGTGTCGGGCACAACACAGGTGGTGTAGATACCCTCCATTTCCTTCTGGAACTCCTCCATGGACAGAGCATTGAAGGCCGCCTTGCGGCTCATCAGCCGGCCGGCGCCATGAGGTGCGGAGCAATTCCAATCCTCGTTGCCCTTGCCGCTGCAGATCAGGCTACCGTCACGCATGTTGATGGGGATCAGCAGCTTCTCGCCGGCCTTGGCGGAGACAGAGCCCTTACGCAGGATCATGGCGTCCGTATCAATATAGTTGTGGATGGTGGTGAAGGTCTCCACCGCCGTGAAGCCCATGCCAGTCATGATAACATCCACCATGGCCTTGCGGTTGAGCATGGCGAACTGCTGTGTCAGCTTCATATCGTGGATATAGTCCTCGAACAGCTTACCCTCCACATAGGCCAGATCTTTGGGGATATTCAGCTCGTGCTCCTTCTTGAGCGCCTTGATGGTCTTCTGGATCTCCTGGAACCGGCCCTCGGCCTTCAGCTGGTCAATGGCGGCTTGAACTTGATACTGGGCGCCGCCCCAAAGGGCACGCCGACCCTCATTCTGGTAGTGCTCAGCCACCTCGGTGCCCAGATGACGGCTGCCAGAGTGGACCACCAGGAACAACCGGCCATCCTCCGCACGATCCACCTCAATGAAGTGGTTGCCGCCACCCAGAGAGCCGATGCTTCGCATAGCCCGGTTGAGGTTGACTTGGTCTGCGCAGCGAAGCTGAGTCAGATCAATCTCAGTGTTCAGTGCGTGAGGAATGTCTCGAACCTCACGGCCATAGGGGATCTCCTTGCGGATCAATGCATCCAGCTTCTCAAAGTCGATCTCCCGCTCACGAAGCTCCACAGTCTCCATGCCGCAGCCGATATCGACGCCTACCATACCGGGCACGATCTTGTCATGGATGGTCATGGTGGTACCGATGGTACAGCCCTTGCCGGCGTGGACATCGGGCATGATCCGGATCTTGCAGCCGGCAAACTCGGCCTGATCGCAAACGGCCTGGATCTGCTTGCGTGCTGCCTCCTCCAACTCGGGGGTGTAACAGACCGCAGTATTATATAAACCTTGAATCGTAACCATAACGATCTCCCTTTCTTTCATACTTATTATTTTACGGTTCATCTCTGCCAACAGCAACACTTTTTGCAGAGAAAGAAAAAAGCAGGAGGCGATAACACGCTTGCTATCACCTCCTGCATCAGTTCTATTATGCCACGATTGCTGCGTAACGCTCGGAACCCAGAACATCCATCATGAAGGCATAGGGGGACAGGATGCCGGCCTTCAGCATGGAAAAGATTCGAGGATTGCAGCCGGATACCAGCGCCACGCCCCGGTCATTAACCTTGACAGGCTGCTGCTGGTTGCGGCTTGCCACATTCCAGAACACCACTTCGGGCAGCTGGTAGCCATGCTCCTCAAAGAGCCACTGTGCGTACTCGAAGTTGGTCATGGAGCAATCTTCGGTACAGTAGTCGAACTCCATATCGGAGATGATGTAGAGCTTGGCGGGCATATCCTTCTGGGGCACACGGTTTTTCACGGCAGTCTTGAGGATCAGCTCGAACACACGCTGGATGTTGGTGTTGGCGACCTCATTGAACTGGTGACAGTACCGCACCTTTTCGTAGATATCCTTGCCCTTGATCTCCACCAGCTTGGGGTTCTCAGAGAAAGTGATGAAGTGGTTTTGGAATGCGCCGGTGTTGCGCTCAGCATAGTAGATACCCAGAGACAGCGCCACAGTGGCGGGGATGGGATCAGCACCACCGTACATGGAGCCGGAGCCATCAATGACGACCAGAGCGTTCTCGCCGCCAGTGAAATCCTCCTGGGCATTCCAGGTTGCGTTGATGGCCTTGCGCTCCTGATCGGAGATATCGCCGCGACCGAAGAAGGGCTTGATCATCTCATAGGGCGTCAGGGCGCCAGTGTGGAGCTGCTCCGCACCCTCGGCGACACGGCTCATGAATGCATCATAGCGGTCTCCATCATTTCGCATGAAGGCCTTACGATACTTGAACATGGCCTTGGAGGGTTGCTTGGAGTAGTCGAAGGTGTAGTCTTTTTCGCGCAGATTGTTCTCGATGATGCTGATCTTGGTGCGCAGGGCGCTCAGCGTTTTGCGGTACTGGGCGTCGTTCATTCCCAGTGATCGGGCAATTTGTTTTGCCTGCCGGATCGCATCCTCGTTGGAGGCATTGACGGAAGGAAGCCACTTGGCCAGCAGCGACACGGACTCGCCAGCCTCCAGAGCGGCACAGTCGGCTGCCAGCTGCTTTTTGATCAGATGCAGCACCTTGCCTTCGCATGTGGTGCCCATCAGGACCAGCAGGTCATCGTAGCGTCCATACTCTGCAATGTACTGGATGTTCTTCTCCAGGGATCGCGGCTCGTTGTTGGCCAGCCACTTCAGAATGGTACGGAAGACACGGCGCTCGCCGATACCGCCACGAATATCTCTCGCAAAGAACAGGGTCTTCATGGCCAGATCAGCGTCTTCGGCATAGGCGCGGAGGAAGCGATTCGTGATCTCCTCGTCACGCTCTCTGCGCAGGGCGCCGATCGTAGCGAACAGATCCAGACATTCAGACTGGGTGGAACGATATGTAACTGCGCCATTTTCCGTATGGGTCATATTTGCTTCTTTCTTTAGAAACTTCAGCATGGAAATCACTCCTCCGTGATGAATTGGTTATACAAGGCACCATCAGGGATTTGAACCCGAAAGTACGATTTCTAGTCGTAGTTGTTACCAAGAATTGCTGTTGGTGCCTTTCACAAGATGCCTGACATATCGCAAGTCCTAAGCCGCCAGTTGACCGGCGCCCTGACCTCTGCATCGGATCGGATTCAAGACCGTTGGGTGTTGCTGTGGGCATCTTTATTGATAAAACAAGGCACCATGTGAAGTGGGAATCGAACCCACGAACGACGGGTATGAACCGCCTGCTATAACCATCTTAGCTATTCAATCTTTGCTGTTGGTGCCTTTTTGTCTAAGGAGTGAATACATCATCCGGGTGGGGCTCGAACCCACGACACAGAGATTGGGGTCTCCCGTTCTACCATCTGAACTACCGGAGATGTATTCGACAAGACGCTGTCCTTTATCATCATAAAGGGGGTCTCACCCTTTGTCGGCCTGCCCCGAAAGCAGGTGCTCCTTCGTTGAGCTAATGTTAATAGATAATGCTGTTAGCGTCTTTTACAAAGCGCATTCTTTATTCCGGAGAGGTTACTACGCCAGACCAGAACAGCGTCTATGATTAAAAGTCATATGCATGGGTTTGCTGTATGCGCTTTTCGTGATTTAAGAATACTGCCTGTTCAGAGGAAAAACACGGAAAAAAAGTTGCGAACTCAAGAGCAACTACCTAAAAGTCTGCGAAAAATTGGTTCAAACCCATTCCAGACCGCAGTTGGCAAGGAGCTGTTCTTTCATTTGGACACCTCCTGTGGTAAAATGAGGCCATAAACTGCAGGAGGTGGATTTCGTGGCATATAGTGAGTTGGTCAAGAGTTTTGAGCGTATCCGGAGCTACATGCGCGAATTCTATGTCTATGGGTTTAAGAGTCGGGAAGAGTACAGCATCAAGAGTGCCCGCAGCTACGATAATGAGCGGCGAAGAATTGAGAGTTGGATCGGCGACTTTATGTCCTTCCATCAGGACACATCCGGCAAGAATGTATTCCTCTCGGTTGACAGCAGGCGGATCCCACACAACCCGCTCCACAAGGCTTTTAAAGCCAAAAGCTTTACCGATAAGGACATCACCCTCCACTTCTATGTGATGGACCTGCTGGCCGATGGCAGCGCGCTTTCTTCCAGAGAGATTGTCGATTGCATCAATGATGACTATCTCTCTCATTTCAGCGGCGCCTTCTCTCCAGACGAATCCACCGTGCGGAAAAAGCTCAAGGAATATGAGGCGCTTGGTCTGCTAAGCTCCGAGAAATGCGGTCGTGAGGTACTCTACCGGAGAACGGATGATAACACCGTTGATTTGAATACCTGGGCAGACGCCCTATCCTTTTTCTCCGAGGAGGATCCACTCGGGGTGATTGGCTCCTTCTTGATCGATAAATTGGAAAAACCTTCTGATAGCTTCCGATTCAAACATCACTACATGCTCCACGCCCTGGACAGTGATGTCCTCTGTGATCTGTTGGCGGCAATCGATGAAAAAAGAGCTGCGGAACTGACCGTCAGGAGCCTGCGGAGTGGCCGCGACTATCAAAGGACGGTTTGTCCTCTGAAGATCTATGTCAGCACCCAGTCCGGGCGCCAGTATCTGCTCGGCTACCATTACCGGGGGCGGCACTTATCTTTCTTCCGGTTGGATGCCATCAAAAAGGTCACGATTGGGAATGTCGAGAAACACTACAGCAAGTACTTAGGGTACCAGGAGAAGTTTGACCAGCACCTTTGGGGTGTCTCAACGGGTCCCGACCATAATTTGGATCATATTGAAATGACGGTCCATTTTGACCCGGGCGAGGAATTCGTGCTGCACCGCCTGGAGCGCGAGAAGCGCCATGGTACAGTCGAACTATTGGACTCACAGACTTGCAGGTTTTCAGCCGATGTCTATGATGCCTCAGAGATACTGCCCTGGCTGCGCACCTTCATCGGCCGCATTGTAGATCTCAAATGCTCCAGCCAGTATGTTTTGGATATGTTCCAAGAAGATTTGGCTCGGATGGACGCTCTGTACGGAGGTGGCAACGATGTTATTCAGTGAGATCTACGGAAGCTATTTCAATGTCGTCGCAGCTGTCCTTTCCGAAGCATCCGATGGGAAGTTGACAGATCGAAGAATGACCGAGCTTGTCCGGGAAAAGGCTTTCGCGGAAAGCGCGCTTGCAATTCCGGCAGCGCTGAAATCCGGAACCTGGCCTTTACTCGATCAGGAGTATCATTCCATACTTCACCACAAGCCAACCATGCCTTTGACAATGCTCCAAAAGAGATGGCTCAAAGCGCTGCTGTCTGATCCCAGAATCGCTCTGTTTGATCCGGACACGACCGGGCTGGAAGATGTTGATCCGCTGTATGCTCAGGACACCTTCATTCTCTTTGACCAGTACGCGGACGGAGATCCGTATGGGGATCCCGCCTACATAGCTTGCTTCCAAACAGCACTGAAGGCAATTCGAAAGAAGAGAAAACTGCGTATCCGGTTCCGTGGCCATACCGGCGCCCGCCATTCGATCGAGTGTATACCTTACCGCCTGGAATATTCCGCCAAGGACGATAAGTTCAGGTTACTGGCAACCGGCAAGCGACGGCTCAACACGATCAATATGGCTCGTGTGCGTTCATGCGAGTTGCTGGATGCCTATGATCCCAAATCCATCACGCTGCCTCAGGAAAATTCCGAAGAGCTTGTAATGCTGCTTCATGACGAGCGCAACGGGCTGGAACGTGTGCTGCTACACTTCTCCCATTTTGAAAAAGAGACTCAGAAGTTGGCCGATCGGCTCTATCAGATCAGGCTCCGTTACGACAAGGACGATGAGACCGAGCTGCTTATTAGGGTGCTGTCCTTCGGCCCGGTGCTGGAAGTCATTGAACCAAGCGCTTTTGTCACGCTGATGAGAAAGCGGATTGCCGTTCAGAAACAGCGCTTCTGCCAATAATTCTCCTAAGCACAGAAAAAACCATCATTCGTCAGAAAGGCTGCACGAGAAATGACTGATAACGAAACCAATTTGACCTTACTGAATGTGAATCAGATTGTGAGCCTATTGTCCCGGGCCTATATCAAGCTCATCAAAAACGGTACCCCACTAAAATCTTTTCCCTCCGTGATGCTGTGGGGGCCTCCGGGTATCGGCAAATCCCAGGGTGTTCGTGAGATAGCGGGCAACATCCAGGCTAAGACCGGAAAAAAGGTTTCCATCACAGATGTACGCCTGTTGCTATTCAACCCGGTAGATCTCAGAGGCATCCCGACGACCAACGCGGATAAAACCCTATCGGTGTGGCTGAAGCCTCAGATTTTCCAGATGGATGAAAGTGAAGATGTGATCAACATCCTCTTCCTAGACGAGATCACCGCCGCACCGCAGTCGGTGCAGGCCGCTGCCTATCAGATCACGCTGGATCGCGTTATTGGTGAGCATAAGCTGCCGGAGAACTGTATCGTCATTGCCGCTGGCAACCGCGTTACCGATAAATCCGTTGCCTATAATATGCCACGCGCATTAGCCAACCGTCTCTTGCACATTACTGTGAAGGGCGATCCTGACTCCTGGCACGACTGGGCTGTCAAATCAGGCATTCACCGCTTTGTCACCAGTTTTCTGGAGTATAACCCAACCGCTCTCATGCGCTCCGATAGCCCTGAATCCACCTTGGCTTTTCCAACACCTCGTTCCTGGGAGATGGTCAGCAACATCCTTACCAATATCTCAGAAAACATGGACGCAATTCAGCCTTTGATATCCGGCTGTATCGGGGCAAGCGTAACTTACAATTTTGCGAAATGGTGCACTCTGTTTTCAAACCTGCCTTCAATCGAAGACATCTTCGCCGGGAAAAAGACTGCTGTTGAGAAGTCTCCGGAAATGCAGGAGGCCCTTAGGGCTGAGATGGTCGCCTATGCGCGTCAGCATCCGGGAAAGGAGCTCATCAACAACTCTATAGTATTCGCTTGTGATCTTCCTTGGACTTTCCGCACCAACCTCCTCCATGATTATCAGCTCATCCCTAAGCTCTGCCCCATTCTTGCAGAAAACGCAATATACCTGGATGCGGTTAAGGCAGGCATGAAATGACTGATAAGCGAATCAATAAGCTCAAAAGAAAACTCCAGGAGGCCCGGTATCGGCTTCTGACACGGGAGCCGGAGTTGGCGGCGCCGCTGGTAGAGATGTTGTTTGTCACCAATGTGGATGTGCGCCGGATGTCAACAAACGGGAGTTGCATCTACTTTGACGCGAGCTGGTTGGAAAAGCTCGACGACAACAGCTTGGATTTTGCGCTCTGCCACCAGCTCATGCATATCCGGTTAGGGCATCTCTCACGCCCGCAGTTTTATAAAGGTGACCGTTTTCACTTTGCCTGCAATATCGTTGTCAACTCCTCGCTTATCCGGTATGACTTCACGGATGACAAGCTCCCTGGAATCGGCGAGATCCACCATGAGACTTTTTATCCCAAAGTTGAAGGCTGCGAGTTGACGCCTTACGAGGCATTTCAGATGACACCTTTGGATCCTTCCACGTTGAGTGATGCGCAGCGCCGCAATCTCCTGCTGGATTCAGATGAGTGGTGGGATAGGCCGAACGCCCGCACCGAGGATGGGGTCCTGATTCTCAGCCCGGATGACCCTGATCCCGATGACCTAATTCCATCTGAGCGCATTCGAGGAATCATCGAGCGAGTGTGCAAAGGGTTCCGCAAGCAGGAGATGCCTGAAGTATATCGCCCGGAAGCAGATGATGATGACGAACTGGACGATCTCATCTTCGAGTATACAACACGCCCGAGTGCGAATCTCAAAGAGGCAATTCGGGAAATCCGGGGTTCAAAGGACCGCGATGCAGAAAACTATGACAGTAGCACCCTTTGTGAGCGCGTCCTTCACCGATCGAAAATCACGACTCACGATTGGCAATCTCTCTTGAACCACTTTATCATGGACGAAACAAGGGACTACAGCTTTACCCCTCCCGATCGCAGGCTGCAGGACCTGGACTTCTTTCTGCCGGATTACAACGAGTCTGAAACGCCCAGGCTCAATGTTTTGTTCATGGTTGATATCTCTGCCTCTTTGAAAGATCAGGAAGTGGCCATGGCCGCCGCCGAGATCTGCGCAGCTATTGAGCAATTCGGCGGGATGCTTAGCGGCTCCATCGGTTTCTTTGATTCGGAAGTCCGACGGGTAGTTCCCATTACCAGTGCGGAAAACCTGCTGCAACTGAAGCCATATAGCGGAGGCGGGACAAGTTTCCAGTGCATTTTTGATTATGTTCGGGAACATATGTCTGACAATGTTCCTTCAGAAATCGTCATCATGACAGATGGGAAAAGCGATTTCCCGGAATATGAGGCCTCATCCGGCATACCTGTGCTCTGGCTGCTCACCAATAACCGTGTTAGGATCCCCTGGGGGCAGGCGGCGTACTTCCGAAAATAGGAGGTATTTGTGCATACACAGGAACAACGTATTAGTCAAAATGCATTGACTTGCCAATTCCGGCCATTAACGGTACAATATGAGCACAGAATCATCACCATGGAGGTATTGCAATGGCAACGGATAGCACCCTTCAAAAAATAGCCGATAATCTTCTCGCGCAATTCGACAAGACTCTACTTGATAATTCAACAGATTTTTCTTCTTGCGACCAAATATTGAACGCAGCTCCCTCTGAACACAAAGGTGGGTTGGAGTCCCTTTACTGTGATCTACTTTTGGACGCACTTATTTCGGGTTACTACAGGTATTCCGAGATGGACACCAAGCAGTTGGTCGATGACCCACTATATACAAAATTCAAGAAAATGGTATATGGACTCGATAGATCGGATCCATACAATTTGCTGTACTACGCCATTATTGATTTGGTATCCGGAAAGAAAGAGAATGTTCTTCAGTACTTGTCGGCTTACCTAGATGAAAAAATCAAAAGCCTCAAAACAGAGTCTGGGATATTCACAGCTGAGGATTTCACATACATTCTGGTGGTTCCACTGAAAGAGGGCTTTCCCGGTATGTGGAGCGCCATAGGAAGAATGCTGGATAGAGACGATGTTGAAGCAGGAATCCCTGAAATGTGTGCTGCTCTGGATCACCTGTATTATGACTCTAAGAATGAGAGCATCATCGAGTCACTTACCCAGGTCTTACAGTGTAATCCGAAGATCCTGTTAGCAAAAGAACTCCTCGGATATACCTACTACAATATGCAGATGTTGGGAAATGCACTCTCATATTTTGAGCAATTTGAAGATGGAAAACCCACATCTCGCATTTTCCTTGAGGGCACCGTCTACTTCTGGATGGCATGGTGCTACGGAAAGAAAAAGGACTGTCTCAAGGAAGAAGAATACTATCGGAAGTCACTTGAGGCTCTTCCTGTCGGCGAAAATACCCTAAATAATCTAGGGTACTCGCTGTATAAACAGAGGAAATTCAAAGAAGCCCAAAGCGTATTTGAAGACTGCCTGCGGCAGAATCGAGATGTGCGCTATGCCGCAAATAATCTCGTGCGAACCCTTCTCGCCCAAGGCAAGAATGGAGAGGCTCAGAGAGTCATCCAAGAGCATGAGCGTTTTGTCTCAAAGGATTTGAAGAAGAGGGCTGAAAAGCCAGTTGGCAAAGTAAAAATCGCTGTCCCAGAGCCTGCCGTTACTGATGTTGAGGCGGAAACGATCGTAGACATCGGCGTAAAAAAACAGCAATTCTCCAGCGAAAAGCTTCTCGAAGATGAACTGGTGCAGCGGATGGAAATTGGCATTCCTGTATTTGGGATGCCGCTCCGTATATATCAGAAGCGAGGTGTCTATGGCAGGCAATTTGTTTTGAGGAATGGCAGGCTTGATATCCTTGGGATTGATACCGCTGGAGACCTGTATGTTATCGAGTTGAAAAAGGACTCTGGCTATGATGACGCTTATGCACAAACGCGAGAGTATATCGATTGGATTGAGGAAGATGTTGCAGTCAAAGGACAGCGTGTATTTGGCATAATATGTTTGAATGATCCGACAAAAGATCTCATTGAAAAAGTCAAGGCTGACGATCAGATGCGGCTATTTGAGTACTCCATTTCCTATTCAGAGATTATCTAACGAAGAAGGCATGTATCCAGCAAGACCGTCCGATCAACTAGACAATCCTCGTTTCCTTGAATGAAATATGTTTTATTCCTCTAATCGGTACGGATAAAGGCAAAGAAGTGATGAAGAATCTTTTCAAAGAGCAGCTTAAACGCCAGAAAAAGTAATGTCAAAAGGCATACCTTTTGACGGACTGAACTGAACATGAAAAACACGCCCCAAGAGTGCGCCAAAACATCGGCGTTCACTTTTGGGGCGTGTCATTTTTATTTGATATGTTATGGGTCATCGAGGAAGATGAGACCCGTCTACTACTGCGCTAGATAATGTACAATAACTTGCGCAAATTGAAAACCGCATAAAAGAAGACATAGCTTGCAGGCTCTGGTAGAATGAAGTCACGACACACCATTCTGAAAGGAGACAGCAAACTATGTCCGAGAAAATTGTACAGCTGAATGAGGAAATTATCAAGGGGCAGCTCAAAGAATTAGTTCGAGGAAGTGTAGAAGAAACCCTGAACGAGCTGCTGGAAAAGGAGGCGGAGTCGCTGACGCAGGCCGCCCGCTATGAGCGCAGCGAGGCCCGTCAGGGCTACCGCAGCGGCCACTATGACCGGAACCTTACCACGACCTCCGGCGACGTCACGCTCCATATGCCCCGACTCAAGGGTGTGTCCTTTGAGACAGCCATCATCGAGCGGTATCGCCGCCGGGAGAGCAGCGTGGAGGAGGCACTCATCGAGATGTACCTGGCGGGCGTTTCTGTGCGCCGTGTAGAGGACATCACGGAGGCACTGTGGGGCAGCAAGGTCTCGCCCGCCACCATCAGCGAGCTGAACAAGAAAGCCTACGTTCACATCGAGGATTGGCGCAACCGCCCCTTGCAGGGTGGACGGTATCCATACGTCTACGTGGACGGTATCTACCTGCGCCGCAACTGGGGCGGAGAGTACGAAAATGTTGCTGTTTTGGTGGCAATCGCCGTGAATGAGGACGGTTTTCGTGAGGTTTTGGGCGCTGCCGAGGGCATGAAAGAGGACAAGGCCAGCTGGGTCAGTTTCTTCCAATGGCTCCGTGGACGCGGCTTGGACGGCGTGAAGCTCATCGTCGGCGACAAGTGCATGGGAATGCTGGAGGCCGTGGGCGAGGTGTTCCCGGACGCCAAGTATCAGCGCTGCACGGTGCATTTCTACCGCAACGTTTTCTCTGTTGTACCCAAATCCAAGGTCAAAATTGTGGCGAAAATGCTCAAGGCGATCCACGCCCAGGAGAGTAAGAAGGCCTCCCGCGAGAAGGCAAAGGCCGTGGTCGCCGAGCTGCGCGCCATGAAACTGAAGGAGGCTGCTAAGAAGATTGAGGACGGCATTGAGGAGACACTGACCTATTGTGACTTTCCCAGCGAGCATTGGACGCGCATCCGCACCAACAACGTGATCGAGCGGCTGAACCGTGAGATCCGCCGACGGACGCGAGTGGTAGGGACGTTCCCTGACGGCAACTCCGCCCTGATGCTGGTCTGCGCGAGGCTACGCCATGTGGCAGGTACCCAGTGGGGCAGCAAGAAATACATGAACATGAAGCATCTGGAGGCGGCTCTGTACGACGCCTCTATTGCCGGCTGACTTCATTCAGCCGGAGCCTGCAAACAATTTTGCGCATAAATCTTGACGGGACCCTGCGCTATCATGATGACCTTTAATCTGTTCGCCAACTGACCACTCTTCAGCTCCTACAGATCGATAACTGCAATCCCAAGCTTTGTGGCTCTGTGCCGTGCTGCAACATTGCAACATAACTTCACCATTAGTCCTCGACTTTTGTAAAGATTATCCTGTTCTTTCCGTGCGATGAACAATTTATGGCAAATCTTATTTTGGAGTGAAGGCACCACCCTGCATGGGCAGCTTGTTGACACCCTTGTAGTCCACGAACTTGTTGGCAGATGGTTTTGCAGCCGGCACTTTCTGTACGGTGCTGCCCATCATTGCCTTCATCTTTTCAATCTTCTTATCGAGCTTAGGGGTAGGTTGTCCATTCCGGGTTGCCTGCGCCTTGGCCTGCGTGAGCCGTTGGTATTGTTGTTTCAGAGAGAGTTCCTGCTTTGCCATGCTGTGCTCCTTTCTATTACAAGACTCCTATTTTCTTTATAATATCAAATAATATGCTTTTCTTCAAGTAATGGCCAGTTTCTTATAATACTCCTTATGAGAAAATCGGCGATGAGGTGCGGTCGCTGGTGGATTTAGAGCCTTTTGAGATACCTTCATCTTGGGAATGGTGTCGTGTAGGAGACCTCTTCTCAAATATGTCTGGGCTTTCATACAAAAAGGACGCTCTCGTTATAAAGACAGACAAAATGGTGAGGGTACTGCGTGGCGGGAATATCGGTGAAGAGCAGTTCTGTTTTAAGAACGACGATGTTTTCATCTCAAGCGAGCTCGTAAAGCCAGAGTTGTATTTGAGAAAAAACTATATGATTACACCCGCAGTTAGCAGCCTGGACCACATCGGCAAAATCGCACTCATAGACAAAGATTATTCCGACACGGTTGTTGGTGGTTTTGTGCTTATGCTCATACCACATTTTAACGACGATGTCGTATCACAATATCTGCTCTACGCTTTTGCTGCTAAACACCATCGTGATAACTGCCGAAACATTACACATAAATCCGGTCAAGCGTTTTATAATCTCTCTCGTGAGCAGATGATGAACCTGCCAGTCCCAATTCCGCCACGTGAGGAAATGGAACGGATTACTGCAATGCTGAAACGAGTGCTCCCCAAGGTAGCGGATTACGCTGTTGTGGACATAGAACTCCAAAAGCTCAACAGCAGTTTCCCAGAAGCCCTCAAGAAGTCGATACTGCAGGAGGCAGTCCATGGCAAGCTGGTACCGCAAGACCCGTCTGACGAGCCTGCAGAGGCTCTGCTGGAGCGTATTCGGGCGGAGAAACAGCGGCTCATCAAGGAAGGAAAAATTAAAAAGGACAAACACGAATCCGTCATTTTCAGACGGGATAATTCTCATTATGAGAAGTTGGACGGTGTGGAGCGGTGTATAGACGATGAACTGCCGTTTGAAATACCGGAATCGTGGGAGTGGGTGCGTCTCGGTGCTGTTTTGGAAATAGCACGAGGAGGTTCGCCCCGGCCTATTCAGCAATATCTTACAACCGAGCCAGACGTGATAAACTGGATCAAAATCGGCGATACGCATAAAGGCGGAAAGTACATTTACAAAGCGAAGGAAAAATCCGCCTGGAAGGGATTACAAAAAGTCGTATGGTCCATAGTGGCGACTTTTTACTCACAAATTCAATGAGCTTCGGACGTCCCTAAATTCTCAAAACTGATGGCTGTATCCACGACGGTTGGCTCGTTTTGTCGAATAGATTTGATTGCTACTCTGTGGATTTCCTTTACTACATTCTTTCATCGCCGTTTGCATACTACCAGTTCTGCGATAGCGTTAGTGGTGCTGTAGTAAAAAACTTGAACAGCGATAAAGTTGCAAATGCGCTCTTTCCGCTTCCTCCGCTCAGCGAACAGGTACGTATCGTCCAGCGCATTGAGAAATTGCTCCCGTTGGTCAAAGGGCTGTAAAAGGAACACAGTATAATATCATACTTTCTCACCAGCAATTAAGAAATGCTCCAGCAGGTCTGGATTAACCTGCTGGATAACGCCATCAAGTTTTCTCCTGCCGATGGAGTCATAACCGTGACCATCTCACAGGATGCCCTGCATACGCGCATTTCTGTTTCCATCGAAGGAGTGGGCATCGAACCGTCGGCGCAGGCCCATATTTTTGACAAGTTCTATCAGGCAGACCCGTCCCATGCCACGCAGGGAAACGGACTGGGTCTCTCTATTGTCAAAAAAATCGTTGATCTGCACGGCGGAACCATCACGGTAACCTCCGATGCAGGTACAACATTTGCTGTAAGCCTCCATAACGAATTGCCGCAATAAAAGAAATATAGAAATTCTATATTGTTAGAGGGCAGCATTTTTGAAAATCGGCTGCACATACGCAAATTCTCTGCCGGATGTGGACGGCAGCGCTTAAAAAGCATATAGGCTGAATCTCTGCCGGAGCCGCGGCCGGAACTGCACCGCATAAGCAGTGCCTGCTGCGGCTGTGTGCAAAAAGAAGCACAGCCGGAACGCTGATCATGCAAAGATCAACGTTCCGGCTGCTTTCATTTTACGCCGGACTTAGCTTATCGGTCACAGCCGACGGGAACCTCGCCGTGCTGCGCTCTTCCAAGCTTACGTCCGCCGAAACGGACACCGGCGCTTCCACCACAACGACCTGCACTGTACCCGTGCAGCTTACAGAAATACCGGTTATCCTTCCTGCGCCGATGTACAGCTTTATATCACCGTAAGCGAGATTCGGGTTTAGCTTTGCAGCATCGGGAGATATTATCTCTGCGAGCTGCTTGACACCATCGCCGTCAAGCGCGACTGTATAGGTATACCCGTCGGCAGTCTGGGCGGCGCTTATATTGCCGTTAAGACATGCCTGATACACCACATTCAGCAGGTTTACGTTTCCGGCAAGCTGCGCCTCCTCATCAGTCACGCCGGCGCCGCTTGCGTTCACCACGCTGCTGCCGTCGGTATAGAGCTTCAGATTGTTCTTGCCGACGCAGTATATACGCTTGCCGTTAGCCACTGCGGAGTCAACATCCAGTGTAGTATCAAGCACGACAGGGCCGCAGTTCACGGCCATTTTCAGCTTTGCAGCTATACTATCGCGCCCGTCAAGCTCCGCCCATGCGGAGATAATGCGGAACAGATCGCCGCTTATCTCCGGCAGATTCTCCGCACTGTTCTGCGCAGCGGCTTCTGCCACCGCTTCCGGGATAACGGCATCGCTTGATGTCTCCATACCGCTTATGACCGCACATACCTCAAACGCGCTGCCGCTGCTCTCGCCGGAGGCAGAAACTGTTATGCCCTGCACCGAACCGTTTTCAATGACAGTTTCTACGGCAGCGCTGTTCACTGTCTCTGTCTCCCCGGAAAGCGCCGGACAGAGCGTTTGCAGCAGCTCTGCCGCCTGCGCACCACTGATACTGACCATGCAGGCGCTGCCGTCTTCCGTGTATTCCACATCCCTATACAGCGCGGTTATTTTGCCGAGCAGCGATGAGTAATCCGGGAACATGCTGCTGATACTGTACGATTTGCCATTTTCAAGTATCAGCATAGCGTTTGAATAATAGAGCGGCACATTCTCGACCACGGCGCAGGTGATACTGTTTTCACCGCTGCGCTTCACTGCAACAGGTACAACAGTGCTTATCCGCTCATCTCCAAGCGCCGCTTCCACCGATACGCTCATTGAAAGCTCATCTGCCCTGCCAAACTCCATAAGTGCCTTGTATGGAGCAAGCTTTACGACAAGCTGCGGCACGAATATGGCCGCGGCAGCGCCAAGCGCGCAGATTAGCAGGAGCGTTATAATAACAGCTGCCGGATTCTTTCTGCGCTTTTTGTCTGGCTTTGGTACGCTCTCGGCACGAACTGCCGGAGTCTTTGTCTTCTTCTCCGCAGTCTTAGAGTGTTCTCTGCGGCGTCTTTTAATTGAAAATACGACCAGCAAAATAACGGTGAGCGCGACAGCGGCAATCGCCGCCCATATCCACCACACGCTGATGACGGATACCGCCGCGATGTCAGCCTCCGTACCGGCAACATCAAAGGCAAGATAGCTGCCGAATTCTTCAGTTTTCGCCTGTATCCAGCGTCCGTCCTGCATTATATAGATATTAAGCTCTCCTATCGCCACCTCCGGCGGCAGATAGTGCAGCGCGTGTACGTTCTGTCCGTCGTCGGGGATAGTGACATGGCGCTGCTCAATTATGCCTCCGCTAATAGGCGCTGTAAGGCGGGCAAGCCATGGCAGTCTCGGCGCGGAATCACCGCTTACGGCAGTTGTAAGCTCGCTATTGAGCGGGGCAAGTTCTGCCTCCGCCTCCAAGGAGCTTGACAGCACATCATCGTCACCATATTTTCCTTCAATGAAGAACACCGGGCGCGTATCTCCCCGCTGCTCATCGGATGGCAACGCGGAGTATTCCAGCTCATAGTCCGCCGTGACAACAGTGTCAAAGCGAAGACCGTCCAGCTCGGTTCTGTCCCATTTGGCATAATATCCGTCCTTCTCCGGTATCTCCGGGTACACGTCGCTGCCAAAGGAGTCCCCGTAATTGAACGTAACCGTTTTCAGAGTTTTCCCGTCCGCGACGAAGCTGAGGCGCATAGCTTTGAACTCGTCTGGGAGCGTGTCTATGGCCATAAGCATTTCATAGCTTATGGGCTCGGCTTTGCCGGATATGCTTCTGCCGTCAATGCCAGGGAGCGAATCGGACACAAAGTAGTTTTCCAGATAGTCGATATTTGCGCCCATCTGTATGGAGCTTACGACCAGATAGTTCATAAAGAACAGCCCGGTTCCAGTTAGATACGGCATTGAGAAATCTATCCATATGCTGCCCTGAATGACCAGTATCAGCAATATCGGCATGGCAACGGATTTGAACGTGAACAGCAGCACCACCAGAACTATCAGGATGGAAACGATGCTTACCACCATGTTGTCTGTTGCAAATGATTTGCTGAAGCTCCGCCTCTTTCTCGTAGTCGCCCGGCGGTATGATGAGTGCCACCATGTTGGAGGATGTGAAGTTATCGGCGACCATATTGTCCGCTATCTGGGTGGCATTCAGCTTAAGCGTTTTCAGTGAGCTGTAGCCGTAGGCATAGGGACACCTGTTTGAAAAGTACAGCCCCAGCACCGCTACCGCAACGAATATTACCGGCACGACATGCCGCGTCGCGTAGTCTATCTTGCCGACAAAGGAAATTTTCGGGACAAAGTTTTTATGTTTTGTTTCCTCTATAAGCGGCCCAAACAGCACCAGCAGTCCCGGCATAAGTACAAACACGCTCAAAAGCGCGTAAAGTATAGCCTTGATAAGACATATGCCCATGTCCGGGCCTATCTTGAACTGCATAAACAGCATTGCCGCAAGACCGCCTACCGTTGTCAGGGAGCTTGCGCTTATCTCCGGGATGGATTTGGTCAGCGCAGCTTATAGCCGCCTCGCGGATAGGCATTGTCTCGTGCTGCTCTTTAAAATGATTGCAGAGAATTACCGCGTAGTCCAGCGACAACGCCAGCTGCAAAATACTCGTGACCGAGTTGGAGACAAACGATATTTTTCCGAATACAAAATTACTCCCCTGATTGAGTATCATGGCAGTCACGAACGTGAGCAACAGCACCGACACCTCGCCGTAGGTCTGCGAAGTGAACAGCAGCACTGCAACGACTATGACCGCGACATATACCATTATCACGCTTACCTCGCTGGCGATCGTATCCTGAAGCGTATTTCCAAGCTCAGTTGAAATAAACAGATCATAGTCTGCCAGCGCAGCCTTTATCTCGTCAAGCGCGGTGAGACAGCTGTCGTTATCTTCATCATAATCAAAGGTTACGCTGTAGAGCGCGGAGGCATGGTTATAGCGATCAGTCGTTCTGTCAAAGGCAACGCTCTGCACGCCCTTTATTTCTGTCAGCGTATCGTTTAGCTTTTCCGCCTCACTGTAGGATATGTTTGCCACCATGACCTCGGCTGTGCCGTAGGTGGTGAACTGCTTTTCCATCAGATCCAGCGCGATCTTAGTCTCTGCGTCGTCCGGCAGGAAAGAGGTGAGATCATTTTCCACCTCAACCCAGTCCTTTGAAAAAAACGGAGAATATCAGTAGCACAACTATGATCAGAAAAAACAGATTTCTCTTGTCCACTATCAGCGTGGCAAGCTTCGTCATGAAATTGTTGTCAGGCTTTGATTTGTTTGACATAGACGCACTCCAATTATGTAATGTCCTTTTAATTGCCGTCCGATATGGCCGCCTTTTTTGTTCCGTGCAGCTTCATCACAGCGCTGCCGGTGCTGACGGTGCCTGTCATTTTCTCACCTATCAGCTGGATAACGGAGCTGCATTTAAGCGTGCTTACAATAGTAGACAGCTCATGGCACAGATACAGCACACCGCTGCGAAGCTCTCCGGAAACGGCATTGTCGAAGCCGACAAGTGAGATTACGCCGTTTATTTTGCCGTCGGTGCAGTCTATGGTAAGCGTACCGTAGCGTTCGCCGAGTTGGCTGTCGAGTACAATGTCATAGCTTTCCTGCATATTCCCGCCCCCTTTTTACCTGATAGAAAATAATCCAACGGACGAAATAAAACAATGGTCAATCCGCAGCACGCCGTCAGAAATCTGACATAACCTGCGATTTGTCATGTCAAAATACATCTCGAAATATCGGCTTTTATGTGTTATAGTATACTATATAATGATATATAGTACAATGCATAGTGAAGCGGTCATTTTCACGGAGGTATGACTATGGAAAAACGCACCTACGCTGCGTCTGACCAGACCAAGCACGCTCTTGCGCAGGCTCTGAAAACGCTGATGACGCAAAAGCCATTTGACAGGATAACCATACAGGACATAACGGAGCTATGCGGGATACGCAGGCAACATTTCTATTATCATTTTCAGGATATTTACGACCTTCTGCGCTGGATGTTTCAGGAGGAGGCCGTCTCTGCTGCACCAGCACGAGGGCGCGCTGCTGTGGCAGGACGGTTTATTGCAGCTGTTTCATTATATTGAAGCTAACCGCGCAGTCTGTCTCTGCGCACTCAACTCTGTCGGCCGGGATTGTCTCAAGCGCTTTTTTGAGACGGATATATATACTACGATAAACCACGCTGTAGTGCAGCTTGGTGAACAGATAGGCGCGTGCGCTGTATCGGATCCATCTGCCGACGTTGATATGGTCACGCATTTCTATATTGTTGCCGCCTCCGGGCTTATTGAGAGCTGGCTCACGGGGGAGTTGGACAAAAGTCCTGAAGAGATAGTTTCGTTTCTTGATGTGATAATTCACGACCATGTACGCGGCGCAGCGTTCCGTCTCGGTACTTCCGACAGGCTTATCTGAATTTGCCGCTGCAAAGCCCGCGGGATGGGAGCTATCCTATCTGCGGACATATGAATAGAGGCGTCCTTTCGGACGCCTCTATCTTTTTTTGTTCAGGTTTATTTCTTAGTCTTGTTATACTCCCGGATGCATCTCGGAGTGAGCATCTGATGCGGCGGGCAGATGGTGCTGGGATTCTGGTAAGCGGCCTGAGTAAAGGCCATCATGTAGTTTCTCAGGTCATCCATCGGTACGATCTCATCGACCATGCCGAGCTTTGCCGCAAACTTCGGGCGGGATTTGACATGGTAAGCGTTGATAAGCTCGTTCATATTCTCGATGATGTCATCAAGCGGCTGGCCTGCCTTGCTGGCCTTGACGAGCTGGCGGACATACATGGCCGCCGCCGCGGTCTCTCCGTGCATGACATAGTACTCGCTGGTGGGCGCCGCGAGGCTGAAGGGGTTGTTCTTTTCGCACTGCGGTCCGCCGAGGACATAGTGCGCCGCTGCGCTGCCCTTGCGCAGAGTCACCTCGAGGAATGGCGTAGCGCCGTTCTGGATAGAGTAGATCAGGGACTGTCCGAGGCCCAGAAGCTCCGCCTGCTCGGCAATATCATCGACGTCAATGCCGCTGCTGTCCTGAAGCCATATCATCGGTATCCTGTCTCTTTCACAGAGCGTCACGAATTCGCTCATCTTTATAAGGCCCTGACGGTAGAGCTTGCCGCCGATGCCGACAGCGTTTGCGCCGCGGTACTCGGGGTAGTTCATAAAGAGTCCCTGCTTATTGGCGACAATGCCGACGAGCAGACCGTCCATGCGTGCAAGACCGCATACGACCTCCGGGCCATAGTCAGGCTTGTACTCGTCAAACTGGCTCGCGTCGGTGAGACGGGAGATGACCTGATATATATCGTAGGTGCGCTTGGGGTTCATGGGAATAATGCTGTAGAGATCCTCTGCGGGGTATGCGGGCTCCATCGGAGGCGCAACACGGAAAAACTCGAGATCAAAGCCGGGGATATAGCTCATGTACTTGCGCAGAGTATCGGCGACAGCTACGTCGTCGTCACAAACCTCTCTGAAGAAGCCCGTGACCTCATGGTGCGTCTTTACTCCGCCGGGTGCGGGAGCCTTGCCGCCCGTCTGAGCGTTTATGAGCGCTCTGGCGCTCTCCTCATCGACAAATCCCTTGGGATTCATGCCGGAGAGGATGCCTGCGCCGCCGACGGCCATATTGGCGTCCTTCTGAGCGACGAGCACCGCGGGGCTTATGGAGTGGTATCCGCCGCCTGCGGGGTTCGTGCCGAAAATACCGACCAGAACCGGAATACCGAGCTGTGCAAGCTCTGCATTGCGGTAGAACGAGGCGCCGCCGCCGCGGCGTCCGGGGAACAAAAGCTCCTGCTGGTCGAGCTCAACGCCGGAGCAGTTGAGCAGATATATAAGCGGGATGCGCAGGATCTTGGCGGTGTCCGCAGCCTTAAGCAGGTTCTCCGCCTGTCCGGGCACCCATGCGCCCGCTCTCTTCTTATTGTCGGATGCCACTACGACAGCCCATTTTCCCCCAACACGGCCAATACCCTTCACCACGCTGGTAGAACCGTTTTCATTATCGTTGGGGTTATAGAGACTGTTGAGCGGGCACCATGTGCCGTCGTCGACAAGCGCTTCTATGCGCTGCATCGCAGTAAGCTGGCCCTTCTCATTGAGCGATTCGTCGCTGCGGCCCGCAGCCAGCGCGTCGGCTATAAGCTGCTTGATCTCTTCCTCGACCTTGACTATCGCATCTCTGTTCTCGTCGTTCTCGCTGAGGAGGGGCTTGCCGACGGTGGGCATATCCTGAAAATACCTGGGCATGGAATAACCGTATGTGCTCATTTTATTCTCCAATCTTTTGTGTGTAAAATTGAACGTTTATATCAGATAATACCCTTTTCCTTGTACTCTCTGAGCGTCTCTTCGGACAGGCCGCCCAACTCGCCGTATACGGAAACGTTGTCCTCGCCGAGTGTGGGTGCAGGCTTTGTGACATGGGGCTTCGTCTCCATGAGCTTGATAGCGTCGCCGTTTACGTGCATATCGCCGATGACCGGGTGGTGAACTATCGGGAACATTTCACGATCCTTGACTATATGCTCATCCTTGACGATCTGGCTGACGTCGTAGACAGGGCCGGAGGGCACGCCGTTGGCAAGGCAGCTGTCGACGATCTCGGTAACGGTGAAGTCCTTCGCCCACTCCTCTATATCTGCCTTGAGGTCTTCAAAATGCGCAACTCTCGTCACGTTGTCGATATAGCGCGGATCTGAGATCCACTCCGGCTTCTTGGCCACATCGTTCGCCAGCTTCTCGAAGAGATGCTGATTGCCGCAGGCAATAATAACGAGGCCGTCCTTCGCCTTGTACGCATTGTACGGCGCGGTCGCGGGGTTAGCGTTGCCGGCGCGCTCAGGCACCACGCCGGAATACCAGTATCTTGTGAATACGTTCTCGAGGCTGACGACGACCGCATCGACAAGCGCCACGTCGACTCTCTGCCCGTGACCGATGATCGTGCGGGCATGGAGCGCTGCGAGTATGCCGATAGTGAGGTTAAGACCGCCGAGAATATCGCCCATGGCGTTGCCCGCCTTGACAGGGCCGCTCTCCTTTGTGCCGGTCACGCTCATAAGGCCGCCCATCGCCTGCCCGAGAATATCATAACCGGGGCGCTGGGAATAGCGTCCGTAGCAGCCGTAGCCGGAGACTGCGGCGTAGATGATCTGGTCGTTGACCTCCTTGAGCACATCGTAGCCGAGGCCGAGCCTGTCCATGACGCCGGGACGGTAGTTTTCAACAACCACGTCCGCCTTCTTCACCATTTCAAGGAACAGCGCCTTACCCTCGGGAGCCTTGAGGTTGAGCGTTACGCCCTCTTTGCTGCGGTTGTGCATAGCAAAATATGCGCTCTCACCGTTGACATAGGGGCCGTAAGCACGGCTGTCATCGCCGCCCTTGGGGTTCTCTATCTTGATTATACGCGCGCCCATATCGCCGAGCATGGATGTGCAGAAAGGACCTGCAACAACTCTCGTCAGATCAAGGATTACTACGTCTTCCAATGCGCCATGCATATTTTCCATAATATCCATAATAAATCTCCTTTGAAACTAAAACAGTACCTTTCCGGTTTTTTATCGCGTTTCAGCGAGGAAGAAACGTGTGAACATTTCCGCCTCGCTGTATGTTTTTAGTATCAGCCGCCAAAAGTCAGCATGAAGAAGCCGGCCGCGACAGCGGAGCCTATGACGCCGGCCACGTTGGGACCCATAGCGTGCATCAGCAGGAAGTTGTGCGGATCGGACTCCGAGCCGACCTTCTGTGAGACACGTGCCGCCATGGGAACAGCAGACACGCCGGCAGAGCCGATCAGCGGGTTGATCTTGCCGTGGGTTATCACGCACAGCAGCTTGCCGAGCAGCACGCCGCCGACCGTGGAGAATGAAAACGCCACAAGGCCGAGCACGACGATCGCAAGGGTCTGCACCTGAATGAACGCTTCGCCGTTGGCTGTCGCGCCGACGGAAAGGCCGATCATAATGGTGACAATGTTGCACAGCGCGTTCTGCGCAGTGTCGCTCAAACGGTCAACAACACCGGACTCCTTGAACAGGTTGCCAAGCATCAGCATACCGAGCAGCGGAGCAACATCCGGCAGGATAAGCGAGCAGAAAATGGTGACAAAAATTGGGAATACGATCTTTTCCTTTTTGCTCACAGGGCGCAGCTGCTTCATTCTTATCTTGCGCTCTTTCTCGGTGGTCAGCAGCTTCATTATGGGCGGCTGGATGAGCGGGATAAGCGCCATGTAGGAGTACGCCGCGATTGCGATGGACGCGACAAGGTTTGGCGCAAGGTTGTTAGCCACATATATTGCGGTAGGGCCGTCAGCGCCGCCGATTATACCTATCGCCGCCGCCTGCTCCGGCGTGAAAAGGCCGGTCGCATTTGCTATTATAAAGGCGATGTAGATGCCGAACTGCGCGGCCGCACCGAGCAGCAGGCTGATCGGGTTTGCAATTAGCGGGCCAAAGTCAGTCATAGCGCCGATGCACATGAATATAAGGCAGGGGAAAAGACTGCTCTTTACGCCGCTGTACATTATTCTTATGATACCGGACTGGTACCATGCGCCGCCGTCTGCAGTCGCATCGTACATAAGGCCGGCTTCGGGCAGGTTAGCCAAAAGCATGCCAAAAGCTATGGGCAGCAGCAGAAGCGGCTCAAATTTCTTTTCAATGGCAAGGTAGAGCAGAACACAGGCGACGATGAGCATGACGACCTCGCGCCATGACAGAGCGGCAAATCCTGATTCAGCAAGCAGCTTGCCGAAGGCTTCAATGATTCCCATTTGCAGCCCTCATTTTCAGAGCGTTACAAGGACGCTTCCGCTTTCAACCATATCGCCCTTCTTGACGTTGACGGCAGATACAACGCCGGCGCTCTCCGCCTTGACCTCGATCTCCATCTTCATTGCCTCGAGAGTGACGACGACCTGACCCTCTGCGACAGCGTCGCCGGGCTTTACGCGGACGTCAAGGATGCTGCCGGGCATGGGGCTGACGACAGCGCTGCCGTTTGCAGCGGGAGCCGGAGCGGCTTTGGGTGCAGGCGCAGGTGCGGGGGCCGGAGCGGCCGGTGCCGCCTGTACGGGTGCTGCCGCCGGGGCTGCTGCATGGCCGATGCTGCGGCCGGTAGAGGCGCGCTCTATCTCTACCTCGTAGGTCTTGCCGTTAACTATAGCTGTGTATTTCATCTTTATTATTCCTTCCCTTTCTCTAAATCACTGCTGTTTGTCCGATGCGTCCGGAACACTCTTTACGGATTTGATGAGCAGCTTGTCTACCGGTATGCCGGACTCCATGCTCAGCGCACCCTGAAGTGCCGCGACTATATCGCCAAGCTCATCCTCTGCCACGGGAGCCGTGGGAGCGGCGGGCGCTGCCGATGCGGGTGTACTCTGCGCGCCTGTCAGCTTGCCGACCACCTTTGCAATTGCAATTGTCGCCAGCGCAAGCACAATAAGCACAGTGAACACAACAGCGAGTCCGGTCAGAGAGGTAAGCAGACTTTCGCCGAAAGACATTGTTTCTAACATTCGTTTCATCTCTCTTTCGTTTTGCGATTTTCCCGTATCGCGCCTTAAATACCAGCCGACAACGATACGACCAGTCAGTATTTTGCGAGTACAGAATACATTAAGTTTTACTTATATGTAAAATCAGAAATTTATCAAATTAGATAAGCAAAGGCTTATGATTAGCTATATTTTACAGTTTCTTTGTTTATTCTCCCCCTGTCTTTGGCTGTTTATTCCACTGTTTGTAAACTATATATGTACACTCCGTGTACAGCATAAGAACAGCCCCCCGGACTCGACTGAAACGTCCGGGGGGCTGCTCACTGTCATGGTTTTTTTGCATTTTCTTTACGAGGGATCGGCAAAATCTATAAGCTTCTGCTTCGCCCAGCCGATAAACTGCAGCGCCTTTTCCTCGTTATTCTTCAGATAGGATACATACATGTTTTTCGTGAACAGCTCCTCCTCTACCGGAATGAGCTTGCGGTTCATGGGAATATAGTCAAACTGTGCCTGCAATGTGGTGATAAAATACAGAAAATCAAAGTCTTTCTGCAATTTTTTGATTATTTCATAGTTAACGCGCTGCACAACGTTCATCTGTACGCCCTTGCTCTTCGCAAGCGCGTCCAGCTCGTCCGAAAATTCACCGTGCTTGCTCAAGCGGAAAAATCTCTGCCCCGAGAGATCCTCAAGTTTGAGCGATTTGCGCGAGGCAAGGGGATTGTTGAACGGCACAGATACCATAAGCCGGTTGCGGAAAAAGTTCGTACTGATGAGCTTTTTATCTCTATTATCCTCACATTTCAGGCTTGAAATTGCAACGTCATAAATCTCATTCTGTATAAAATGAGGTATCATTTTCTCCTCGACTTCGTTTATGGTTATAGGAATATTGGGATTATCCGCGCTGAAAGCGGGCAAAACATAGTCCGGGATATATGCCGAGGAATAGCAGAAGCGCAGCGCCTCGCTGTCCTGATGCGGAACGCGGAATTTCTCCAGCAGCGCGTCATAATCCACCAGTGTCCGCTTGGCAAAATTATAAAAGTCCTTGCCGAAATGGTTGAGATATATGTTCCTCCCCTTGCGGTCGAACAACGGCGTTCCCAACTCCGTTTCGACATTCTTCAGCACCATGCTGAGCGCCGGCTGGGTGATAAAAAGCGCTTTTGATGCCGATGTTATGTTTTCATATTCTGCAAGAACACAGAACTGACGCAGCTGTTGAATAGTCATAGACGCCTCCGTACCATAAGCTTTTGCTTATCATTGCTCGTTAATTATTTATTTTACTTCTCGACTTGTCAATATTATAACCATAGTATACCAGTCACCAGTCAGAAATGAATTTACTTTATATTCATGGGAAGAGGTGAAAAAGTCAAGAGTTTTTTTGAAAAAAGTTTAACAGCTTTTTTGCAGAGGCCTTTATAATCTTAGCTGCACGGTTGAATATACGTTATGCTATGAACGCCATGCGGTTATGATTTGAAAGGCAGCACCAGGAAACAGCCGTATAAACGCAAGAGACGTTTATACGGTAAAAAGAGAAAAGGAGAACTTTTAACATGACACCGCAAATCATCACAACACTTGTCATTATCGTAGCAATGTTCGCGCTGATGCTTCTCAACAAGTTCCCGCTCGCAGTTACCATGACCCTCACCGGCGTGGCGCTATGGCTGACCGGAATTGTTGAACCGGCAAAGCTTTACTCCAACTTCGGCGGATCGACCATCATATTCCTTATCGGTATGTCCATCGAGGTTTACGCACTTGAAGTAACCGGCCTTGTTGATATGGCGGCCTCCAAGATCTTCAGGGGCAAGGTCGTTGAGAAAGAGCGCGTCGCAGTTTTCGTGACGTGCATGTTCTCTGGCATTATCACCGGCTTTATCTCCAACACTGCACTCGTTGTTCTTATGATCCCCGTTCTTGCCGGTGCAGCCGTCAAGTCCTGCGGTAAGCTTCACCCCAAGTACCTGCTGATGGGCGTTGCCGTTGAGGCGACTGTCGGCGAATCCATCTCTCTCATCGGCGGCGCACCCAACCTTGCGGCACAGGGCGCACTTGAGGCTGCCGGCGTAGAAACCATGGGCTTCTTCTCCGCCGCTCCTCTGACCCTTGTTCTTGTTGTTATCACTGCTTTCTACTTTGCTACCATCGGCTACAATATACTTGTTAAGACCTGCAACTTCGACGATCCTCTGGTCACCGGCTCTCTCGACGCTCCTAAGGAGGCTCCTACAGCTCCTCTGTGGAAGTAGCTTGTCGCTATCGGCGTTCTTGTCGGTTCCATCATCTGCTTCATTATCAAGCTTGCCGATAACCAGGTCATCACCTTCATCGGCTGCATCATACTCTGGATCACCGGCACCGTTCCCGTTGTTCCCTCCCTCAAGAATGTTGACTGGAACACCATGTGGAACCTGAACTTCTGCCTTGTTGTCGCTTCCGCAGTCAACACCTCCGGCACCGGCACCTGGGTTGCAAACGGCATACTGAACATCCTCGGCGATAACGCTAACTACACCACCATCATCCTCTGCGTTGCTGCTATCGGCGGCATTCTGACCCAGTTCATGTCCAACACTGCCACCAATGCAATGTTCACGCCTATCTGCATCTCCCTTGCACAGGGTATCGGCGTTAGCCCGCTTGCTATTGTCATCCCCGCGCTGGTCATGGTCAACAATGCAGTTATATCCCCCATCGGCAGCCCCTGCATGACCGTCTCCCTCGCCGGCGGCTACCGCCCGAAGGATTACCTCGTTGTGGGTCTGCCCCTGCTGGTCATCCTTATCCCGTTCACCGTGCTTGCTTCCCTGCTGTTCTACGCAGTGTAAGTCCGGCACAGTAATAAACAAAACACAAACCACCAATATCTCTCAGGCCGCATATCCGGTCTGGGAGATACGGCGTATCGTGGGCTTCTCGTTAATTAAATATCCGTCAAAGCTCCCGCTACGCCGGAACACATCCGTAAAATTGCTAAATTGGAGAAAGAATTATGCTCATCAAGTTTACTGAAGAACAATCCATGATCCGCGATATGGTAAGGGACTTCACCGAAAAGGAAGTTGCCCCCCGTGACAAGTGGATGGACGAGAACGGCTTTGACTGGGGCGTATACAATAAGCTCTGCGAAACCGGACTTGTCGGCGTACATTTCCCCGAGGAGTATGGCGGAGCAGGCTGCGACGCCGTTACCAGCACCATCGTTATCCATGAGCTGGCCAAGGGCAGCGCAAGCATGGCTCTGGCACTGGATATAAGCTGGGTCGCCTCCGACATGATACTGCACAACGGCACGCCCGAGCAGAAGGCGAAATACCTCCCCCTCGCCGCAGAGGGCAAGATATTCGCGTTCGGCCTGACCGAGGCGAGCGCCGGCTCCGACGCTGCGCGCATTCAGACCACCGCTGTCAAAGCGGAGGACGGCAGCTGGATACTCAACGGCGGCAAGTCGTGGATCACCAACTCCGGCATCGCGGACTACTACATCATCATGGCTATAACCGACCGCAGCAAGGGTGCAAAAGGTATCTCCGCTTTCATCATGCCCAAGGAGACCGAGGGCCTTATCATCGGCAAGCATGAGGACAAGATGGGTATGCGCGGCACCAGCACCTGTGAGCTGTCATTTGACAACATGCGTCTGCCGGCAGACGCGCTGCTCTCCTCTGAGGGTATGGGCTTCAAGATTGCCATGCAGGGTCTTGACGGCGGACGCATAAGCGTTGCGGCGATCTCCTGCGGCCTTTCCGAGCATGCGTTTGAGGTTGCAAAAGCCTACGCGAACGAGCGTATCACCTTCGGCAAGCCCATCGCAAAGCACCAGGGAATACAGTTCAAGTTCGCAGACATGGCAACCGACATAACAGCGATGGAGATGATGGTTTACAACGCGGCAGAGGCAAAGGCCTCCGGCAAGCGTCACACTCTTGAGGCGGCGGAAGCAAAGCTGTTCTGCTCCTCACGCTGCACCCAGATCTGCCTTGAGGCGCTTCAGATTCTCGGCGGCAACGGCTACAGCAAGGAATTCCACGTTGAGCGCTTCGTGAGAGACGCCAAGCTCCTTGAGATCGGCGAAGGCACCAGCGAGATACTGCGCATGGTCATCGGCGGCACGGTTCTCGGCAAGTAAGACTGTTCTATATTTTGGAGATTTGATATGAAAATACTCGTATTTGTAAAGCAGGTTCCCGATACGGACGATGTTAAGCTGGATCCCAAGACCGGTAACCTCCAGCGCGAGGGTGTAAAGAGCATCCTCAACCCCCTTGACGCAAATTCCATAGAGTGCGCACTGCAGCTGAAGGAAAAATTTGGCGGTACTGTCGCTGCGGTCACCATGGGTCCTCCCCAGGCTGAGGACGTGCTGAAAAAGGCGCTCGCACTCGGATGCGATGAGGCGTACCTGCTGTCTGACCGCGCGTTCGGCGGCGCTGACACTCTTGCGACCTCTTACACGCTTGCAAAGGCGGCGGAGAAGATAGGCGACTATGACCTGCTGCTGTTCGGCAAGCACGCCGTTGACGGCGACACCGCGCAGACCGGCCCCGCGACTGCGGCTTTCCTTGGCTTGCCGCAGATCACGCTTGCCTCCAGTCTCTCCGTTGAGAATGGCTGGGTCGTGTGCGACCGTGTGCTGGAAAACACCGTGGAGCATGTGCGCGCAAAGCTGCCCGCAGTTGTCACCGTGTGCGACGGGATAAACACTCCGCGTTATCCCACCCCGAAAAACATTATGAAATGCCTGAAAAAGCCCCGTTACGTCTGGAATGCTGCCGAGCTTGACGCCGATGTATCCATGACCGGCGTGAAAGGCTCCCCCTCTTCCACGAAGAAGGTATTCGAGCCTGAAAAGCGCGCACTCAGCACCGTATACTTTGACGGCACTGCCGACGAAATCGCGGTGAAGTTTGTCGACATGCTCGAGAGCGAGCACGTACTGTGAGGAGGCATTGAAATGACTAAAGAAAACTACAAAGGCATCTGGATATTTGCAGAGCAGCGCAACGGGACTCTCAACCCTGTGACGCTTGAGCTTCTGGCCAAGGCGCAGGAACTCAAGGCGCACAATGGTGAGGATATAACCGCGGTACTTCTCGGCAGCGGCATTGCCTCTCTTTCCGATACGCTCATCGCCCACGGCGCAGATCAGGTCATCGTGGCAGAGCATGAAAACCTTGCATCCTACAGCGCACGTCCCTATCAGCAGGCTCTCACACAGCTTGCGGAGAAGTACAACCCCTCCATCATTCTCTACGGTGCCACTACTCTCGGCCGTGATCTTGCACCGCGCATGATGGTCTCCCTCAAGACCGGCCTTACCGCAGACGCGATAGACCTTGGCTACGATGAGGACGGCGTGTTTTATCAGACTACACCCGCATACGGCGGAAAGATACTTGCCCATATCGTCATCCTTGAGAAGCGTCCGCAGATGGCAACCGTGCGTCCCATGATGTTCACCCCGCTGGAGGCCGATGCTTCCAGGACCGGTCGTGTTATCACAGAGAGCGTTGTTGTAGATCGTGAGGACTGCTATGAGGTCATCTCCTCCGAGAAGAAAGACAGCTCCGGCGCTGCTATAGATCAGGCCGAGCTTATTGTCAGCGGCGGACGCGGCATAAAGTCTGAGGCTGACTTCTGTACACTCGGCGAACTGGCGGCTCTTCTTGGCGGTCAGGTAGCGGCCTCTCGTCCCCCGGTGGACATGGGATGGCTGCCGCATGAGCAGCAGATCGGTCAGTCCGGCACTGCCGTCAAGCCCGATCACATTATCAATGTCGGTATCTCCGGCTCCGTGCAGTATGAGGTCGGCATGCAGAACAGCGGCTGCGTCATCAGCATCAACCACAATCCCGACGCACCCATCTTTGCTATCTCCAATTACGGTGTTGTCGGCGACTACAGAAGCATTGTTCCCGCAATAATAGCCGAGATCAAAAAGCGCAAATAAGCCGGCATCTATCCTCTCTTTACAATATAAGCACAAAAGGCTCCTGCTGCAGCAAGGGTGCTCATAAGACAGTAATTCTAAAAATTACGACTATGGCATCTGTCAGGCGGGATTGGCAACAAAATAACGGGTATCTGGTGAAAGCCGGATACCCGTTA
>ERZ1106943.792-NODE-792-length-37714-cov-15.367774_pt1:5000-37714 | contig 37714 bp, 33 predicted proteins | sample MGYA00403671_ERZ1106943 | MGnify/ENA primary metagenome ERZ1106943 (study PRJEB35170, sample SAMEA104062427) | human gut metagenome | biome: human gut; feature: human-associated habitat; material: faeces | place: Denmark | collected 2012-06-14 ...
CTTTGACTGGATAGTATCACGTTATCCATGGGCCGGCGCACGCGAGTACAGTACATTGGAATGTATTCCTGCTTATGTACTCGAGGAAGGCCACGGCGACTGCGGACAGGTTTCTCTCTTATACATTTCGCTTATGCGTTCACTCGGCGTCCCTGCACGTTGGGAAAGCGGTTGGGTTACTCCCAAGGGTAAGGAAAACCTACATGACTGGGCCGAAGTATATTTCGAGGGGGTCGGATGGGTTCCCGTTGACGTTTCTTATGGACGCATGACAGCACTTAAGGACAAAGGCCTGCGTGATTATTATTCAACAGGACTTGACTTGTTCCGTATGGCAACCAACAAGGGTGTGTGTGGTGAACTTTATCCGAAAAAACGTTTTGTCCGTAGCGAGACGGTAGACTTCCAGATGGGTGAGGTTGAGACCACAAAGGGCAACCTCTTCTATCCCGCATGGAAAAAACGGTTTGATGTCCTTGATTAATATTACCGAATTATCAAAATATATTTCTGGTTGTATCACTCTGATATTTTCTATTCTTAAAAGCATAACTCAACAATGAAAATCAATATACTGGTCGTTTCGTCTGCATTCATGCTCTCGGCCTTGGGGGCACAGGCCTATTCATCGCTTGATAAGGTCAATTCCGAAATTGAGCGTGTGAATAAAGAGTACGCACCCGACTCCCGTCAGATACTCTTCAATGTCTCTGCTCATGAGGCTGATGGAGACAATATCTGCTATACGGGCTTTGTATCCGAGCAATGGGTCGCCGATACTTTGGACAATGCAATACGGAGGACTGGAGTAAAAATAGCGCCGGGCAGTGGCACTTTTGTGTATCCGTATGACAAATGGGCACTTCCGCGAATCTCTGTCGCAAGTCTGCGTACCAAGGGTGCTCACTACGGTGAGATGGCTACACAGGCATTGATGGGAATGCCTCTGCGTGTCCTTGAAAATTCCGATGAATGGAGTCGTGTCCAGACCCCGGACGGCTATATTGCATGGGTTCCTTCTTCAAGTCTTGCATATAAGACTCAGGCTGAGATGGACGCTTGGCGTAATTCCCGCCGCATGGTTGTTACCACACCTTACCAGACACGTGCATACACGACTCCAACGGCAACTGGTTTACGTGATGTTGTCACAGACCTTGTTTTAAGCAATATTGTTGTCGCTACAGATTCTAAACCCCGCAAGGGCCGTATAGAAATTGAACTGCCCGACGGACGCCGCGGCTGGGTAGATGCGTCCGCTGTGACTCCTATTGAAGAATGGGCCGCTCAGGAATTCAATCCCGAGACCATACTTGACATTGCATATTCCATGGAGGGTACTCCTTACCTCTGGGGAGGTACTTCGGTCAAGAGTCTTGACTGCTCGGGGCTTGCCAAGACATCTTACCTTGCAAACGGCCTTATCCTGATGCGTGATGCCTCGCAGCAGGCGCTTACGGGTACCCGAATCGAGCCTGAGAACTGGAGGGACTGCCAGGCCGGTGACCTTCTTTTCTTCGGTACACGGAACGGCCGGGTTACACATGTGGCAATATATGATCACGACGGCAGTTACGTTCACTCATCGGGTCGCGTTAAACGCAACAGCGTCGATCCTGAAAGTGACTCATATCTCTCCACACCGTTCCTTCACGCCGTGCGCATTAATGGCAACCAGGGAACACGGGGTATCACACGTGCCGCCCAGCATCCATGGTATTTTAACAAATAATCTTTCACCAATCATTCTTACAGGAAATTAACAACCCACCATATGAACAGAAGAAACTTTCTGCGGCTTGGCGCCCTTAGTGCCGCTGCTCTCGCCCTCCCTAAAATGTCGATGTCGGCAGCAGGCGAGCCTACAAAAAAGATTTTTACTCCGGGTCGTCTCAACCTCACTTTTGAGCCTTACGAGTTGAAATTACGTCATGCGTTCAACCTTGCAAAATTCCAACGTACGACAACCCCCGGAGTTCAGGTGCGCCTGACATGCGACGGCATTACAGGCTATGGCGAGGCATCGATGCCTCCTTATCTTGGTGAGAGCGTTGACTCGGTTACATCTTTCCTCTCGAAACTTGACCTCGCCCAGTTTCAGGATCCTTTCCGCATAGAGGACATACACGAATACATGGAGTCTGTTGCACCGAACAACCGCGCCGCAAAGGCTTCTGTAGATATTGCCCTCCACGATCTTCTCGGTAAGATTATGGGTCAGCCCTGGTACAAAATCTGGGGACTTAACCCCGATAACTGTCCCAACACCTCCTTCACCATAGGTATCGATACCGCCGACGTAGTTCGCCAAAAGGTTGACGAGGCATCGCCTTACAAGGTTCTTAAAGTTAAGATGGGTCTTGACAACGACAAGGAACTGATCGAGATCATTCGTGAAAAACGTCCTGATGTGCCTATATGTGTTGATGCCAACCAGGGATGGAATGATCGCGAGAAGGCTCTCGACATGTGTCATTGGCTTGCTGAGCGTGGATGTCTCTTCGTGGAGCAGCCTATGCCTAAGGAAAATCTTGATGACACGGCATGGTTGCGTGAGCGTTCGCCACTGCCTATCATCGCTGATGAATTTTTCCAGCGTCTGCCCGATGTCAAGCGGGCATCTGAGGCTTACGACGGCATTAATATCAAACTTATGAAATCTACCGGACTCCATGAGGCATATCAGATGGCTGTTCTTGCTCGTGCTATGGGTATGAAGGTCATGATAGGATGCATGACTGAGACCTCTTGTGCTGTCACCGCCGCCGCACAACTTGCTCCACTCGTCGACTACGCTGATCTTGACGGAAATCTCCTGATTGCAAACGATCTCTTTGACGGAATCAAGATTGTTGACGGAAAAGTCACCATCCCCGACCGTCCCGGTATTGGTGTGGAATTACTTGCTTGATTATGAAATCCAACGTATATACCCGCACTGGTGACAGCGGAACGACTTCTCTTGTAGGCGGGACACGCGTCAGCAAGGCTGATGCGAGGCTCGAGGCGTATGGTACAATAGACGAGGCTAACTCATGGGTCGGGGTTCTTCATGCCTCTGATGCTCTCCCTTACCGTCAGCGGGAGGTACTTTCTGAAGTAATGTCTCGAATGTTCGACATTGGCTCGACTCTTGCCACCGAGGCTGAGAGCAAATGGCAGCCTGCTCCTTTCCCAGTTGAGGCCGTGCAACGTCTCGAGGAAGAGATAGACGCCCTTGATGCGACTCTTCCGGTTCACAATCGTTTCGTTTTGCCCTCGGGGCATCCTGACGCGGCGAGAGCGAATGTTGCCCGAACTGTAGTTCGTCGCGCCGAGCGCCGTATTATCGCACTGGAGGCTACCGGTGTAAGCATAGATCCGACTTTGCTGCGCTTCGTCAATCGTCTCAGTGATTATCTCTTTGTGCTTAGTCGTGCCATCAACAAACAGACTGGGCATGATGAGGTCTTCTGGGAATCACCCCGTCAAAAATAATCTTTAAACGCATTTTTCGCCGTCCGCTGTCTATGTGTATAGCGGGCGGCGGGATTTTTTGACATGAACATATATAAACTTCTCAGACTTGCCGGAAGTCGCCGGGTGCCTTCATTCATGAAGGTTTTTGGCCTATGGGCATTGCATGTCACGGGACGCCGATATATAGGTATATTCTTCGATCCGGTGCTTGCATGTAACCTTCGCTGCCGTATGTGTCTTTTCAGTGATGATGAGCATAGGGCAAAGATGCATGGTATTGTAAGTGAAGAGCGTCTTGAAGAAATCGAGAAAGCCTTTTTCAGCCGTGCAGTTAAACTTCAGATAGGATGCAGTGCCGAACCGACACTTTATAAGGGTCTTGCAACTCTTGTTGAAAGGGGACGGAAAGCCGGGATTCCAAATATATCCCTGATAACAAACGGTCAACTGATTGCTGCCGGTAAGGTCAATCTTAAAGAACTTGCTGCCAATGGACTCACTGAGATTACTCTATCAATGCACGGCACACGTTCTGAGACATACGAGTATCTGATGCCTGGAGCAAAATTTGAATATCTCATTCGTCTCCTGGAGATAATCAAAGAAACAAAGTCATGTTATCCCACACTTAAAGTGCGTGTGAATTTTACCGTCAACTCCATGAATGTCGATGATTTGTCCGCTAATAGGTTTTTTGATGTATGGCCTGCCGGTTTGCTGCCTGATATCGTCCAGTTGCGACCTGTTCAGGATCTTGGAGACAGTTCGTGGAAGGATTTCGATATGCAGCCTCTGCTTGATAAATTTGACGCGACAATAGGTCATGTGGCCGAATTGTGTCATCAGAAGGATATTACTTGCATTTCCCCCGACCGGAATCAGGTTTCGGCAGTGCCTTCACCTCAGGACGGGATTAGTTCCCTGATTGAGGACGTAACCTATTATTATATCTCTCCGGATGGTGTAAACAAACCGGGTTTTTCTTTTGGCCACGATACTTTTTCATCTTACCATAAGAACCATGGTACTTCCCGTCGTCTTTTCCTGGCAATTTTTGGCCGAGGACTTTCATCACGTTCTCGTCGGACAACTAAGAAACTCAACTATACTGTAAAATAGTTCGGAGACATAATACTACTTATCAACCAAAAACAATCAAGCCCTCGGACCTGTTGGTTCGGGGGCTTGGTTGTACTGCCGCCTCACGGGGCAGACCCGGCAGAAATGTGATTGCTTGTCTTTTAGTCGGACAAACAGATAGTTGCCGGCTTCGTCAGACAAATTGATTACTTGCTGGCGATAGAGCAGGACACGGTGAGACGTGCGCGGCCTTTGGCACGACGGCGGGCAAGCACCTTGCGACCTTCGGGAGTAGACATGCGCTCACGGAATCCGTGTTTGTTAACTCTTTTTCTGTTAGAGGGTTGGAACGTTCTTTTCATCTTTATATATAACTATAGTTGTTTTATTCGCGTTTCGGAGTGCAAATTTAATATTTTTTTTTGAGATGTCAAAAAGTTTTTGTCTCAGCCGTTTCACTTTGCGTAGAGCAGATAGGAAGACAGGGGCGCGAGTCGGCCTTCAAGATATCCTTTTTTGACTTTAAAAGAAGCGTTGTGGACAGCATCTGTGTATGTTCCGTCAGGGAGACCTGTTGGCATCTTTACCTTGGCATCCTTCTCGGATATGTTGACAAGGGCTGCGCCCGCGTTTCCACGGCATACTTCAAGCACGCTGCCTTTATCGGAAACAACAAGTTCTTCAGATTGGCCACTCATGATGTTGCGGAACTTGTTGACCGCTACAACCTCGGGATGCTTGAACTCATCGTTCCCACGTTCGCCTATGCGGTTGTTGCCCCAGTAGTTCTCGCGGGTAGAGCCTGCGGGACGACTGAAGAACAGCGGACGTCCGCCCTGGCGTGCGGTAAGGAATACCCAGCCCTGGCGAATCTGGTCATCGCTGAGACCGGCTGACTCGTGAGCGTTGCAGTATGTATCGTGGCTTTCGACCCAGGTTACAAGGTGTCCTGCAGGTACGGGATGGTGCCAGTCATTCAGGTCTATGCCCGATGCGGAACCTTTCTGAAGCGCTTCGCGCAGGGTATGGCCGTATGCACTTGCTGTCTGGTCGATGTATTCGGCATATTCGGTTTCCTTGACATTTTTGTCCTGAAGGACTTCGCCGTATATGTATATGCTGTCGGGCATGAGCATCGACAGTCCCTTGACGCCTTCCTTGCCGGTAAAGATATCCCAGAAATTGTTTTTACTGGCTTGGGCGTCAAGTGGGTCTGAGGGAAGGCTTATATGTTTTGCCGTGTCATAGCGGAAGCCGCGTGCGCCGAGGTTGATCAGATCATTGACATATTGCATGTAGTAATGCTGGAAGTCTGGATTCTCGGTATTGACGTCAGGAAGTCCGCCCATTTCTCCGGTGGTGCATTGGTACCGGTCGTTGTAGTCGGTGATAGGAGTGAACCCATTGGCGTGGTAGAGCTTGTCGTGACCGCCGACTGCATTGTCAAGTCCCGGAAGTACGGCATGGTGGTCAATTGCCGTGTGGTTGGGAAGGACGTCTACAATAACTTTGACGCCATATTTGTATGCGCTGTCACACATGGCGCGGAAGGCATTGCGGTCGCCGAGCATATAGTTGCCTATGGTCCAGTCGGTGGGCTGATAATAATAGTACCATTTGCCCATTACTGAATCTCCCGGTTGCGAGAATAGGGCCATGCCACCGTTGTCGCCGACATAACAGGCCTGGGCAGGCGATGTCTGAACGTAGTCATAACCGGCCGCTGCGATTTCGGGCATGGCTTTGGCTATGTTGTCGAAGTTCCACGACCATGCGTGGAGAATTACCTCATCGTCGGCGGGTTTGGTTGCTTTGGTGCGTGCAAGCGATGGCACCGATGCGGATGCGAGCAGCGCGATGGCTGTCAGAGCGCAGATTTTTTTCATGTGTCTGTATGTTTGCTATAAATTTGTTTTAGAAGTTTTTATCTATGCAAATTTACTAAAAATTCATGACATCGGCAAAAGTGACAAGTTAAAAAACTTTTATGCACGGAGTTGGCTTTGCCCCCTGAATGATTCGAATGATTTCAGGCGGTTAAAAACGGATCTATGTATTTACTGACGTTGTCTTAAATTGTCTGTGTCTGTCCCTGAAGTATACGCGACATCGGTGGAATATCGCGGTCTACCCATACATTGCCGCCTATAGTACTGTGTGCGCCGATTGTGATATTGCCTAGGATTGTGGCGTTGGCATAGATTGTCACATAATCCTCGATTATAGGATGTCTTGGTATGTTCATTGGGTGCCCTTGTTCATCGAGTTTGAAGTTTTTTGCTCCTAAGGTGACTCCCTGATAGATTTTTACATGGTGGCCTATGCGGCATGTCTCTCCTATTACGACACCTGTACCGTGGTCAATCGAGAAATAGTCGCCGATGACAGCACCCGGGTGGATGTCTATGCCGGTCTTCGAGTGGGCCAGTTCGGTGATGATGCGAGGTAAGAGTGGAACGCCTTCATGAAGTAGAAAATGTGCGCAGCGATAATATATCATTGCCTCGACCCCCGGATAGCAGAAAATCACCTCGGCGGGTGAAACGGATGCCGGGTCATTCTCGTACATCGATGTAATGTCCGTCATCAGTGTGAGACGGATGTCTGCGAGTGCGTAGACAAACCTCAGTGCCGTATCAGACGCCTCGCAGGTCGGCTGTCCTCCGACAAGATTGAAACTGCGTTCTATCTGTTCTGTCAGAAGTGTATGCAGTTGTTCTACGTTCACTCCTGTGAAGTATTTGCACATTTCCGGTTCATATCGGTGTGAGTCAAGCACGCCTGGAAAAAGAATTGCCTTTATTAGAGATATTATTTTGCGTATTGTGTCGAGAGAGGGGAGTGGGCCGGCATGTACCTTGCTGCCGTCATAAGCGGATGCACGTGCGTTCGCTTCGACAATATCGGCTATGGCGTGTTTCAGCGAGCGGGGGCATGATGTGGCGTATGTTTTGTTAGTCATTTTGAAATGTATTTAGAATTAAGGAAAAAGGAATGTTATCCGCTTACGCGTACAAATGTGCGCGCAAGACGTAGTTATGGAGTGAATGATTCAGGATTCCGAATCGGAGAACAGGTCGGTAGAGAGATAACGGTCCCCTGTATCGGGTAAAAGGACAACAATGTTCTTGCCGGCGAAATTTTCGCGCATGGCCAGATCGATTGCTGCAGCGAGGGCGGCTCCGGACGAGTAGCCGGCGAGGATTCCTTCTTTACGGGCGAGAAGCCGGGCCGCGTCGCGAGCCTGTCCGGAAGTAATCGGAACGACAACATCAACAACGGATGCGTCATAGTTCGCCGGAACCATTCCGGCACCTATGCCCTGTATCTTATGCGGACCGGCGTTACCGCCTGATAGTACGGGTGAGTCGGAAGGCTCGACGGCGACAATCCATGTCGAAGGCTTGAGTTTCTTCAGGGCGCGGCCTACACCTGTAATTGTGCCACCGGTGCCGACACCGGCGACGAATGCGTCTATGTTTCCGCCTGTGTCACGCCATATTTCGCGTGCGGTTGTCAGCATGTGGGCGCGGGGATTTGCAGGATTGTTGAACTGACCCATAATAACGCTTCCGGGAATTTCATACTGCAATTGCTCTGCGCGTGCAATTGAGCCTTTCATGCCTTCCGCTCCCGGCGTAAGCACGAGTTCCGCACCAAGTGCGGCGAGTATGTCACGTCGTTCACGGCTCATGGTTTCCGGCATACAGAGTATTACACGATAACCTCTCAGACCACCTATCCAGGCAAGGCCAATGCCTGTATTTCCGCTGGTAGGCTCAATGATGGTGCCACCGGGACGAAGTCGTCCGGTGGTTTCAGCATCTTCTATCATAGACAAGGCTGCACGGTCCTTGGTGCTTCCTCCCGGATTGAATGATTCGATTTTTGCAAGTATTCTCCCTTTCAGGTCAAGATAATTGCCGATTCGGTCCAGCGCAACAAGAGGTGTCTCGCCTATTAGTTCGATAAGGCTGTTGTATATATTTCCCATAGTACTGAATGTTTTATGTTAGTTACTGGTGTTAATCCGCAATTGTTTTCAGTCGATGAAACGTGAGGTCAGACCGCCGTAGGCATCGATGCGCCTGTCTCGCAGGAATGGCCACCAGCGGCGTACTTGCTCGGAACGCGCAAGGTCAACGTCGACAATTTTCTCTGCCTCTGAATCTTTTGGGGCCCTGTAAAGAAGTTCCCCTTGAGGTCCTGCTGCAAAACTGCTCCCCCAGAACTGTATTCCGTTTGTAGCCCCCGAGGGGTCGGGTTCGTGCCCTACGCGGTTTACGGCGATTACCGGCAATCCGTTTGCTATTGCATGTCCACGCTGCACGGTTGTCCAGGCCTCGCGTTGACGTTCCTGCTCGTCCTCGGGGTCCGAACTCTCATAGCCTATCGCCGTTGGGTATATGAGGATTTCGGCACCGCGCAGTGCCATTAGCCTTGCGGCTTCGGGATACCACTGGTCCCAGCATACAAGTACGCCGAGGCGTCCGACGGAAGTATCGATGGGCTTGAAACCGAGATCTCCGGGAGTGAAATAGAACTTCTCATAGTATGCGGGGTCATCCGGAATGTGCATTTTCCTGTAACGTCCGGCGATGCCCCCGTCAGCCTCGTATACAATTGCCGTATTGTGATACAGTCCGGCGGCGCGACGCTCGAATATCGAAGTGACTATGACTACACCCATTTCTTTTGCCAGGGCGGCATATAGATCGGTTGCCTCGGACGGAACGCTGACAGCGAGGGAACAAAGGTCAACATTCTCAGTCTGGCAGAAGTATAGCGAATCGTGCAGTTCCTGATTTACAATCAGTTTTGCGCCGTTTTTGGACAGACGACGTATTTTCTCGGCAATCCGTTGCCGGTTGTCTGCAATGTCGGAGGTGTTATGTTGCTGAATTATACCTACTTTAAGTGTCTTATGTTCCATTGTCATGTCAATTATACTTTAGGCAACTGCATTGTTGCGCAGTGGAGCGAGCCATGTTGCCGAATTAGGGCACGGCAGTCGACGCCCACTACGTCGCGGTCGTGGAAAACAATACGTAGCATCTGCATTGCCAGTGAGTCCTTTTTTGTCTGTCCGTAAGTTGGCATCAGTATTTTGTGAGGCGTTACGAGATAATTGGCGTAAGTAGCCGGAAGCCTGTTGCCGTCCTCATCGTAGATGGGATCGGGCAAAGGGAGTTCTATCAGGTTGTATGGCAGCCCCTGGAGAGTACGGAATGTCGCCAGTTGCTGAGCCATGGCTGTAAGCGGCTGGTAATGCTCGTCTTCCGGGCTGTCACATCCGCAGTATATTATCGTGTCCTCGGGCGCAAGACGTGCCAGAGTGTCTATATGGGCATCCGTATCGTCGCCTGCAAGTTCTCCATGATCCACCCAAAGCAGTCGCTGTGCTCCCAGAGCCTTGATAATGAAGTCCTCGATCTCATGTTTGTCAGAGGCCCCGTTGCGGTTTGGCGAGAGGAGACATCTTGAGGTTGTCATAAGTGTTCCGCAACCGTCACTCTCTATCGAACCGCCTTCGAGCACAAAGTTAAGTCTGTTGTGGTACGTTGTCTTGCCATTGAGCAGAAAGTCGAATGCTTTATTATCAAACAATTTTCGGGTGACAAGGTTGTCACGGTCGGCGGCGAATTTAAGCCCCCAGCCATTGAACTTGAAGTCGTTCAGTATATATTCTCCGTTAGCCGCAACACATGTCAGCGGACCGAAGTCTCGCGTCCATGTGTCATTTGTAGGGACTTCGACGAAAATTATGCCCGAGCCGCTTTCCGAATGAGCCTCGAGGTCGCCGAGACGCGTTCGTGCCTCGGAGAGGTCAGGTCCGGCGAGGAGTATATGCAGTCCCGGTTGTTTCATGGCTCGGATTATCGCCTCGTAACAATCTTGGACCTCAGCGAGCATATAGGCCCAGTCTGTATCGGTATGGGGCCATGCCATGAGTATGGCGCTCTGGGCTTCCCATTCGGCCGGCAGACGATGCAGTGACTCTGTATTATGGCCTTTCATAGTCGTTTATTCACCGTCATCGCTATATTCGTCCAGAACGTCCCATACGGATTCGCGGTTCTCGAGGTATTCCTCACAGAAATCCTTGAAGGCGTGACGCTCGCTCAGCGAATTCTCCTCACAGTATGCTCTATACTCCTTCTGGAGTTCAGGATCATCGGAAATTATGCGTTTGAATTCTGCCTCGGCAACATCGAGGCTTCCATGTTCCTCTATCAGGGAAACAAAGAAATCGGTGATATCATTTTGGTTTTCGTACATCAGAAACTTTCGTCTTGTATGGTCGTACCGCTCTGGTACAGTGATGATTAAGGTTGAAATTGGAATATAAGGCGTTTTTCGATGCCATTACGTTTCCAAAACTACTAATAAAAGCCCGAATATAAGCCTGTTCGCCAATTAAAATGTGTTAAATGTGCCCAAAAAACTTATGGCAGAACTTTCCGAATATTCGGATGTTAATTATATATATGTGATTAGGCTTGTCCTAAATCTTACATTATTTTCATGAAAAATATCAATATTATGAAAAAGATTCTAATGCTGCTTGTAGGCGTTCTCGCACTTAGCCTTACTTCGTGCTCGCCGTTTGCTCTGGTAAATTCCCAGACATTCAATAACGCTGATCTTGCCAATTACAGGACATTCCGTATCGTGACTCCGGACGAAGGCAAGATGATACCTGGAATGACAATGGTCACTTACTATAACATCGCTGCGGCCATACGCGAGCAGATGATCATGCGAGGCTTCACTGAAGACCCGAACTCCCCGTTGCTTATCAACATCGGCCTTACTGTACACCGCGAGATTGACACCGAACCTGCATATATGGCCTACGGCGGTCCTGCCTACGGACCCAACTGGGGACCATACTGGGGCGGTTACGCACCATTCTATATGTATCCGTACAGTTACTATTGGCCTACGATCAATCCGAATGCCGAGGTCATAACCGGCATCTACCGTGAGGGAGTGCTTACAATGGATTTCATCAACTTCCCGGAGAAATTGCCGCTTTACACGGCTTCCGTAGCAACTATACTTAATAATGGGGAGCCCCAGTCTTACCGTAATCTTCAGGATATAAACAAGGCTGTGCAGACACTCTTCTCACGCTTTCCCGTTCCGTTGCTGCCGCAGTATCGCTAAGAATCTTCCGGTTGAAAATCAATGATGTCACGCTGGCCGGTATCGATAAGATATTGGTCAGCGTCTCTTCATGCGCCTGTGGATTATGTATCCAGAGACCAGCACAAGAAGAATTGCCACTCCCGAGATAAATACGAACATGGAAGACAGAGGACCGAGGAATGGGTCGTAGCAACGGCCCACATGTAACTCCAGGGCAAAGTTCCAGAGGGACATGGGCTGTGAGCGCAAGAGTTCGCTCTCCGGGAGTTTGCTGTCCGAACCCTCGGCATAATCGAAAACTGTGTTTTCGTTAAGGTCATGGCTGTATCCGCTGACAAGGTGGTCGCTTAATATAAAGCCGCCGGCTTCGGAGGAATCAAATATTTCGTCTGTAAAATAGTCCCGGCTCTGTCCTGTCGATGGATTCCATCGGAAAAGACCGCTGAACGAACCGATGAGCCATTTGTCAGGCGCGGTGTGTTCGAACACGGTGATACCCATGGGGCTTACCGGCGGTACCTTATCTTTGGGTATAATCCTGGGACGCCCGTTCAGGCTGTCAAGCCGGAAGAAACCTTCGGAGGTCGAGAGAAGCCATGTATCGGAGTCTGCGTCGAAACGTAAGGCACGCAGCCGGTCGTGCCACTTGTCACCGGTATCCATCGTCGATGCCGGCAGCGGTTTGGTGGAATTCAGCACGAATGGTACCATCAGCGGCGGCCTCAGGCACATGCCAGTGAGAACAATGAGCAAAGTCAGCGGAAGAGTGACATACCCCACGCTGTTGTGCCACTTTACGTTCCATCTGAATACACGGATTTTCCGGGTGGCCTTGAGGTGTTTGCGTGTACGCGCACGGATAGGGTAGGGAAGTATGAAGATTAGAATGCCTCCCATACTCAGAAATGCCAGAATTATGGCAAGTAAATCCACAATTATTTTCCCCGGCAGGCCGAACAGTTGGCCGCTGTGAAGATTCCATATGGTCTTGAATAATGAGACCTCGCTGATGTCGATGTCTGGCTCTCCAAGACGCAGTGATTTGAATCCGCCATCTCCGTCCTGCACAAAGAAGCGTGTTCTGGTTACAGCGACAACACCATTGCTGTCAGGCGTCAGGCATACGTCAGAAAGCCGTTCAGTGTTGCCCGGAAGATCAGTTTCCAGCCATTTGCCATCGTGATGCCGGTATAATCCTGATTGGGTGGCACACCATAATATTCCCTCGCGCGTACGTACAATATTTCTTATATTGCGGTTGTCGACTCCTTCAGGAAAACCGTTGTTGAAATCTGCAAGACGATTGAACCCTTTGTCTGTCAGCCATACGCCGCAGTTGCCGAAACCCAGCACGCTGTCACCGCCAAGGCCAAGGGTACCGCGTATGGTGCCGTTGTTATAGTTTTCTATATGGTAGGCCGGAGGCATGAACCAGCGGGGCACGTCTACGCCGGAATATGTGCTCCGGTGATTGAGTATTATTCCTGAAAAGCAGAAGACTAGCATGAAGACACAGCATACTATACCACCCCAGCGGTGATATTTTCGCCATCCTTTACATTTTTTCGGCTCTTCTTGGGACATATTGTTCTGCTTGGCCGCGATAATATCCTTCGTCTCTTTCACTGATTCCATGATCGATAAAAATCTTGTGCAAAAATACAAACAAAGTGCAAGTATGACAATACCCGAAAATAGGGATGAATCACCCGCGCGGGACTTGTCGCTTAGTAAGTTTCAATGGATGCCAGTGCCTGATTGTAAGAAATCAGGTTGCCGGATTTTAATATGGCCTTGGCGGTCTTGCGCCCTAATAATGCTGACGGATACTCCCAGAAAGCTTTCATCTTTGCGAGTATCTGGGCCTGTCCGCATAGAACTTTCGAATAGTGGCTGAAAACCATTTCATGCATTTTCATCAACCCTGAAATCACCTCCCCATCATTCCATTCTGACCCACGTATCTCTGCTGCCAGAGACGGCCGTTTTAGCAGACCCCTGCCAAGCATTACGCCTGACAGATTCGGGAAGCGGTTAGTGATTGACTTGAAATCCTCTGTTGTCAGCACGTCTCCGTTAAAGACAACAGGATGCCGCATGGTGTCGCAGATTGCGTCAAACTCATCAAGATTGATTTCTCCGCGATACTGTTGCAGTGCAGTCCGCGGATGTACGCAGACATGATGCAGTGGCATCGAGTTCAGTATCCCTGCAATTTCGCTCCATTCGTCAGGTTTCTTGAGGCCAAGCCGCATTTTGACCGAGAAACTGATCTCGGGTTTTGACATGACGAATTTTGCAACCTGTTCAAGTTCGCCGGGATTGGCAATCATGCCGGCTCCGCGTCCTTTGCGCACCTGGGGAGTGAACGGACAACCGAGATTCAGGTCGAGGCACTTATAGCCGCTTTCTTCGACAGCGGCTGCGATGCGTCGCAGTTCTTCCGTATCGCGGAATATTGCCTGAGGAAGTGTCTCGATATCTTTGTTGAACGGCGAGCGGATGTTGGCCAGGTCGCGTCGCATCACGTTCCCGTCGCTTTCGACGCGCATGAACGGGGCACAATATACATCAATGCCGCCAAAAACCTGCGAGTGCGCAAAACAGTATGGCGCACTCGTGTATCCTTGTAGCGGAGCGGAATATACAGTCATTCTTTCAGAAGACCTCGTGGGACGGACTTGAGTGACCCGGCTCGTCGTCATCGTCAGTGAAGAATTCGTTGGCACCGATTTCAGGAGTCTCCGGCGACCACAGTCCGTACGGGTTGTAGGCCTCTGTGTCGAAAGGATGTTCGCTCAGTGTCTCTGTGCGCTCAAGCAGATCCTGCATCAGGTGTACCGCCCCGAGATTCACGAGACGGCTCATCGCGTGCCATCCGGGACCCTCGCTGAGTGTTCGCAGATTCATCTTGAGATATATCTGCGCGTAGTTGCGGGCTTCTGTGATGTTGCCGAGTTTTGCCTGGGCCAGTGCTAGGAACACAATGATCGCCGGCGAGGTCTCGTGAGCCTTTGAGTAGGCTTCGATGAGTTTGAACATTGTGTCGAAGTCCTGCAGATAGAATGTCGACTCGATGGCCGCCGTGAAAAATTCAGGCTCGATTTTTTCGCCACGCTTCTTATAACTGCTGATTACATGGGAGATTATACCCTTGACTGCTTTGGGCTGCCGGTAGACAAGACTGTACAGTACCATTGCCCAGACATGTCCGATGGAGGACGTTATGCGCGAGGCTGCCTCGAAATCGTCGAAGTGGCGCAATGCCTCGGAGGGATTGATTGCCAGCAGGTGCGAGATGGCGAAAAATGAATCGGGATGGGTCTCCAGGAATACATGCAGCCTCCGGACACCTTCCTCCTGAAGTTCTTCCTCGGTGAGTACCGGAAGCAGAAGTGACAGGGGCATCTGTTCTGATGGGCAGGCATCGCATATCTCACGTAGCGTGTCCTTGTTCTCGGATGCTGAATTGTCGTTCTCGATTATCTCGGACTTGAACAGCAGTGACTCGCGGTGGGTCGGGTCCAGGGCCAGTGCAAGATCAAGCGATTCGGCATAATTTTCACGATGGTGCTGGCTGTAGTACTGAGAGCGTGCGAGTATCTGCCAGTAGTCTGCGACAAAAGGCATTTTCTCGACAAGCCGGGACAATAGTTCGGCTGCGCGGTCGAAGTCACGTTCCTGCGAGTATGTGTCGTAGAAGTCATATCCGAGTTCGTACAGTAGCACGTCCTCGTTGCCTACGTGTGCCGCTACTTTCTTGTAGTTCTTGTATATCCAGTCGAGCAGTCCGAAGTCATTGGCAAGCTGCACGAATCGTATTGTCTCTTCATCATCGAACGGCGGGTACTGGCGTATGAAATCCTCCAGGCGTTTCTGTACCTGCTCTTTGTTCGATACCGAGTTGCGCAGCAGCGCTATCTGTGTGAGCAGTGAGTCATCGTCAGCGCTGTCTTCCACGAGTCCCTCGGTCATCGACGGGTCGAGGACGTCCGAATAGAACGTGATGCGGCGCTGACGCATGGCCTCGCTGTCCGGATAGAAGCGGGCGGCACGCATCAGTGCCTCGGCGCGCAGATAGTCGTTGTTCAGGTCGCCGGCATAGTCGAAAATCTCCACGAGGTCATCCTCGTCGAAGAAATAATCGTCGGCGTTCCCGCGCAATGACTCCTTGAAGCGGTCAATCAGTTGTTGTCTTTCTTTGTCGAAATCTTCGGGCATATTGTTTGTGTCGTGGCCCGGAGGCCGGTTGTTCAGGCTTTTTTCTGGACTTTCTCCCAGGTGTCCTTCAGGGCTATTGTGCGGTTGAAAATCAGATTGCCGGGAGCGGAATCGAGGTCGGGAGTGAAGTAGCCGATACGCTGGAACTGGAACTTGGTGCCTTCCTTGGCGTTTTCGGCGACAAATGGCTCGACTTTAACATCCTTGACAACCTTCAGCGACTCGGGGTTCAGCATCTCGCGGAAGTCACGGTCAGCCTCGGCTGCCGGATTCTCCACGTTGAACAGTCGGTCGTAGATGCGCACCTCTGCATCGATTGCATCTTTGGCCGATACCCAGTGTAAGGTACCCTTCACCTTGCGTGCGGCGCCTGGCATGCCCGAGCGCGTCTCCGGGTCGTAGGTACAGTGCAGTTCGGTGATGTTGCCCTCGGCATCTTTTATTACCTCGTCGCATTTGATGATATATGCGCCCTTGAGACGTACCTCGCCGCCCGGGAACAGGCGGAAGAATTTCTTGGGAGGATTTTCCATGAAGTCCTCGCGCTCGATGTAGATTTCACGGGAGAACGGCATCTCGTGTGTGCCGCCGTTGGGATCCTCGGGATTATTCTCCATGGATACGGTCTCGGTCTGGCCTTCGGGATAGTTGGTGATGACCACTCTCAGTGGATTGATTACTGCCATCACGCGGGTGGCTGTCGCGTTCAGGTCATCGCGCACCGCGTGTTCGAGCAGTGATACCGAGTTGAGCGCCTCGTATTTGGTATAGCCTATGGTGTCTATGAATTTACGTATGGCCTTCGGGGTATAGCCGCGGCGGCGCATTCCGCAGATGGTCGGCATGCGCGGGTCATCCCAGCCGTTGACAAGCCCTTCTTTTACAAGAGTCAGGAGTTTGCGCTTCGACATCACGGTGTATGTGAGGTTCAGTCGGTTGAACTCAATCTGGCGGGGGCGGTAGGTCTCGTCCGCAAGTTCGTTCACGAAGTAATCGTAAAGCGGGCGGTGGGGCACGAACTCGAGTGTGCATATCGAGTGGGTCACTCCCTCGAAGTAGTCGCTCTGACCGTGTGCGAAGTCATACATGGGATATACCTTCCACTTGTCGCCTGTGCGGTGGTGCGGCGTGTGGATTATGCGGTACATGATGGGGTCGCGGAAGTGCATGTTGTCCGATGCCATGTCTATCTTGGCGCGGAGCACGCGTGCGCCGTCTGGGAATTCGCCGGCATTCATGCGGCGGAACAGGTCGAGGTTCTCTTCCACCGAACGGTTGCGGTAGGGAGACTCCTGGCCGGGCTCGGTGGGAGTGCCTTTCTGTGCGGCGATTTCTTCCGAGGTCTGGTCGTCGACATAGGCTTTGCCTTCCTTGATGAGGCGTTCGGCCAGGTCATACAGTTTCTGGAAGTAGTCCGAGGCGTAGTATTCGCGGTCGCCCCAGTCGAATCCCAGCCAGTGTATGTCGTCGCGTATGGCGTCGACATACTCGACATCTTCCTTCACTGGGTTCGTATCGTCGAAACGCAGGTTGCAGGTGCCTCCGAATTTTTCGGCGACACCGAAGTCCATGCATATGGCCTTGGCATGGCCGATGTGGAGATAGCCGTTGGGTTCCGGTGGAAAACGTGTGTTGAGGCGTCCTCCGTTTTTGCCGGCCTGAAGGTCGTCATATACTGTCTGCTCAACAAAGTTGAGGCCTTTTTTCTCGCTTTCGGGGTTCTCGATGTTGTTCTCAGCCATGATAGGTGATTTTTATGCTTGGTTTATTTTTATGGATTGTTCTGTCTTTCGTCGCGGGGACTTCAGTCCACTTTGTGCAGGGTGTGGCCCATGAGGTCCTTCTTGGTGTGAAGGTAGCGGCGGTTGTATTTGTTGGGTGTTATCTCGATGGGCACATTCTCTACTATGTTCAGTCCGTAGCCTTCGAGTCCGATGCGTTTCACGGGGTTGTTGGTCATCAGGCGCATGTTGCGGATACCCAGCATTGAGAGTATCTGTGCGCCTACGCCGTAGTCGCGCTCGTCGGCTCGGTGGCCCAGATGAAGGTTTGCCTCGACGGTGTCGAGCCCTTCTTCCTGAAGTTTGTATGCGCGTATCTTGTCCATGAGTCCGATGCCGCGGCCTTCCTGCGAGAGGTAGACTACGGCTCCGCGTCCTTCTTTCTCGATCATGCGCAGTGCCTCGTGCAACTGTTCGCCGCAGTCACAGCGCTGCGAGCCGAATATGTCGCCGGTGGCGCATGACGAATGTACGCGGACAAGCACGGGCTTCTCCGGTTCCGAGGCGATGTCGCCCTTTATCAGCGCTATGTGCTCGAGTCCGTTGGAGCGCTCGCGGAACGGTATGAGTCGGAAATGTCCGTACTCGGTGGGCATGTCGACTTCCGGACCTACTTCTACAAGCGATTCTTTCTGCAGACGGTACTTGATGAGGTCGCGTATCGATATTATCTTCATTCCCCACCTGTCTGCTCTGCGGCGCAGTTCGGGCAGCCGGGCCATTGATCCGTCGTCACTCATTATCTCCATCAGTACGCCCACAGGCTGGAGTCCGGCCAGGCGCGCCAGGTCCACTGCGGCCTCTGTGTGGCCTGCGCGGCGCAGTACGCCGGCATCCTGGGCATACAGGGGATTGATATGTCCCGGCCTGCCGAAATCCTCGGGCTTCGACTCGGGGTCGGCCAGGGCGTTGAGGGTGGCGCAGCGGTCATGTATGGAGACTCCGGTCGAGCATCCCTCAAGCTTGTCCACGGTGATTGTGAACGGGGTGCCGAGCACCGATGTGTTCTCCTCTACCTGTCGGTCGAGCCCCAGTTGGCGGCAGCGTTGCATCGACATGGGTGCGCACAGCACTCCCCGGGCGTTCTTTAGCATGAAGTTCACCTGTTCGGGTGTTATCTTTTCGGCGGCGACTATGATGTCGCCCTCGTTCTCGCGGTCTTCGTCATCGACTACGATTACCATCTTACCTTCCGCGAAGTCTTTGATGGCGTCCTCTATCTTGTCCAGGACAATGGCTTCGTTGTCTTGATTTTCGGTTCTCATGTCAGTCAGTGGTTTTTGCGATGTTGTCTTCTTCGTCCGCGGGTACCGCGGCATTGGCGTTGGCCGAGGTCTCGAGCAGACGTGCGTTGATGCGCCTGGTCACGTCAATCACCGTAGGCGCGGTGTCTCCGTTCAGGTGCAGGGGATATTGGTTGAGTAGCGCTATGACGTGGGGGTCGGTGGAGTTTGTCAGCCAGTCGACCAGTGCGTCATATTCTTTGTTCTCCTCGCGCGTGAAGTGCGCTTTGGGTTTCTTTATCTTTCTAATGCTTTTCAGCACGAAATTGTTGCTTGTGCCGGCGTCCCGGTCGGCTGTCGCCATCTTGTCCTGTATCATGCCGATGAAACTGTTCAGGCGTGGCGAGGCCTCCGCGGCGTTTATGTCCACTATCGAGAGTTCCTTGGCCGTGACGGTCTTGGTTGGCTTGCGGCGCTTGAAGCGGGCTAGCACACGCTTGAAGAACTCGGCGTCGAACATCTCCGTGTCGCCTACAGCCTTGTAGGTGAAGAATACTCCCAGGGGCAGCATCACCATCGTCGACATCCACATGCCGAACCACACGGCCACCTTGCCGTCGCGGGCGAACTTGTATCCGGAGTTGTCGAAGATGAAATAGACTATGAACAGAAGCACCGAAATCACAAGCGGTGTACCGATGCCGCCTTTCTTGATGATAGCGCCCAGCGGGGCACCTATGAAGAAGAATACCAGCACGGCGATCGACAGGGTGAACTTGCGCATCATTTCTATCTCATGCCGCCTCATGTTTTTCTCCTGCTCCACAAGCACCGTGCCCTTGAACTGGTACTCCTGCTGCTGTCGCTTTACCTTGGCTATGGCCTGATTGATGTATGTCTTGCGGTTCGACGGTGTCGCGGACGCGAACATCGAGTCTACGTTCAGGGCCTTTTTCAGTTGCACCGCCGGGCGCGGTACGCGCTTGGGCTCGTGGTTGATATACTTTGTCGTGTAGTAGGGTATGCCCATGTACGGGTGTTCCTTGAGTTCCCTGCCGAACGACCGTCCTATCGAGTCTACCTTCTGGTTTATGGAGTCGATGGCGACACTGAGTTCGGCTATGTTCTTGCCCACATACTGGCTGCGTATGCCTTGCTCGTCTATGCGGTTGAAATTGGCGTCGAAGACGAAATACACCTGCTTGTCGCTGAAGGTCTCGCGCCTGAACGGCAGGTACGAGTTTGCGCCGCCTGTCCCTATGGCGTTGTCGCGGAAGTTCTCGAATAGTTCTCCGCTGTACAGGTGCAGGAACAGACGAGTCTTGTCCTCGGTGAAGGCCAGGCGTCCCGAATCCGCCAGAATCACACGCGAGTTGTCTATGCCGCGGGTGATGTCGTAGATGATCATCCCGTGCAGGGTACCCGTGTTGCGGTCCTTGCCCTCGATATACAGGTTCATGCCAGGAATCTGGTCATAGAATGATTTTACGGGAATCTCTATTTCGGGACTCTTCTGGCGCATCGAGAAGAGCAGCGTGTACATCTTCGTCTGCGCTATGGGCAGTACGTTGTTCTGGAAGAAGAAGGCGCCCACCGCTATCAGCGACATGAGTATTATCAGGGGCTTCATGATGCGGAACAGCGAGATGCCCGCCGACTTCATGGCCGTGAGTTCCAGCCGCTCGCCCAGATTGCCGAAGGTCATCAGTGACGCCAGCAGTACGGCCAGGGGCAGCGCCGTCGGCACCATCGTCAGTGCCGCGTAGAAGAACAGTTCGGCGATGACGTCTACTCCCAGGCCCTTTCCGACAAGGTCGTCGATATAGCGCCACAGAAACTGCATCATCACAATGAACAGCGAGATGAAGAATGTCATTACAAGCAGCGGAATGAACTGCTTGAGCATATATGCGTGAAGCCGTTTTAGAACTGACAGCATAGGTAGCGTTTTGCGATAGGTGCGGACTTTGTATTGCCGTTTGGCTGCGCCCGCTAAAAACGTACAAAATTACGTATTTTTTTTGTCCCTTGCAAAAACCGTACTCCCTCGGGCTAGAAATCTGTCGCTTTATCTTTCCTCCCCTTCGCGTCAGGTATTTCTGTCGCGTTTGCTCGTCTTTGACTTGCAGGCATTTGGCGCCTGTTGTCCGTTGGCGTCACTGACTGCGTCGCCTACAGCCGTCAGGGCTTCCTCCAGGCCGGAGAGTGCGGAGAATGGGGCGAATTGTGCCGCCCGTGCCGACATGGGCATGGGTTTGCGCCGTGGATTTGCCGGAGGTGTGCGTCCTATTATGTCATCGTAATCCCCCATGGCCTCAGGCCGAATGTCCGCCTATCTGTGTGTTGCGTATGCGCTGGGTCGCCCCGTCGCAGAAATTTATTCCGCGCAGTATGGCGTTCTTGCCGAAGCGTCGCATGATTTCAACGATGGCCTTCTGGCGCGATAGTTCGCGAACACGGCTCATGCGTACCTTACGCCATGCTTCGATTTGTGCCGAACTGTCCGCGAACAGGTTCAGTTGTAGCCCTTCGGTACGTATTGGCGTCAGGATTGGCTGGGCTTTCACGCGTTCCGCGCATATCCCTATGCGGCGTATCATCCGCGATCTGTCGGCTATGCTGTCGAAAATCCTCAGGACACTGTGTGCTATCAGTCGGCATGACGCCGTGGTCTCGCCAAGTTGCACGCTTCCGTGCGATGATTTTTGCGGATGTGTCCGGTCCTTGTGCTCGTAACTCAGCCACAGCGAGACCCTGTCGGTCGCCAGTCCCTTCGACACCATGTCCAGGCACAGCGAGTCGGCCATCTCCATGACCACGATACGGGCCTTCTCAGTGCTGTATGGCGACGGTAGTACCTGACCGGTCTGCAGCGAGTGTTCGGCAGGACTGTATGCCTTGATGTCGGCTATCGTCACCGGCTCCAGGCCCCACGCGTGGTCTATCAGCAGTTCGGCGTTCACTCCGAATATCCTGTACAGCCATCCCGCGTTCTTCAGCGAGCATCTGGCCACATCGCCCATCGTATGCAGTCCCATGCGAGCGAGAGTCGTCGCTGTCCCTCCGCCGATGCGCCAGAAATCGGTCATCGGCATGTGGGGCCACATCTCGCGTCTGAACGACATCTCGTCGAGTTCCGCTACGCGCACTCCGTGTGAGTCGGCTTCCATATGTTTTGCCTTGATGTCCATGGCGACCTTGGCGAGGAACAGGTTGGTGCCTATCCCTGCTGTCGCGGTTATGCCCGTGCGCTCGATGATCCGCTTTACAATGGTTATGGCGAGTTCTGTTCCGCTCATCCTGTACATGCGCAGATATGGAGTTGCGTCAATGAACACCTCGTCAATCGAATAGACATGTATGTCCGCCGAATCTACGAACTCCAGATATATGCCGTATATCCGGGCAGAATACTCTATGTACCTTGCCATGCGCGGCCGGGCTATGTAGAAGTCTACCGCGAGCGACGGGTCGGTACGCAGTTGCGACGCGGATTGCGAGCGGACTCCCGGCCGCCCGCGTTCGGCATTTAACTCGGCCACCTTCTGCCTGGCCTCGAACAGGCGTGGCCGGCCGGGGACACCGAACGACTTCAGCGCCGCGCTCACGGCCAGGCAGATCGTCCCGTTGCCGCGTCTCTCGTCGGCAACGACCAGGTTGGTGTCCAGTGGGTCGAGATGACGGTCAACACATTCCACCGAGGCGTAGAACGATTTCAGGTCTATGGCTATGTATGTCCGGTTCATGATTGGGTGTCAGTATGGATGTGCTTCCGCAAAGGTAGGCTCCCTCGGGTGTACCCAGGGGGTTACATTGGTGTTAAACCATGTTAACGTTTGCGTCTCTTGGTCACGCGGAATAAAAATGCTAATTTTGCGGAACTGACCCCGAGTCTTTACATGACTCATGGAAAACAATATCTTGGAAAATAAATATTATGTCTATCAGAAATTTTATTGCATGCGCATGCCTCATCTTTGCCGCCTCCGTCTCCGTGGCACAGGAATCTATTACCGCCGTATTCGACTGGTCGAAGCCCGAAAGCCTCGACCCCGCGTTCAGGGGCCCGGAATCCGGCGATAAGATAGGCGTGAATCTCGATGGTGCTGTTTTCACTTCCCGGGGAGTGAAGTTCCGTGTCGATGACAGCCGTGTCTCCGAAGGCAGCCGCAAGGCCCGGTTCTACTGGGCATACCTCACAGACGGCATCGAACTCCGGGCATACATGGACACCGACATCATAATCACCGCCCCCGAAGGCATGGCCATTCAGTCCGTATCCTTCACCGGACCCCAGGCCGACAGTGACAGCCTGACTCCCTGCGACAATTCCGGAGCATGGTCCGGAGCGACATGGACCGCCGGCACCGATGCCTCCGAGGTCCGCTTCTATGTCCCCGTCCGTTGCGAACTCACCACAACTGCCGTCACCTGCAAGGCGTGGAATGCTGTCGGAAGCATCGCTGCCGATCCGCAGCCCGGACAGTGGTACGATCTCAGTGGCCGTCCCGTTACAGGCCGTCCGTCCGTCCCCGGCGTCTACCTCCTTCGCCGTGGCACCTCCGTTACCCGCCACCTCGTCCACTAAGGTTGACATTCATTATGCCATCCCTTTACCCTGATGGTCTCTTGTCACCCTCATAACGGCTTGTCACATCCCTGTCCATTCTTCGCCTTGATTTCCATCTTTCGCAAAAGAGATTTGTCAGAGTAAAAAAATATTCCTACCTTTGCACATGCAAACAGCAGGAGTAAAGCCTTGCGTTTGCACTTCGGGGCGTAGCGCAGTCCGGTAGCGCTCCTGGTTTGGGACCAGGCGGTCGCAGGTTCGAATCCTGTCACCCCGACAAATCTTTCTCAAATGGCTCTAATCCAAAAGATTAGGGCCGTTTTTATTAAATAGCCGGGACAAAAACGGGACAACCCTCAGCAAATGTTGCAAGATATGCGACTTCTATATCTTCTATGTCAATAATTTAGGTGTGTCCCTTTGAGATATTGCAAATTATTTATTTAAGTTTCGCAAGTATGTAATTTCAGAGATACGAGCATAAAAAAAACGACATGGTTTCTTGCCTAATTGGCAGAAATTGAGTAATTTTAAGTACCACCAAAAAACTAACTCAAGACCATGTCGATTCACAAAATTACGCCATTTCTCTCGGATATCAAAACGTTTTTCAAAAATTCCGATATGACAGACGCCATGCAGAACATATCCTCGATTCTTTCCCAGATCAGGATGACCGAGAGAGACACGCTTGCAGTCACAAGCAGGCGCAACTGCGTCTACCCGCTGCTGACCGTGTTCCAGATTCTGCTTCTCTTCCCATGCTTCGGGATAAAGAACTGCTGGCGCTGTCACAAGGACGGCACTCTTGAGACGCTTGTCAAGGCCCGCAAGGATGTTTTCTACCGTTTTATGGAAAATCCATTCATCGACTGGCGCAAGGCATTGTGGCACATATCCGTCCAGCTGTGGAATCGTATCCACGTACGCTCCGACCACAAGGAGCAGGATGTCTGTCTTATTCTTGACGACACTGACCATGAGAAGACAGGGCGCACCATCGAGAAAATAGGCAGGGTGCATTCCCATCTGGCGCATAAGGCCGTCCTCGGCTTCAAATGCCTCTGCATGGCCGTGACAGACGGCGTGTCGCAGATTCTCCTTGACTTCGACATAATCGGAGAAAAGGGAAAGAACGGGAATTACGGCATGAGCGACAAAGAACTTGAGCGTCGTCACAGGACGGAGCATGACAGCAAGGTCCTGCAGCAGCGCGAAAAAGCATACGACATCTCCAAGCTCGAACTTGCCAAAGAGATGATAAAGCGGGCGATACGCAAAGGCATAAAGTTCAGCTATGTTCTGGCGGACAGCTGGTTCACCAGCAAGGACATTGTCCGTTTCATCCACTCCCGTCATATAAAATGCCATTGGCTCGGCATGATAAAGGTCGGCGAGAACGGCAAGACAAAATATCACACGGAGCATGGTGATCTCTCCGCACCGGCACTTGTAAAACTCGGCAAGAAACTCAAGCTGCAGAAGTACAGCCGCAAACTCAAGTGCAACTATATCGTATACGATGCTGTCTTTGGAGGCGTACCCGTCAGGATATTCCTCGTGCGCCGGACACAGCACGGCAAATGGAACGGACTGCTCACAACTGACACCGGTCTCGATTTTATTAAGGCGTGGCAGATCTACTCCCGACGCTGGACGCTTGAAGTCGTGTTCAAGGACTGCAAGACCAATCTCGGATTCGGCAAATGCCAGAGTACAAGCTTCGCATCCCAGATAGCGGCCGCGACATTGTGTTGTCTTCAGTATGACATTCTTTCGGTGGCCAGACGCTTCAGCGATTATGAGACAATCGGAGGACTCTTCAGGAAAATAACCCGGGAAACTGTCCAGCTCTCGGTGGCTCAACAGATATGGGGCATTCTCCAGGATCTTGTCACGGCAATAGCGAGAGTCTTCGGCCTTCTGGACGAAGAAATCTACGATGCCGTTATCAATCAGTCTGAAGAGATGGCTCATATCGCTCAATTTTACAATCTGAAATCAGCAAGTTGAACTTGCGAAACTTAAATTAATAAAATCCATGAGGGAACATGAGGGAACAACATAAAAAATATTTGCTCATTCCATTTTTTTATATTAACTTTGTCGCTGAAGCAGGGGTGCTCCCGACGGAGCTGAGATTATACCCTGTGAACCTGACGCGGATAATGCCGACGAAGGGAGCTTCAATTTATGCCACATCTCGTTCTTTCGTGGCTTTTGTCACTCTCTATATGAATTGGTTAATTTAGTTGTCCGCCTTTGGTGGACTTTTTTGTTTATTCATTATGGAGACTCCTCTTAAGACTATTCTAACCATTGCCGGCAGCGACTGCATGGCCGGCGCCGGAATTCAGGCAGACATCAAGGCTGCGGCTGCCTGTGGCGTATATGCCATGACAGCCGTAACCGCCGTAACCGCTCAGAACTCCTCCGGTATAAAGGCCGTGCATCCCGTCGACTCCGACCTTCTCATCGCTCAACTCGACGCTGTCTTCAACGATGTCCGTCCCGACGCTATCAAGATCGGAATGGTCGGTTCCCCGGAAAACGCTGCTGCTATCGCCGGTTTCATCCGACGCAACGCACTGGAAATACCTATGGTGATTGACCCCGTTGCCACAGCTACAGCCGGTGGCGACCTGTCGTCGAATCTCTCCGAACTCAGGGAAATCTACCTCGACCAACTCTTCCCCCTCGCCACATGTGTCACTCCCAACATCCCCGAGGCCCTCTCCTTCCTCCCGGCAATGTCGGAATCATTTCCTCTCTGCCCTGACTCTTTCGGAAGAATCGCAGAATCACTCCTCAATCTCTTCAACAGCTCTGGTATTATCCTCAAGGGTGGACATGCCGACGATACATCCCTCACCGACACTCTCGCCTACCATCCCTCTGATGACACCACTGAGATCCTGCAACTGAGCCACAAGCGAATCGACTCCATAAACCTCCACGGCACAGGTTGCGTCTTCTCCTCAATCCTCGCAGCCGCTCTCACTCGTCGCTCTTCCCTCCCCGTCGTTTTCCGTCAGGCTTCCGATTCTCTCAACCGCATAATCGCAGCCAGCGCCACACATCGTCTCGGCAAATCCACCTATGGCCCTCTCACCCCCCTCGGTGTTGGCTGGCCTCACTGATAGTTAAATCAAATCGATAGAATTCATGAACATAATCCTCAACAACACGAAAACCGAAGTGCTGGAGGGCATCTCCACGATTGCGGCTCTCGCCGATTGGAAAGGCGTCAAGCCACAAGGCTCTGCCATAGCCTGAAACGGCTCCGTCATCAGAAAGACGGATTGGGCCTCTACCCCGCTCCACGAGTCCGACACCATTACCGTAATATCCGCTGCCTTCGGCGGCTGAAGCAATGACGCCCTATTCCGGATTCCTGACAATCGCCATCACATCCCCCGATTTCGTCGAGGGTGAAGCCGCGCGCATCTCCGAAATACTACGGAACGGAGAGGCCGACATCGTCCATATCAGAAAACCCGGCTGGGACGAGGTTCGCACTGAGCTACTCATCCGTGAGATTCCCGCAGATCTCTATCCTCGCCTGAAGCTTCACGACCACTTCCAGCTCCTCTCCCGGTTCCCCCTCGCAGGTGTCCACCTCAATTCCCGCAACCCCGAAGCTCCTGCCAATGCCGCAAGCGTCAGCATCTCTTTCCATTCGATTGAACAACTTGACGCCGCCACGCATTACGATTATGTAACACTCTCCCCCGTTTTCGACTCCATATCGAAAACCGGCTATCGCTCCGCTTTCTCCCTTAAGGAGATCGCGCCGGTTATTAAGGGCAAGAGAGTGGTGGCCCTCGGAGGAGTAACACCCGACAGAATCCCACTGCTCCGCGATGCCGGTTTTTTCGGCGCAGCTATGCTCGGATACTTCTGGAAATGACTTCTCCTTTATTGATTCAAAAAACAAAAAACCTTAAATTGAATAGATATGCTTCAGTTCATTACCAATACTGACTGTAAGATGCCCGTGGCCGATCAGATCTTCGCTGTCATCGAAGGCGGTTGCCGTTGGGTCCAGATCCGGATGAAAGACGCTACCGACGAGGAAATCGGTAAAGTAGTCGAGGCCGTGAAACCCACTTGCGAGCAGAAGGGGGTGTTCCTCCTTCTCGATGACCGTGTCGAACTCGCCAAACAGCTCAACGTCGGTGGTGTCCACCTCGGCAAAGAGGATATGCCACCCTCTAAGGCAAGAATGATTCTCGGTCCTGCTGCCGTGATTGGTGTCACCGCCAACACTATCGCGGATGTCCTCGCTGTAAGCCAGCTCGACATCGACTATTTCGGCTTCGGCCCTTTCCGTGAGACCACCACTAAGAAGAAACTCGCCCCGGTGCTCGGCCTTGAGGGTATGCGCCGACTCTGCTTCGAGGCAGAGGAGAACAAGATCAACATCCCGAGGGTTGCCGTTGGAGGCATCCTCCCAGACGACGTGCTTCCCCTCATTGAGGCTGGCGTGAACGGTATCGCCGTCAGCGGTGCGATCGCTGCCGCGCTCGACCCGGTGAAGGCTACAGAGCGTTTCATCTCCCTCCTCCCCAAGACCGAGGATGATTGATTTAATCATCCTGCATTTCTCTAAGACAACAGTAACTACTTTTAATATATATGAACGACATACTGAAAATCGGCGACCGCGAATTTACCTCGCGCCTCTTTGTAGGCACTGGTAAGTTCCAGTCGTCTGATGTTATGCTGGAGGCTATCAAGGCCTCGCAGTCGCAGATGATCACGGTGGCTATGAAGCGCGTCAACATGATGAACGAGGCTACCGACGACATGCTCACCCACATAAACCGTGAGCACGTACAGTTCCTCCCCAATACTTCCGGTGTCCGCAACGCCAAGGAAGCTGTCGTGGCTGCCCGTATGAGCCGCGAGATCTTCGATACCCCTTTCATCAAACTCGAGATCCATCCCGATCCACGTTATCTCATGCCTGATCCGGTGGAGACTCTAAAGGCTACTGAAATCCTCGCAGCCGAAGGTTTCACTGTCCTCCCCTATATCCAGGCCGACCCTGTCCTCTGCAAGCTTCTTGAGGAGGCCGGCGCCGCTGCAGTGATGCCTCTGGCCGCTCCTATCGGCACTAACAAGGGACTCGTCACGCGCGACCTTCTTGAGATCATCATCGAGCAGTCAACACTCCCCGTTGTGGTTGACGCCGGTCTCGGAGCTCCCTCTCATGCCGCCGAGGCTATGGAGATGGGCGCTGACGCTGTCCTCGTCAACACTGCTATTGCCGTGGCCGGAGACCCTGTCGCTATGGCCGACGCTTTCCGCCTCGCTGTAATCGCCGGGCGTAAGGCTTACCTCGCCGGTCTCGGTGCTGTCAGCAAACACGCTGTCGCGACATCTCCCCTCACCTCTTTCCTCGACTGATTCCCTCCCCTATCATTTTCAACATCTACGAGACATGGAAATAGAAAACATCAACGTTTCCTCCTATCCCAATTCCGTCAAGAAATATGTCGACGGCAAACTCCACCCCATCCGCGTGGCGATGCGTGAGATTCACCAGTATCCAACAGTCACCATCGAGAATGGCAAACGGGTCGAGCATCCAAATGAACCCGTCACTGTCTACGACACCAGCGGTCCCTACACCGACCCCGATGTGAAGATCGACATCAACCGAGGACTTCCCCGCACTCGCGAAAAATGGGTGGAGGATCGAAACGATACCGTCGTCCTCGACGACATAACCAGCGAATACGGCCGTTTGCGCCGCGCCGACTCTTCACTCGATCCTATACGCTTCCCGGTTCAGAACAGACCGCGTCGCGCTAAAGAGGGCATGAGAGTTACTCAACTCCACTACGCACGCAAAGGCATAATCACTCCTGAGATGGAATATGCCGCTATCCGCGAGAATCTCGACAATGAAGCTCGCGGCATCAAGAGCTATATCACTCCGGAATTCGTGCGCGATGAAATCGCTGCCGGACGTGCCATCATAGCAGCCAACATCAACCACCCCGAAGCTGAGCCAATGGTTATCGGCAAGGCTTTCGCCGTTAAGCTCAACACCAACATCGGTAATTCAGCCCTCTCTTCCGGTATCGAAGAGGAGGTAGCAAAGGCTGTCTGGAGCTGCTACTGGGGTGGCGACACACTGATGGACCTCTCCACCGGCGACAACATCCATGAGACCCGCGAATGGATCATTCGAAACTGTCCCGTTCCGATGGGTACAGTGCCTATCTATCAGGCTCTCGAAAAAGTCAACGGTAAAGTGAAAGATCTTACATGGGAAATCTATCGAGACACACTCATCGAGCAGTGTGAGCAGGGTGTAGATTATTTCACTATCCACGCCGGCGTACTTCGTGAACATGCCAGGCTTGTGGCTGAGCGTCTCACAGGTTGTGTGTCTCGCGGAGGCTCAATCATGACTCAGTGGTGTGTCGAACACGACAAGGAGAGTTTCCTCTATACTCACTTCGACGAGATATGCGAAATCCTCAACAAGTATGACGTAGCCGTCTCCCTCGGCGACGGTATGCGTCCGGGCTCTACCTTCGATGCCAACGACCGAGCCCAGTTCCTCGAGCTTGAGGTGCTCGGCGAACTAACAGGTAAGGCTTGGAGCCACGACGTCCAGGTAATCATCGAAGGCCCGGGACACGTCCCCATGCATAAGATTCCCGCAAACATGGAGAAGCAGGCTACCGTCTGCCATGAGGCTCCATTCTACACACTCGGACCTCTGACCACCGATATCGCTCCGGGCTACGACCATATTACTTCCGCCATCGGGGCTGCAATCATCTCAAGACTTGGCACAGCTATGATCTGCTATGTCACTCCTAAGGAGCACCTATCGCTGCCCAACCTCAACGATGTCCGCGAAGGCGTGATAGCTTATAAGATCGCTGCACATGCCGCCGACCTCGCCAAAGGTTTCCCGGGTGCATCCATACGCGACAATGCCCTCAGCAAGGCTCGTTATGAGTTCAGATGGAAAGACCAGTTCAATCTCTCGCTCGATCCGGAAAAGGCCAAACGCTATTATGTGGAGGCTCGCAGGAATTCTCCTGATGCCGACGACCGTTTCTGCACGATGTGCGGCCCCAATTTCTGCGCGATGCGTATCTCACAGAACATTGCCGACGCTTGCGAAACTAAAGTTATTTATAACTTCGCAGTGGACGAAACCGAATAATTAAATATGAAAAAACTCCTTTTTATTCTCTTTATTTTTAATATGTGTTTGTTTGCTTGTACAAGCCAGCACAGAAATTTTGAAAGTATTGGTGAAGTTAAAAATTTTGCAGAAAATAAAGGCTATAAAGTGCTTTTTGAAACAGATAGCACTTTGACTTATTTAAATTCAGATACATTATTCGTTTATGTATTGAAATATGATATAACTGAAAAATTTACGGAAGACAATATAATTTTTGGAGATATTGTATTAGATTTAAATAAGTTATATCCAATGGATTTGAAATTTGAACCATTGGACAAAAGGATAATAGAAAATAGAAATATATTTGAAATATTATTGAGTACTCCTAAAATCTTATTTGGGGACCATAATTTTATTTTTAAGTTAAAGAACCAAGATGATATGTTAGGAGAAGTTGATGTACTATATGATTTTTCTTTAAATTATCTTCCTGAATATGAAAGGTTTGAGCCTGTTTTGACTCGTTTGGAATATGATTGTGGTTATGTTTTAGATAATGATGGTCTTACATTTAAGAAAAAAATCTTTAAGTCCCAATATCCACGTGGATTTATAGATTCTATATCTGATATTATTTCGGGAAGTGCTCTTCAAGAAAAATTCAATGAAGGAGGTTTGTTAATTACAGATATTTCAATTGATAAAAATGGAAATATTACATCTATATTACCAAGCAATATTTTATTTGGCTATAATGGTGATGTAAATATTCCTATCACTGAATATGGTGATGGAAAAGACTTGTTACAAGCGATAGAATCTTCTCTATAAACAGTTCTTCTCGCATCTCGCCAATCAGTAATAAGGACTAATTCAGCGAAATCTTCAGATAAACAGTTCCTTTGAGACTATGATCATAGGAGCGCAAATACAGAAGATTGTCTTTATGCCAGAAGATTGGCTTAATATGTTCCTCTTCTGATAGATACAGGTAGTAATCCCCACTATAATTGCAGTTCTTGTAGGCTTGTATCTCGTAAATTAGATTTCCTGCCCTCTCAAAGAAATGCAAATCCAACACTATATCGCAATCATCCAGAACTTGACAAACATAAATGCCATTATTATTCACCGCTGTTGGCTCAAATAATGTATCGTCGATTAGTTTGCCGCTTGTAGAATCATACCACCATACAGTGTTGTTATGATAATCAATAGGAACCATAAATCCCAATAATTTCAGGTTAGGATAATATAGTAGGTTGTTGACACAAAATAACTCGTTGTCTGTTACAGCCACATTTATCGAACATTTCTCATCAGAATCCAGATTGGATATACGTTCTTTCGCATCTTGAAAAACTCTATTCAAAACGTTATATTGAGCGACCGAATCCACTCGTTGAGGATAGATATTATAATCCCCGGACGTTCTATATGCTTCGATAAACTCCTCTTCGCTGATTTTTTCTACTGAAAAAACAGATTGATTAACTGTCGCGTTAGAATCTGTATTGATTTGCTTTGCGTGGCAATTATAGGATACAATGATTATTAGAATAAATAATATCCCCAATCTCTTATCGGTCAGTTTCATAATCTTCAAGTTTTAGTTTTTAGCACACATTGCCCTTACTATTTATAAGGAAATGTCAGGAGACTTTACTATTTATAAAAAAATATTAGGAGATTCTTGTAGACACTGCAATAATATATGCTTATTGGCCTTGCAATGCGTAAAGTTACAAATAATAATCGACAATCATATGACGAATGTGACAAAAGTTATGAAAAAAGCGCTCATCAATCAACCCGTAATACCCTTCCCCGAAACCACCTATTCCCGATTAAAAAATGTTGTTGGTTTGATTACTCTAATTACTCTAATTACTCTAATTACTCTGATTACTCTGATACATCTACGCTCATTATTTAACAATTACCATTGTTTTTAGTATAAAAACGTTAAATCTTACCAGGAGTATTGATATTGCCATCCAATTGTTGTACCTTTGCATAACCTTTATCGCGAATTTAATAATGGAATGGCGGCATCCTGCCGCCCA
>ERZ1106943.807-NODE-807-length-37304-cov-3.418132_pt1 | contig 37304 bp, 48 predicted proteins | sample MGYA00403671_ERZ1106943 | MGnify/ENA primary metagenome ERZ1106943 (study PRJEB35170, sample SAMEA104062427) | human gut metagenome | biome: human gut; feature: human-associated habitat; material: faeces | place: Denmark | collected 2012-06-14 ...
CTGCATCTCAATGATGATGCAGTTCAAATACTGACTGATGAAAAATATAATCCACTTTTACTTATCTTGTGTCGGTCATTCACTTGGAAAGTAAAACAACCGTCTCTATATTCCCGGTAAATGGGAACATGTCTACGCAGCACATCCGCTTCACCGCGTATCCGCGCGCCTGCAGCACCTCCAGATCTCTGGCAAGGCTGGTCGGCTTGCAGGAAATATAGATCATCCGGTCCACACCATAGGAAATGATCTTTTCCAGGGCTTTCGGATGAATGCCGTCACGCGGCGGATCGAGCACGATAAAATCCGGTTTTTCTTCGATCCCGTCCAACACCTTTAAGACATCTCCCGCGATAAACTCACAGTTATCCAGTCCGTTCAATCCTGCATTTTCCTTTGCAGCTTCCACTGCCTCGGAAACGATCTCCACTCCGATCACCTTCTCCGCGACCGGCGCAAGCATCTGGGCTATGGTTCCCGTTCCGCTGTAAAGATCATAGATCACTTTATTTTTCAGACCGTCCAGACCATTTTCCTTCTGAAACGCATCCCGGATAAAGTCTCTTGCCGTTTCATAAAGCACTTCCGCACCGAGCGAATTTGTCTGGAAAAACGAAAACGGAGAGATCTTGAATTTCAGTCCAAGCAGTTCCTCATAAAAATAGTCCTGTCCATACAAAATATCCGTACCCTCATTTGCGACCACGTCCGCCACACTGTCGTTTTTGGTATGCAGGATACCCACGATCTTTCCATCCAGCGGAAGATTTTTCAACATTTCGGTGAACGCGTTTAACAGAGCCGCTTCCTCGCACGGTGCTCCATCCTTTCGGATCTCCTGCGTTGTTGTGACAAGGTCGATCAGAATCTCCTCTGTCTTTACCGCTTTTCGCACCAAAAGGTGGCGCAGATAGCCCTCATGCCGCAGTCTGTGATAAAAGGACGCCTCTTTTTCCCGGAAGAAATCCAACACCCCACGCAGTATTTTATTGTAATCCTCATCCACGATCTTACAGGAATCTACAGTCACGATGTCGTAAAAGCTGCCGCGCTTATGCATACCGAGGGAAAGCGGACCGTCCTTGCAGGAATCTCCGAAGGAAAACTCCATCTTATTACGGTACGCAAACGGACGCGGGCTTGACTTCACACCCTCAAATACCTCGTCAAACACACAGGTCTGCCCTGCCACTTCCGCGAGAAGTTCCCGGATCTGGCTCTCCTTTAACGCAATCTGGTCTTCGTAGCTCAAATTCAAAAAGATACATCCACCACAGGCGCCAAAATGCGGACATACCGTTTCCGTCAACTCATTCTCCGCCTTTTTTACCACCTCAAGAAGCCGTCCTTCTGCCTTGCCTTTTCGTACCTTCTGGATACAGACAGATACCGTCTGCCCCGGAATCGTATTTTTTACGATCACTGTTCTTCCTTCTTCTGTTGTAAACATCCCCTTATTCGGGAACGCCACCTTTTCTATGGTTCCGGTTATGATCTGTCCTTTTTTCATCTATCTTCCTGCCTTTTTCTCATTTTTCATTCTTCCTACTACTATACCGAAATTTTGTCCGTTTGCAAAGTCCTAAAATGCAATTACAGAGGCGAAATACGCTATGCGTATTTCGCTCTGATCAGCAGTCGTCAAATGAATGCCCATGCAAGCATGGCATTCATTTTCCTCGTTGCTCGTACAAAAAGAGCCGGTACACAAAACAGTCGGATTTTTTTCGACTCATTTTGTGACCAGCTCTTTTTCATCAACTGGAAAACCGCGCCAGAAACTGTCTGGTCCGTTCTTCCTTCGGGTGCTCGATCACTTCTCTCGGATCGCCCTCCTCGATGATATAGCCGCCATCCATAAAGATCACACGATCCGCGACATCACGCGCAAATGCCATCTCATGTGTGACGATGACCATCGTCATATTCTCTTCCGCAAGCTGTCTTATGACCTTTAAAATTTCACCGGTCAGCTCCGGGTCAAGCGCTGAAGTCGGCTCGTCAAAAAACAGTACCGACGGATGCAGGGCAAGCGCTCTCGCGATCGCCACTCGCTGCTTCTGCCCACCGGAAAGCTGACACGGATAATAGTTTTCCTTATCCTCGAGCCCCATCTTCTTTAACAGGATGCGCGCTTCCTTTATCGCTTCTTCCTTATCCCGTTTCTGTACATGAACCGGCGCGTCGATAATGTTTTTTAACACGGAATAATGCGGAAACAGGTTAAAATTCTGAAATACCAGACCAAAATATCCCTGGATCTCCTTTAATTCCTTCGGAGATGCATAGACTGCATGTCCTCCCGCCTTACTTGTCGCCGCGCACTTTCCGAGATAAGTAAGCTCCCCTTCGTCCATACGCTCGAGCATCGTCGCGCAGCGAAGCAGCGTAGACTTTCCGGAGCCGGACGGGCCGATGATCGCCACGACTTCCCCCTCTTTGACCGAAAGAGAAATGTCATGCAGCACATCCAGATTTTCAAAGCTCTTTTTTAAATGACTGATCTCCAATAAATTCATATGCCGCTCCTCTACTGATAATAGCTCATCCGCTTTTCAAGATATTCCATCCCGACTGCCACGATCAGGTTAAAGATATAATAAAACAGACCTGCCACAAATAACGGCATCATGGTCGTCTGGGCCGCCGCGATCTGTTTCGCGATCGTGAACATCTCCGCGTAAGCAAGCACAAACGCAAGTGAGGTGTCCTTTACCAACGTGATCACTTCATTTGTGACCGACGGGAGCACCCGTTTTACCATCTGGGGAAATATGATCTTAAAAAACGTCTGGTTTTTCGTGTATCCAAGCACCTTCGCCGCTTCCCGCTGACCTTCCGGGATCGACTGGATTCCCGATCGGTAGATCTCCGCGAAATACGCCGCGTAATTGACCGCAAACCCGATGATCGTCGCCGTAAAACGGTAGCTTGTGGACAGCCGCATTCCAAACAGATAATACGGCCCGAAATAGACCACCAGAAGCTGTAACATCAGAGGCGTCCCACGCATGATGGAGATATAGATCTTGGTGATAAGCTGCACCGGCTTTATTTTTGACATCCGCCCAAATGCCACAAGCAGTCCGAGCGGCAGGGAAAATACCAGCGTCAGCACAAAGATCTCACAGGTCGCAAGCATGCCGGAGGCAAGTTGTTCAATCATACTCATGGTTGACATAACATTTCTCCTTTCGGATCTTCCTTATTTTCCGAGGCAGAGCATATCCGGTACATTGTAGTCCGCATAATTTGCCGCGATCTTGTCTATCGTTCCGTCTGCCTGCATCTCATCCAGAGTAGCCTGCACCTTGTCACACAGCGCGGTATTTCCTTTTTTGAATCCGACTGCGTACTGTTCGCTGCTCACCTGCTCATCTAACATCTTAAACGCGTCCCCGCGGGAGCTTACCTGATATTTCGCAACTCCAATATCAACTGCGATCGCGTCCACCGCGCCGGATTCCAGATTCATAAATGCCGTATTATAATCTGCCACCTGCTGTAAATCCGCAAAAGAAGCGGTGAGTGCAAGATTGTCCGCATTGTCCTCGCTGTCATCGGTAAGCGCCGCAAGTGCGGAAGAATCCGCCTGGGTTACGACCACTTTTCCCGCAAGATCCGAAAGGGAAGAAATATCAGAATCCGCATTTACCACGATCACAATACTGTTGTCCACATACGGTTTACTCCAGGTGTAGGCATCCTCACGTCCGGTCATCGTAAATCCGTTCCAGATGCAGTCGATCGAACCGGAATTCAATTCCATGTCCTTGGAATCCCAGTCGATCGGCTGTTTTACCAGTTCCCATCCGTTTCTGTCACACACTTCTTTTGCCAGATCCAGATCAAATCCGACATATTCTCCATTGTCATCCATATATCCGTAAGGCGGATACTCCGCATCAAATCCGACGATCAGCTGTGTACGGTCTGCTTCGTCCGAAGCATCTCCTGTTTTTGTTTCCTCTGTATCCACACCGGCATCTGCCGCACTGCCATCCGCTGTCTTACCGTCTGCTGTGGCTGTTTTACTGCTTCCGCATCCGGCTGCCGCTACACAGGTCAATGCCAGAAAAAGTGCCAGAAATCTCATTCTTTTTTTCATAGTAGTATCCTCCGCGATTTATGTATTTTTCGAAATCATCACTTTACCATACTACCATGATGAAACAACAATGTAAACATTTTAAATTACTTTTTTCTGAAGCCATTTACCGCTTAAGAACCTGCCTGTAAAAATAATTCCGCGCAGTGTCCAGTCCGCAAACATACCGATCCAGACTGCCATCGGTCCAAATCCCCAGACACGGCTCAGATAAATACAGAGCGCCACACGCATGCACCACATGGTGAGCATCGAAAGGATCATGGAAAACTTCACATCGCCCGCCGCGCGCATACCATACGCCGGGATAAACGAAAGCACCCAGACGATCGGTTTTACGATCGTGATCGCGACCACCATGCGGAAACACATATCCGCGCTCGCAGTTTCCATATGTGCGATCCATACGACCGGCTTGGTGATCGCAAGTACAAACAGGCAGGAAATGATGATCGCCGCCTCCGCGATCGCTGTAAGCTTTACAATGTAATACTTTGCTTCTTCTTTTCTTCCTGCGCCGATACACTGTCCGACGACCGTCATAAGCCCGATCCCGATTCCGATCCCGGCGATCCCGTTTAACATCTCCAAAATATTGGTCATCGCCTGTGCCGCGATCGCAACGGTTCCCATCGCGGAAACCGTTGACTGGATCGCCAGCTTACCGAACTGGAACATTCCATTTTCAATGCCGGACGGAACACCGATTGCGAGGATCTTCTTGATCAGCGGCATATCCGGGCGGATCGTAAAATAATTCCGCAGCACGATCTGCTGTCTGTCCCTTCGCAGCGCGTAAAATACCACGCACATGCTGAACACACGGGATAAGAGCGTAGAGATCGCTGCTCCCGCTACACCGGCGTGGAATCCAAAGATCAGGATCGCGTTTCCCGCAATATTTAACACATTTGAGATCACAGACACCGTCATCGGGAATCTGGAATTTCCGCCCGCCCGGAAAAATGCCGATCCCACATCAAACAGCGCCAGAAACGGATACGATATCACTGTGATCAGAAAATAGATCTGTGAATCTGCCATAACCTCCGCCGTCACTTTTCCAAAAATAAAGGAAAGCAATGGTTTGCGGAAGATCAGACACGGGATCATCACACCGACCGAGATCGCGAATACCGCAAGAAACACCTGCTTCGCCGCGCGGTTTGCCCCTTTTAGGTCTTCTCTTCCAATATACTGGGAGCAGATGATCGCCGCTCCTGTGGTCAGTGCCGCAAAGATCTGTATCACCAGGTTGTTGATGGAATCCACCAGTGAGATGGCTGAGATCGCCGCGCTTCCCACGTTGCTCACCATCATGGTATCCGCCATACCCATAAAGGAATTTAAAAGCTGCTCCAGAACAATTGGTAACAGCAAAACAAAAAGATCATGATTGGAGAACAGCAGGTTCTCCTTCTTTACTATCGTTCGATCATAAAGTTTCCACATTACAACAACTCTTCTTCCTCATCCATATTCGGATCGGTGATCGTCCGTTTCGGAACGGTGCGTACACTGATCCCGTTGACCTCCACATGATCATCCACCGCAATGACCAGACACTGTCTGCCATCGATCAGTTTGGTTTCGATCAGATCCGTGCGCTCCGGATTGACTTTGATCACAATGTCCGGTGTTTCAATGTCAAAACGCTTGGTATTTGTAATATTCGTCGCAAGCAGCTCCGTCTTATCTCCTGCTTTCTCGGCAAACACCTGCTCAAATGTCTCCATATTTTTCTCCGGGACTCCGCTGTTTTCCAGCAGTTTTTTCACTTCCGTCTTAGAAAGGGTGAGTGGTTCCGGGTTGTCTTTGTTTTCCTCGATCATCTCACTTAAATTTTCGTGGATGCTCTTTACGACCTCGTAGTCGCCATCCTCCTCCAGCGTTTCCGACAGGATGCTCTGGAACGTTTCTTTCTGTGTCGCCGGAGTGAGCGGCATCACGCTGCCGAGTACCGTCTCGATCAGACCAGGCTGCTCGATCTCCGGGTTCTTTGCATATGTAAGCACACTGTGTATGTCGGAAGAGCGGTCATTAAACGCCGGGAAAAGGAATCCGTTGACCGGCTGTTCCACCACCCAGTCACGCACCCGGTCCGCAATACTGTTTGTAACCGCATTATAGGAAAGCCCTGCCTTCGACATCTTGACCGGACAGATACTGCACATGATATGCGCATACACTTCGTCCGATGCGTCAAACATCTCATCACCGGCGGTTGATTTCCCCGGAATATCATAAACGGAATGAATTAAGATAATGTAATAATTTTCTCCGTAGTCATAATTTTCGATGATCTTTTCATAAAACTCCTGCACCAGCGCATCATCTTCCAGCCTGGTATCCCGCAGCTTTAAAAGGAATTCCTGTGTTCCACCCGCTTCTTCCTGCTCGAGCGGGAACTCCATGCCCACCAGATTTTTGCCGAGTGTTCCGGAAAGTGTGTGGCGGAAGATCTCAAAATATTTGAATTCTTCTTCCTCCGGGAGCGACAGAAACGCATCCTTTGATTCAAATATGATGTTTTTCTCATGATCCACATAACATCCACAGATGCGCGTAATTGCGCAATTATCCGGTGTAAACTGTTTTCTGATCTCCAATACTTCTTTTTTGTTCATGTTTTTTCCTCCTTATTCACTATACAAGCCGGAGCTCTCCGGTCTGCTAAACCAAACTCATTTGCCGCTCGTCATACAAATATTTCTTCTTTACCGGCACACAACCGCTGTAAAATATCCGCGCAACCCGCTCTTTTTGTTTCAGATTTGCCATGTAATTCATATCAACTTCCGGCGGGAGCGAAAAATAGCATTCTTCCGGTAGCGGCAACTGGTTCTCCGCACAAATTCCCCGGATCAGACGCTGATAATAAATGATGTGATTCCGTGTCAAATTCATGTTGACCCCGTCTGGCCAGAACGGATCATTACATCCGCTCTGGTTTATCTCTTTCCAGCGACTTATTTCTTTCCGAACCTCACCGCAATACTGTTTTACTTTCTGCTCAGGACTATCTTTCATGGCACCACCTCCTATGCAAACCGGACAGCTCTGGTTTGCTATCTTATTGGTCTATGTCTAAATTACTGAACATTTTGCACATTACATCTACAACAATACTGTTACCGAACTGCTTATATAATTGGGTATTACTATTAACTTCCGCCATTTTTGAAATATCTTCATCGGATACTCCCATAAGTCGTCCACATTCTCTGGGTGTCAATTTTCGTATGCGGTATTGGCATTTTAATAGATTGTTTTCTTGGAAACTATGTGCAGTAACAGGGGGGCATATTTCGTACTGACCGCCTTTGTTAAAACCTCTTGCCCTTTGTATTATGCTTTCTTCCATAACAAGATTATCTTTCTGGACGCTTGTAAGACAGTTACAGAGCCCCTGCGTATTTGGTTCCAGCCGTTGTTCTGTAGGTGCACCCGTTGTCCTGTCTGACGGATTTTCCGGGTTCCTGCCACGCATAGCAACGATAGTCGGCTCAATTATTTTCATCGTATTATAATGACCCGCCATCTGTGTAAGTGCGATCCCATCTGGATCAACAACCTTTCCATCCTGTGATGAGTTAATTTGCCCTACAACGCTGCTCCTGATAAGACAGTCAGAACCATCTTTGTAATATCTGCTTTTTATTGTTGCTGCAATGTCAGAAGTGTCTCTGCATACTGCATGAAAACTATTTCCCTTTTCTTTCTGCTTTTTAGCATGTTCCGTAAATCCCTTTAACGCCTTATCGCTTACATAGAATCTGGAATCAACTGATTCTTCCAAATAGTCCCGTATTCTTTTCATGAGCGGTATCGGCTGTGGGAATTTGTAATTATACTCCCCAAGAAACGAAAACATAAAGCATCTGTTCCGGTTCTGTGCGACACCGTAATCTTTCGCATTCAAATCTTGCCAGTAGTTTACATATCCAAGTCCAGACAGGAAATCAATCCATTTCTGGAAGTCAGCCATATTCGCATCTGCATGAACCTGTGGTACATTTTCCATAAAAAGAATCTGCGGCAGTTCTCCTCCGCTCTCCTTTATCTCACGCAGGATTCTTTCCACCTCCCACAGTAGACCGGACCTTGTGCCGCTCCCCTTTTTCATTCCCGCCTGTTTTCCTGCAACTGACAGATCGGTGCATGGAAAGGAATACGTCATAAAATAGCAATACTTTCCCGTATCGCAGATATTCAAATCTCCTGCGTGTACTTTGGTAATATCCATTGGTGGGAAGTCTGTCCCGTGCACCGCATTATAACTGGCAATAGCATATTTATCGAACTCCACAACCCTGTAATGCTCAAATTTTGCTCCGATACGTTTCAAGGCCATTGCTTGTGATCCATACCCCGCGAATAGTTCGATCAGCCGAATAGTTTTTGTTACTTTGACAGGTGCTCTTATCAAATCAAACATACTGATCTGTTCTTCGCATTCATAATTGAATTTATTTAAATCACTCATTTTCTCACAGGAACCGGGTACCCTTTATGCGCGCTGGTTCGGCTCCTTTCTTGGCTTCATTTCTTTTTTTGATATACTATTTATATCATCTGATCTAACGGCAAGCTCATCTGCCCTTTGCAGTTGTCCCCGATCGTCGTAGGATCCCATCCCACGCCGATATAGTCCAGGACTTTCGCCCATCCATAATCATTCCCATCCTTATCCTTACAGAGATGGAACATCAGATAGTCCCACTCTTTCGGGTTACTCTCATACAACAGATCAAATCGATGGGGACGCTTCTCCATGTGGATTCCAAACCCACACATACTGCAACCAGTACGCTGTGCCTTGGTCGTATATAATGTACCGTCTGGTTTCCGCTCAATCGCTCCATATATATCCGGTATGATCGTCTCCGGCATCTTAAAGCACTTGGGGATCCGCCCATCCCTTAAAAGCCTGTCGTGATATTTTTCTTTCAAGTCATTTTTCCACAACTCATCCATCTCCAACGCCAGCCTTAAAATATCCTGTCTGCCAAAAATCGCAAACGGCGCTGATCTGATCGTGGATGCTCCGAAGTAATTACAGCCATTCATCCGCAAGCTCTTGGCTCGCCTGCCGCCCTCGGATGCCATTAATCCCAAATATGGCACACTGTTGTGTTCTTTTCCCCAGTTGTCACAATTTTTCTCTTTAAGGTAATAGCAGCACTTAGACGATACCAGAAAGTCCGGCTTCCGGAAGTCACATCCCTCATTTTCGTTTTCATATCCTCCGAACAGCTCAAGCCACTTCTGCTTCAGCTGCATTTTTGAGTTTTTCTGCCACCCGCCGTATTCTCCGGTCTCTCCGGTTATGATCGCATGTCGAACCGTTTTGTTCTTCTCCGTAGGATTCTGGAGCAGTTCTATCTTTCCCGCAATTTCCTTAGAAATAACCGGGAATCCAAATTCCTGTATTACCCTCGCCTTAGTCCACAATTTCCCGTCATCCCGTTTCAGTGGCGGCACATTGATAATCCCGATCGCCTTATGTACCTTCTGGATGCTCTTATCCTCTAATGTGGATGCCGACACTCCCGGAACATCTATCTGACACACTTCACGCAAAAACAGGAATAATACGATGCTATCCAATCCACCAACCGATACATGACAGTTCAGCCCGCGGCGATCACACTCTGACTTAAACTCTTCCGCCCTGATCTGGGCGTATTTCCGCTTAAACTCATACGGCTGTTTCTCTTTTTGCATAAACGAAGCGATCTTCTCATATGCCCCTATTCGCTTCATCCTTTCCTGTACTGATTCCATTTTCTCCCTCCTTTAACCTCTTTTCGCACCACATCGGGCTTGTGTGTATGCTCCTTGGCACTTCCCGGATCTCCGAATCAGATACCCGGCATCCCCACACCCGCCGCCCGGTTGTATTGATTACGCAACACCGCTTCTCACACTCATTACACTGCGGAATGTATACCCGCCCGTCTCTGGCTCCCTTTGTCACGGTCGTTTTTAATCCGTTTGTCCGGATGTAGTAGTACACCGAGGATTCCGTGATGTATGTTTCAAAATGCACCTGCATGGCATCTGTGATCTGACCTGTCGTACATCCGGCGGCAAGCAGATGCTCGATCTCACCGCGGTACGGATCAAAACGGCTGCGGCGGCGCTTATATATCTTTTTGGCCATCTCGGATACCTCCCGTCAGTTGCTGTTCCAGTGCGTCAAAATCATAGCTGCGCTGGTTAAAATTGTTGAATTTGTTCATAGTTCCCTTCGGCTTTTCCTCTTTAACCGCCGGCTTTTTGTAATTCTCTGCCGTATAGTCAATCCATTTTGATTTAGCAAGCCAGTTATCCGGCGCGCTTATGAACTCCGTCTGTGTATGCTTGATCTTGCAACACTCGGCGTAATTGGCAGCCGCGGTAATCAGATCCTTTTCCGCAATCCCCAAAATGACCAGTGAACAATAAGCCTGTTCTGCCAACATCCGGTGTGTCTGTTTCGGGTAGCGGCTCCAAAAATTATCAAATTCCATGCACGCGCCCGTATTATTATTTATTTCTTCTCTTTCTTTCTTTTCTTCTATTGTTGTCGTTAGAATGTCGTTAGGTTGTCGCTTAACTGGCTCTTGGCTGACATTCTGCTTGTCGTTTGTCTGGTATAAATCGTACTTAACCACAGTAAATACGGTAAATCTGTTTGTCGTTTTGCTTGTCACTTCACCTGTCGTTTTTAAATGTGAAATTGCAGTCCGGATTTCACGCTCTGTAAGTCCTGTTTCGCCAGACAGCTTCCCGATGGATGAGACAAACGATCCACGCGGAACCGTTGTCCCTTTGAAATTTCCATCCTTCCAGTTGGCTTTCAGCAACATATGGATAAACAACCGGGTTGTATTGATATCCGTGTACCACTCCCATTCAATAAGCCCGCGGCTCAACTTTATGTAGTTGCCTTCCAATCATCCCACCTCCCGGATCAGTACCTCTATCCGTGGATTTTGAGCATCGACGCAGAAATCATCCGAGAATCCGACGATCTCTTTCCAACCGTCATTTTCCAACACATGAACATGTACCAATGAATCCTGTATCACCTTACGCCCAAAAGATGATATATTGTCCAGATCACGGCGCTTATTCTTTTCATACCACCGATACTCCATATATACCGGTTTCTTGATTTTTACGCCGCTCATGCACTGTCTGATTGCACTAATCACTATTGCTTCACTATGGGATTTCATTTGTGCTCCCTTGTACCGGTTTGTGCGTTCTGCGGATATGTAATCATTAAGATTATCCAGTCTCCCCGGAATTACCAGTAAGTACTCCACTCTCTCGCCACCTTTCAAATGTCATTTTCATTTTTAATCGCTTTATCTGTATCGCTCTGGCACGGTGTAACTCTTTCGCCAGATATTCGCGTAACTCGGATTCGTCCGTTGTATCTCCGGGAACAGGTCGGTAATAACCATTTCCCACATTTATAATGCAGTCACCGTTCCTATTGGCTTCCTCAACTTTTCTCCGAAACTGCCTGTCCTCGACCGGGTTTCCAGATCTCTGCATCGGGAACATGTGACCATATGGAATATCATTGATATCTTTCAATTTGCCCCCTTTCTCCCGGCGCAGAAGCACCGGGCAATAGTCATGGCTCGTGATACCTTTCTCGCATGAACAGTTTCTTTCGCTAACGCGGGTGTCTCAACCCTAGTCTTTTACGACTATCCCATAAACCTTATAATCTCTCTGGAATGCATCCATCCCTTTTTGATGCGCTATTGTATGATGTGTACGGCACAGGCATATCTTCCGGTAATTGCTGTCATCCACTTTCCTGCGATCATTTCCCATGCCGATCGTATCAACATGATGTATCTCACCATCCCGGCCGCACACGGCACATTTTCTGTTTTTCAGGCAAAAGTACAAATATCGCCCAATATCATCTGTCCGCTCTATTGCATTCTCTGAAAGCTGTATGCCGTTCTGTATGGCAAATTCCAATATGGTATTGATAAATTCCCTTGCGACATCCATAGAACAGTTGGAAAGACTGAAATACCCATCACCTGTCCGGATCATATGCTCATATTTCATGATCTCTTTCATTTCTTCCGGTGGATAACCGGTATAATCAGCAATATCACGGATGGTCGCATATGCCTTTTTCCGTTGCTCCGCAGAAATATGTCTGCCATCATCAAAACGGATTTCCGCTTTACTGATCTTCTTACGGACCAGCATTTCTGCAATATGTTTTTCCGGTATTACCGCCCGGATCTCCGTGCCGTCTTTATCCTCACGGCATTGCTTCAAAACTACCAGCTCATGCATCATTCATCACCGTATTTCGATTTTATCGCCAGCAGCATATTTCCAGCGTTGGCAGCACTCAACGTATCCCATGTGCTATTATTGGTTTTCAGCCAATACTCCGCGTTGATTTTGTGCTTGTTGCACAGATCCTTTATCGTCATGATCTGCGCAGCCGAAGCCTTTTCCTCACACTCCGGTATTGCATTTCCAAAAGGCTGCATTTCTTCTTTCAGCCACAGATCAAAGCCAAGGCCTGTATGTATCGCAACACACTTTACAAAACTGCGGCACATGCTATTCCAGACTCTTTGCTGGCTCATGGAATTATCCTTAACCGGATTGGATCCGTTCATTACCGGGGACTGCATTTCGTATTCGTCTGCGTCAATCACAACCTTAATTCTTGTTTCATAACACCGGTTTGTATTGCCGCTTTTATCAGTAAACGTCTGATCTGTCATTCGCAGACTGCTTCCTGTTTTTTCATCAGGTATTGGCATCCAATATACTTTCTCTGCTCCGTTTTCATGAAGCAGATCAATACATTTCGCCCAATTAAGATACAGCATGCCGTCTCTATCCTCACAATACGGTTTAACATCTATCCCCCGCATCTCCTTATAACTTTTCAATGCCATAATCACACCTCACAATCATTTGAAATCCTTAAATCTCCGATACAATCTTCACACCATATATCCCCGTTCGGGAACACATATCGGAAATCACCCTGGGTATGGTTTCCACAGTTACAGCAGATCGGAAGCCTGTCCAACTGTTCCGCCTGTTCTTCGTCCCGCCGGAGAAAATCATCATACGGATCACCCATCATTTTCGCCATCCAATCCGGCAACCGCTTTTAATGACTTCGTATCAATATAAATCTCATCCTTGCGCGATCTGATATAATCATTCAGTGCCTGCGATCTTGCTGAAGCATACAGCAGCGCGCGGTACTCTGATTTCGGGATTGTTATTGTTTCATCGCAACTCATATAAATTCCTCCATTTCCATCTGTTTAAAATCCTTGGATGCCACCATGCACTGCATCCGGTACACGATGTCCTTTCTTTTTTCCTTTTCTTCCAGGCATTCGCGGCAGTAACCGTTGACTGCTTCACCGGCATCCAGATGATCCCCGCATCCTCGGCAAACTTGATATTTCATAATTTTCCCTTTCCAAAATTGAAAAACCGTGTTACAATACAGAAAATGCTTTTTTGCATTACTGTTGAATAGCACCGGATCTCGCCAAAGAATCTGACGGTGCTATTTTTCTTTTTAATCTGCAACGGAGATTTACTTTCTCACGCTCCGAATGGATCTTCTTTAATTTATTTCCGGCCCCGAGCATCACAAGCCCCACCAGAAACACGATCCCGCCGATCACAGGTTGTCCATCATAACCGCAGGCTGACAAGATCGCCGCCGTGGATCCGGACACCATGAGAATGTTTCCTGTCTTAATCACTTTTCCTCACCTCCTACCGATTCTGTCGGATAGCTTTCAATAAATTTCTCCAAATCCGTACCTCTCACTTTCTTTGCTCCGTTAAGTACCAGATACGGTAACTTTCCACTATTCATAAGGTTGTAAACCGCATTTCTGTTTGTCCGAAGCACTTCTGCTACTTCTGATACCCTGTATATGGGGTTATATGTCTTGACCATGATCCGTTACTCCTTTCTTCCAAACTTTCGTTGTTCAATCACATGTGGTACAATCTCCTTACAGGATGTTACCGCGTCCGAGTATTATGAAAGGAGGATGTTCACATGGCTATGCTCAATAACGAAGCGGCTCTCAAAATCGCAAAAGAATTGACCTTATCAGCAATGGAAAATAAAATGATTGCTGGATCAAATGATGCAGAGGAAGCCGCAAACAACATATATCAGTTATATAAAACTCTGTACGAAAAGCTCTCAGGAAATGAAAGCCAATAATCAATATGTTGTAGCTCTTGCAGACACCAGCTCTGCAAGAGCATTTGTCTTCTCGGCAATTTCTCCCTCTCGCTCTTTACCAGATGAAATAATTTCACTGATATGAATTGCAAGTTTTTTGATAAGTTCATCTACTTCTTTCACTCTTCTCACTCTCCCTTCTATTATTGTGAATTACATCCATCAGTGATAAACTTCTCTTTACAGGCACCGCCATGCCGAGTAATAAAGAGAGGAGGATGCTTATGTCGGAAATCAATATTTTACAGCCTAAGAACTGCAATTTCAGCCAAATCAAGCACGATTTCACACAGTCCGTAGACCAAATTATTGATATTGCCACATACCCAAATGGCTTTGTCATGAAAACAATTACTACCGCAGACAAAGTAAGTGTTGAAACCAGCAAGCCTTTAATCAAGATTGACGAGACAACTTACCAGATTCCAAACTGATTTTAGGTGCAGAAACGGAAATTGCTTCTTTTGTATGAGTGATTTCCGTTTTTTCTGTTTTAACGTGCACTTCATCTTTGCTTACTGCGATTGTACTTTCCATTTTCTTCATCTCCTTTCTCAATCTGTCTCAAAAAGATAGTCAAACTTGCATTTGAAAAGTTTACATAACATCTGTACGTTTTATCGGATAGTGTTTGTGGTATCTTCTAAGAAGTAGGTCAATGGAACTCCGAAATGGTCGGCTATTTTCTGCAACTTGTCCACTTTCGGCTGACACCTTCCTGTTTTCCAATTCGACAGGGTATTCTGTCCTACGCCGGTTGCCTTTGACACCTGATATGAAGTTTCGCCAGTTTTCTTCAACAGCTCTTCATATTTACTGTACAAATATTTCACCTCTTTCTCATTTTGTATTGCATGTACTTCACAAATGTGATACAATGTTTTTGCTGAAAACAAATGTGTGAATTTTCAAAAAGTGATGTTTTGTTTTTTATTCTTTCAATTTGTGAAGTTCGTTTGCATTATTATAGTATCACTTCACTTTTTGGAAGTCAATATATAAGCTTCACTTTTTGGAAGTTTGCCTTTTTATACAAAAAGGAGCCAAAGATGTACGAGGTATTTGAACAATTACTACAAAAATTCGGCGTTACAACTGCTGATGTCTGTAAGGCAACTGGAATAGGTCAATCCACAATGTCAAACTGGAAAAGTCGGCGTAATTTAATAAGCGGCAAAAACGCTCAACTGATTGCAGATTATTTTAAAGTTTCTGTAGACTATCTTATGACCGGCAAAGAAAAGGACGGTGGGGAAAAATATTACATAAACGATGAAACTGCAGAAATAGCGCAGAAGATTTTCAAAAACAAAGAATTAAAAGTATTGTTTGACGCAGCACAAGACGCGCAGCCAGAAGATCTGGACACTGTCTACCAGATGCTGCTTGCATTGAAGAGAAAGGAGCGTGGCGAAGATAATTGATTATCACGTCAAGCTGATTAAATTTCCAAATGGAAAAGTTCGGGAAGCTGTAACTGAAAATGAAGATGGAAGCTACACAATATTCATTGAAGAAACGCTCTCTCGTAGTGAACAGCAGGAAGAATTCTTGCATGCAATGAAGCACATAACCGGGGATGATTTTTCAAAGTCTGATATAAATAGAATAGAACGTAGCGCTCATAATATGGAAGCGTCCGAAGAATTGTTCCCAATAATACAAAAATCCCACTATTTATCAGGAATTGCTTAACCATAGGAGAATCGATTATGTTTTTTAAATCATTAAAGCATAGATTCAACACAAAAGAAAAAAATTTATTACAAGCTGATACTCTCCTATCTGAATGTCAGCACCTTGCAGATATTATTAATAGTACCACAGACGAAAAAGAATTTTACCATTCTTACGATCGCTTAATATCGGTTCTTACTGAATTAAAAACCTATGATGGTATAATACCTTTTTCAAATAGCCCATCACAGGATTTAGATTTCGTCTTAAAAAGTAAGGAATCTGCAATAAAACGATTTGAAAGGCGAAAAAGCATATCTCCTCTGTATATAACAGATGCCGATCCATATTTTATCGATGCCATTGACCTTTTTATAGAAAAAGGAAAAGGATCTATTGGAATGCTGCAACGCCACTTCAACATTTATTTTAACCGTGCTGCTCGCATTATGGATCAGTTGGAAGAAGCCGGGATCGTGGGACCAGAAGAGGGAACTAGGCCGAGAAAAGTTCTTGTCGATCGAATGGAATTAGAACTTTTATTAAAGGATGCGACCATACAATGCGTAAGCAATATTCCAACACCACTACACGAAACTGCCACTCAAGATCACTACAAACTATACAACCATCAATTTGATTACATGGCAGGAATTGACTTTGAGCATTATTGTGCGGATCTTTTGCAGCACAACGGATTTTACAATGTTGAGGTTACGCAAGGCAGCGGAGATCACGGGATTGACATCTTGGCAGAGAAAGACGATATAACATATGCCATTCAGTGCAAATGCTACTCTTCCAATATCGGAAACGCAGCAGTTCAGCAAGCTCATACTGGCAAAAGCCTATATCACAAGGATATTGCCGTTGTTCTAACCAACCAATATTTCACTTCACAGGCAACGGAAGAAGCAAAGGAACTGGGCGTAAAATTGTGGGACAGAGATAAATTGCTTGACATGGCAAATAATAAGAAATATTTCCAAGCATAAGGGGTGTTTGGATAATATAAACAAAAAAAGAAAGAGGGAGTATTATGGCACAAATATCATGCCCGAGATGTGGCAGTCAGAACATCACTTTTCAGATGGAACAAACCGGAAATATCGGAGCCGGAACAAACAAAGTGGTAATTCAGAACGATAAAGGTCACAGTTGCTTGTATTGGCTTCTGATCGGATGGTGGTGGAAATTGATTTACTTTCTGATGATCGGATGGTGGTGGAATCTACTTTTCAAGCGTCACAGTCTTGGTGGAATCAATGTACATGCCAATAAAGCAATCAACCACACCGTGGCAATATGCCAGAACTGCGGGAATTCGTGGAAAGTAAACTAAATAAAAAAACCGCCCCAGTGCTACCAACACCAGAGCGGAAAACATAGCTCCGAAAAGCATATGCCCTACACAAGCATATTGTATCATTCTCGGAGCAGTTACGCAAGCGGAACACCCGTTCCACGCTGGCTGTTATTTTTATACACATTTTTAAGGAGGAATGATATTATGGCAACAATCAGTACAAGAAACAGAAACAAAGGGAAACTTGACCGCAATGGCAAACCAAAGGCTCCCAACTGGGAATACCGGTTTGATCTTGCACCCGTTGATGGCAAGCGGCAACAGGTGAGCAAAGGCGGATTCAAGACAAAAGGTGAAGCCGAAGCTGCCGGGAACAAGGCACTTGCAGAGTATAATAACGCAGGTACGCACTTCTCTCCCACTGAAATTTCTGTGGCAGACTATCTTGACTACTGGATCAAAAACTACTGCCTAGTAAATGTATCAGACAGTACCCTTGTAGCATACCGGAACATTATAACCAATCACATCAAACCACGAATTGGAAATTACCGTCTCCGAAGCGTCACAACGATGGTGCTCCAGGAAATGATAAATGATATTTACGTCAATCGAGGATTTACAAAAAGTTTTATGAAAAATATTTTGAAAGTAGTAAAAGGCTCCTTTAAATATGCGAAGGTTACGGCAAAGCTGATCCAGACAAATCCCGCAGAAGATGTTACACTCCCAAAGATCACCCAAACATCCGACCGTGAGGAAATTATCATATTAAGCAAATCAGACGTTATACGGATACTAGAACGCTTTAAAAAGCATACGTCACACTACTATGCTATACTAACTGCATATTATACTGGGTTGCGAATTTCTGAAGTATATGGTCTTACATGGGACTGCATTGATTTTGAGAGTAAAACACTGACAGTTAATAAAATATGCAAAAAAATACCTGTCAATGGCAAGGCATCTGATTCCACAAAAAGATATGGCACACATGGCAAAGCACTTACGCGCTGGTATTTTGGTACTTGTAAGACCCCAACATCCTATCGAACAATATCTATTGGTGATACTCTCCTTGCTGCCCTTAAAGAATATAAAGCATGGCAAGAAGATAATGAATTGCGCTACGGGGAATTTTATACGAAATATTACATAAAAGATGAAATAACAGAAACGCATAAAGAAGTGAAACGACTAATTCCAATGCAGGATGCCAATTTTGAAGTTCCGCTAGAAAGATCATATCCAGTATTTATAAAAGAAGATGGAAGCTTTCAGGGAACGGATTCAATGAAATATCCATCCAAAGTTATCAATTATGAACTCGGCATACATTTTAACTTTCATGCGCTACGACACACTCACGCCACAATGCTCATAGAAGCCAATGTACCAGTCAAAGCCGTATCTGAACGTCTCGGACACTCTAACACAAGAACCACCCTTGAAACCTACGTCCACGTCACAGATTCGATGCGTGAGGATGCAGTAAACAAATTTGAAACATTCGGCAGCCTTGAAAATGATAAAATCGTCACGATCGGTGAAGCCAAACGTTCCACAAAGACTTCTTAAATCTGTGGACACAAAAATTTTGTGGGCAAATTGTGGGCAAGACATAAAAAAACCGGTGTTCTGACATCGTTCAAAACACCGGAAAAGCTCTATTTACTGCTTGTTCATGCAGCAATGTTTATATTTCTTACCGCTTCCGCATGGGCACGGATCATTACGTCCGACTTTCTTTCCAACGATAACAGTACCGGACTTCTTCTGCTCTAAGAACAGTTTCTTTCTGGTCAGATCGTCAAAGATCTCCTTCCACATCGGGAGTTCATATAACCAGTCTGCCTTGGCATCCACCATGTTCTTATAAAGCTTTTCCTTGTCGAACGCAAGGCTTACATGCGTATCCTCTTCCATCGTATCGATCGGATTCGGCTCAATAAGGCTGTCATTGATTCCGTCCAAAAAGCCGGTCATGTCCATAATGCTCAGATCATATTTCTCAGCAAGTTCCTTTACCGTTCCCTCTACTTTTTCGTCCGGGTTGGTAAGGAGCTTTTCATATACACCTTTTTCCAGGAGAAAATATCTCTGCCAGAATTTCTGAAGTTCTCTTTTATCCGTATGCTGATTATAGGCAACTTTCTGCCATTCTTCTAATAAAGCCATTTTATAATCCTTCCTTTGTTTCCAACATAATTTTTTTGCGTTTGCACACTGCTAATAGTATACCGCATCTCACAGATTTTTTCAAACTTTTTTGTATACTTTCCAAAGTTTCGTCCATACTATAAATGACCGGTAAAAAGCAACGCATACCCCCATCCGTTCTTTTTGCCGGTTCTACCAAAGACACCAATACTTATCCTCCCCGGCGGCAGCATATTTATGCTGCCGCTTGTTATTTTTTATATTCCGTTTGCGCCAACCGGCTCTATGACATATTCCGCAAGCCTTTCTTCCAGTGCCTGCGTCGAAGCCTGGTCCGCATAGGCAATGACCTCAAGCGGCCGGTACAGCGGAAGACTGAAAATCCCCACCAGTGATTTCGCGTCTACATAGGTTCTTCCATTTACCAGATCCACATTAAATTCACACTGATCTACGATCTTATTAAAATCAAGTGCCTTATCTACGGAATCAATTAAAATCCGAAACGTTGCCATGTAAATTCCCCCTTCCACATTTGCAATGTCCTGTGCTAGTTTTAATATAGCACTTTTTCTGTCTTTTTTCAAATTTTCCATCTTTTTTTCGTCAATTTTTCATAAAGTCTTTTTATTTGACGAAATGATGAATTTTTACTATGATAGAAACAGTAGTCAATATATGAACACGAGGTACTTTTTATGAAAAAAATAAAACAGATCCTTGCCATTTTAGGATGCACCCTTCTCGTTGGCCTCTATGTTTCCACACTTATATTCGCACTGATCGGAAGTGAGGATACGATGAACCTGTTCCGCGCTTCTGTCTATGCCACAGTTGTGGTTCCGGTTCTGATCTGGGCCTACTCTCTTATTTACCGGTTATTAAAAAATCATTCCGACGGCAGCAAAAAGGATACCGATGAAGAAAAGACCATGACTCCGTAGGGGAGCTGTGGTCTTTCTTTTTACACTTTTTTGATCCGGTGATCCGGTCACTGCCATTACTGTTCTGTTGTCTCTTCCGGCACCGCTTCCGTCTCAGTCTCGGTGTCTTCCTCTTTCGTCAGATCGGAAACGGTCTTCGAAAACGCGTTTTTCATGGTGGTAGATACGAGATAAACCGTATCATCCCCCTCTGACATCAGGTAATCCTGCCCCAGAAGGCTGTTGTTCATACCAAACGTAAATACATATTCTTTCTCGTTCGTCGTCACATGGATTGTCTGCGTCGGCGCGTCAAATCCATAATCGGAGATGTCGTCATAATCTTCGATCTTATCTTCCGCTGTGACTTTTTCCACATTCGACAACAGGGAAGCAACTGCGTCCTGATCCAGAGGAATGGAAGGATCTCCATCATACGTCCAGGTTCCGTCCATATTGGTAAAGGACAGCTCTGCTCCATCACTCTCATAGGAAAATGCCGTGATATCATCGGCGTTTATTTCCGCTACCGTGATCTTTTTGGCTTCCGTTTTTTTTTCTTCTTTTTCCTGTGCCCTGTCATTGTATGCCCGGATGCCAAGCCAGGCACCCACGCATACTACAAGCAGGATCACAAGTATGATAAACTGTTTTTTCTGATTCTGCATTTATTTCTTTCTCCTTACTGCCCAGATTCCGATTCCAGTTCCAAGAAGCACGAGCGGCAGTACCACAACAAATCCCACTGCTGCCAGAATGACCGTCATGCTGGATACGGTAACTTTTGCGGTATCATACTCTTTGACCGGGATCACAATGGAGGATCCGTCCTCATCCCCAGCAAAGCTGCTCACGCAGGATGAAAACAGTTTCGCGTTGCTGCCCGATACCATCTGATCCGCATCATCGCTAAACATCGTCGTGCTCGCAAATACAAACAGTTTCGTTGTATTGTCGTCGTCTACTTTTTTCTCTGCCTCAAGACCGATCACAAACGGTCCGTCCACATCGCCATCCTCTTTGTCATAAGATGCCATATTCGCCACGTCCGTCTTTGCGAAGGAAGTCGAGGAAGAAGTAAGCAGATCGGTATAGCTGATATCCGCATCCTCCTCCGTCGCCGGATGCACGATGCCACGGCAATACGGAGCAAAAATATAACTGCCGGATACCGAAGATGTCCACTCCGAAGACGCGATCGCCGGAAGCAGATAGAACGGATTCTGATAATAGCTGTTTTTATCCTGCTCTACCACCATACCCTTTTCCAACTGAATCTGATACTCCGCCAAAATCGATTCAAAATTCGGAAGTTCCTTGTCCGTATAGGTGACTGTGATGAACGCTTTTCCTCCTGCAGCCAGATAATCGGATACTTTCTTTGCATCATCCGCTGAGAAATCAGAAGTAGGTCCGTTGATGATAACCGCCTCGGCATCATCCGGGATGCTGTCCTCTTTTAACAGTGTAAGCTGGCTCACATCAATGTTTGCTTTCTCAAGCGCCTCGGAAAAGCTGCCCGAAAGTTCTGTCTCACCATGTCCGGTGATCTCATAAACGACCGGCATGTTTTCATTTTCGACATAGGCGATCGCGCTTGTGAGCTGTCCCTCACCGTCATAGCCGGTCGTCTGCTGGGAATAAGTGGAGTAATCCACCGAAGTCTCATACAGATCGCTGTAATCAACTACTTTGGAGCGATTCACGCCTTCCACGATCAGACTGTTTGCAGACGGTGCCGTGTCTGTATAATTGGTATAAAACTGCGGATATACCTTCGGATCTTTGTAAACGACTGAAATATGTGAGGACGCGTCCTTATACTTTTCAAGCATCGCGGATAACGTTGTATCCTGGGATTCCAGTGAACTCTTCGTGCTTAACACATAAATGGTGACATCCTCTTTCAAGTCCGCCAGATAATCTTTGGTATCTTTCGTGATCGTATAAAGTTTCTCATTGGTGACATCGACCTGTGTAAGTGTGGATGGAAGCGTTCCTACCGCAAGGTTTAATACAACTGCTACCGCAATGCCGAAAACCACCATACCGGTACTGAACACGCCAAGTCCGATCTTTTTTCTGCTCATGCTCCAGCGTCTCTTCTGGATGGACTGCGCGGTTAAAAACAGGAACAGGATCGTAACGGAAACATAGTACACAACGCCGGTCAGATCAAGCACCCCACTGCAGAATTTGTCCAGATGCGCGGTCAGATCATAGCATCCGAGGATCTTTGTGAATATATTTCCGCTCGTGGAGATCAGATTTGTGATCCCGCCCATCATATAGCCCAAAAACAGGAGTCCGAACGTGATCACCGCGGAGATCACCTGGCTTTCGGTCAGTGATGACACAAAGGTTCCGATCGCGATACAGGTAACCCCGTACAGCCAGAATCCCAGGATCGCGACATAGGACTCTTTGAGCGGTGCGCTTCCAAGCGCTTTTAAGAGCAGCGGACTCAACGCGATCACCGCGATCGCAATGGAAAATACCGCAACCATCGCAAGGAATTTTGCGAAAACGATCTTTCCAAGTGACACCGGTGAGGTCAAAATCAGCTGATCGGTCTTTTTGTTCCGTTCTTCCGCAAATACACGCATCGTCAGCACCGGAACCGTAATCAGGAAAATAAATGTGATCGCTGACAGGCTGTAAGAAATATACGCATATCCATAGGAAAGGTTATATACCACGAAGTACAGCCCGTAAAGACAAAGCGTAACCGCAATGAACAGCCAGCCGATCACGGACTGAAAATAAGATTTGAATTCCCGTTTAAAAATTGCAGCCATTACGCAACCACCTCCTGCTCTTTTCTTTGTGCCGCACCTGCTTTTTGTGAAGTCAGTTCCAGGAAGATCTCCTCTAAGGACTTTCCTTCTGCCTTCATCTCAAGGATCGGCAATTTGGCATCCGCAAACGCAAAGAACACTGCTTCGCGGATATCCACGCCTTTCTCTGCCGAAAGAAGGATCTTTACAGTACCCTCCTCGTTTCCTTTGGTCATATGGTACTTCTGCACCTGTGAGATGGTTCTTAACGCTTCTTTGGCGGCTTCTTCTTCCGCTTTTACCAACAGTTCAATCTCCTGCACTCCTGACATCATAAGCGTCAGATTTTCCGTGGAATCACTCGCCACCAGTTTTCCTTTTGAGATGATGAAAATGTGGTCGCAGACCGCGCTGATCTCGGAAAGGATGTGGGAACTCAAAATAACGGTATGTTTTTCTCCCAGCTTTTTGATCAGTTCCCGGATCTCAATGATCTGCTTCGGATCGAGTCCGACCGTAGGCTCATCCAATATAATGACTTCGGGATAGCCAATGACTGCCTGCGCAAATCCGACTCTCTGCCGGTAACCTTTGGAGAGGTTTCGGATCAGCCGGTCCTTCATGTCCATGATCTTGGTAAGCTCCATGACCTCTTTGACCGAGGACTTTCGTTTGTCTTTAGGGATCTGCTTTAATTCCGCCACGAAATTCATATATTCGAGAACCGTCATATCCATGTAGAGCGGTGGCAGTTCCGGCAGATATCCAACACATTTTTTTGCCTCTTCCGGCTGGGCAAGTACATCAAAACCATTGATCTTTACTTCGCCGCTGGTCGCTCCGAGATAGCCGGTGATGATATTCATTGTCGTTGATTTTCCGGCTCCGTTCGGCCCGAGGAAACCGTAGATCTTGCCCGATTCGATATTCAGGCTCAGATCATTTACCGCGATATGATCACCATATTTTTTCACTAAATGATTGATCTCAATCACTGTTACTCCTCCTTATCTTCCATACAAAAATTTTCCAATATCAAGGTTATTAGTAAAATGTGTTAAAAAGAAGTCAAATCTGTGTTTTTTCTGTGAAACAGCATGCTCCGTTTCCTCGTCAGCTTACACAGAGACGGGATGCGTTCCACATCCCGCTTAACGTCAAAAAGCCCCTGCACAAAATGTACAGGGGCTCCCGCCAGCTTTTCTTATTTACTTAACGGTAAATGATATCGTCTCTGCCCGGTCCGTTTGATACCATTGTGATCGGGAAACCAATGTGTTCTTCCACAAACTCAATGTATTTGCGGCAATTCTCCGGGAGATCTTCATATTTCCTGATTCCACGGATATCGCATTTCCAGCCCGGAAGTTTTTCGTAAACCGGTTTTGCTTTCTTTAACATCGTAGTCGTCGGGAAATCAGTCGTAACCTTTCCGTCAATGTCGTATCCAACACATACCGGGATCTCATCGAGATAGCCAAGTACGTCAAGTACGGTAAACGCCACATCTGTTGTTCCCTGCAGTCTGCATCCATATTTGGAGGCAACACAGTCAAACCAGCCCATACGTCTCGGACGGCCTGTGGTCGCGCCGAATTCGCCGCCGTCTCCGCCGCGTTTTCTGAGCTCATCTGCCTCATCGCCGAAGATCTCGCTGACAAATTCGCCTGCGCCTACTGCGCTTGAATATGCCTTGCATACGGTAACTACCTGTTTTATTTCATAAGGAGGAATTCCTGCACCGATCGCACCATACGCTGCCAGTGTGGAAGAAGATGTTACCATCGGATAAATACCATGATCCGGATCTTTTAAGGTTCCAAGCTGTCCCTCTAAGAGAATATTCTTTCCCTCTTTGATCGCATTCCAGAGATATGCGGAAACATCACATACATAAGGAGCGATCATATCACGGTAGCCCTGCAGTTCTTTTACGATGTCTTCCGGAACTAACAGCGGTTTATGATAGAGGTACTCCAACAGGACATTTTTCTGCGCGCAGATACGCTCTGATTTTTCGCGGATCACATCATCATCAAAGATCTCGCTGACCTGGAAACCAACCTTTGCGTATTTGTCAGAATAAAACGGCGCGATACCGGATTTGGTGGAACCAAATGATTTTCCTGCCAGACGTTCTTCTTCATACTGGTCAAAAAGAATGTGGTAAGACATTACGATCTGCGCACGGTCGGAGATTAAGATCTTCGGTGCCGGAACATTACGGTCTGTGAGAGATTTGATCTCATTCATTAATTTCGGCACATCCAGTGCGACTCCGTTTCCGATAATGCTTGTTGTATGATTGTAGAAAACACCGGACGGTAAGGTATGTAACGCAAATTTACCATAATTATTTACGATCGTATGACCTGCGTTCGCTCCACCCTGGAAGCGGATAATGATATCGGCTTCCTTTGCCAGCATATCGGTAATCTTGCCTTTTCCCTCGTCTCCCCAGTTTGCACCAACAACTGCTTTAACCATTCTTTTTATCCTCCTGATTTGTTACATCATCTGATTTACGGGCATAGAAAAAGCAGGCGTAAAAACCTGCTTTTTATTCCCTGTTTTTACTTATTGATTATACACGAAAAGTTTCTATAAGTAAAATCAATGTTTATTATATTCGTCATAACTGCCGCTTATTTCATTTTCCAGCATCCCAAGCATCTGACCGGCGGCTGCCGACAGCGGCACTCTCTGATCCGTCACCAGACAGAACTGTCTTTTCGGGATCTTCTCTTTAAACTTTAACTGAAAGAGCGTTCCCTCTCTGATTTTCGGCTCTGCGAAATCCTTTACCACACTTGCGACGCCGAGGCTTTTTTGCGCGAACTGGATCAGCATATCGCTGGTCGCAAGTTCAAACTCCGGATGCAGCACCACATCCTGATCTTTTAAATACTGCTCCACATAGCCTCTGGTCGAAGTATTTCCCTCCAGACACATGATCGGCAGTTCTTCCAGTATCCGGTAATCCAGTTCTTTTCCCTTTAGCGATTCAAAATTTTTCCCCGCCACAAAAATATCCTCGATCTCCTTTACCGGGCGCACCCTGATGTGTTTTCCCGCCTGAAACGGCGTGCTTACGATCCCGAAATCAATCTTTCCGGCCTGCAGATATCCGAGTGTCTCCGGCGTCGGCGCATTGGTAACTGTCACACGGATCCCCGGATACATCTCATGAAACCGTTCCAGATAAGAAAGCAGGTAAAACTGCAGGGTCATATCGCTGGCCCCGATCCGGATCTCTCCCTTGGTCAGATCCTGCATCTCCTGAAACTTCCGCTCTCCCAACAGAATATATTCGTATCCACGCTGTACATAGGAATAAAGCAGCTTTCCCTCCACCGTCAGCCGGACTCCCTTGGAGGTCCGCACAAACAGCGCACTGCCCAGATTCTTTTCCAGATTTTTTACCGCCTGGCTGACCGCGGGCTGGGAGATTGCAAGCGCCTCGGCAGCCTGTGTGATGCTCTCGTATTTTCCCACATAATAAAAAATCTTATAGTATTCCAGATTTACATTCATAGTTTGCCTGTCCCTTATCTTTTTCCTGCCTTTTATTCTATGTTATCTTCCTTAGAAATGCAATGTTTCCCTCTTGTTTTTCGGGTCATTTTCTCCTATACTAGGAGTAAACTTTTTCTTATGGAGGAATTATGAATTACAGTGACCTTATCATTTATATCTTTGAAATGATCGGAACCGTTGCCTTCGCCTCCTCCGGGGCGTTGGTCGGTATCCGTAAAAATATGGACATCTTTGGCGTAAATGTGCTCGGCATCACAACTGCCGTGGGCGGCGGATGCATCCGCGATATCATCCTCGGCATCACACCCCCGAAAATGTTTCAGAATTTCAGCTATGTCGGGGCTTCCATCCTGATCTCATGCATCCTGTTCACCATCTTTTATCTGAATCAGGAACTGCTCTCAAGCCGCTTTCTTGAGACCTATGAGCGCGTCATGATATCGCTTGACGCGATCGGTCTTGGCGTTTTCACCGTGATGGGGATCCGCACTGCGATCGAGGCATCTTTTGAAAATAATATTTTTCTTCTGATCTTTGTCGGTGCAGTCACCGGTATCGGAGGCGGTATGTTACGGGACGTTATGGCAGGCATGAGCCCGTTCGTCTTTGTCAAACATGTCTATGCGATCGCATCGATCCTCGGTGCCGTCTGCTACATCATCCTGCGCCTTTACATCCGGGATACCATATCTCTGTTTCTCGGCGCTGCCGTAGTCATCATCATCCGCCTGCTCGCCGCACATTTCCGCTGGAATCTCCCGCGCATACGGCAAAAGTAATTATTTTTCTGCTGTTATCAAAAAGGACAGGTCACACGAAACTGTGTGCCTGTCCCTTTTTATGATCTCATTTCATTTTAATATTCAATCTTCTTTGAGCATGCGATCGCGATCGCTCCCGGTCCGATATGGCAGGAAACGCTGAGTGACAGCGGCTGCATGATGATCTCATTGTTCGGAAATGCTTCCTGCACTTCCTTTTTAAACTGTTCTGCCTGCGCAAGGTCATGCGTGTAAGCCATCTCAAGATGCATCTTGGATCCGTCTTCGCTCTCAAAACGCTCTTTGAAATCCTTTTTCATGGCTTCGATCATAATGCTCTTTGCCTGTTTCACTGTTCTCGCCTTGGCAAAAGCGTCCAGACGCTCTCCCTGGATCTGAAGAACCGGTTTTAAACGAAGCAGAGTTCCAAGCGCTGCTGCTGCAGGAGTGATCCTTCCGCCTTTTTTCAGATAGCTTAAGGTATCCACCATAATATAGATACTGGATTCCATCTTGTGCTGCTCCAAGATCTCCTTGATCTCTGCGGCGCTCTTTCCGTTTTCGGCAAGCTCTTTCGCATCCATGACGGACTGACGCTGTGTCACGGAAATACGCTGATTGTTTACGACCTGAACCTTTCCGTCATAGTCCTGGGAAAGCATGTATGCAGTCTCACAGGAACTGCTGAGCCCGCTTGACATCGGAACATATACGATCTCATCGTACTCCTGTAATAACTTGTCCCATATATCTGTCACACTTCCCACCATCGGCATGGAAGTGGAAATATCTACGCCATCCACCAGTTTTTCATAAAACTGCTCCTGCGTCAGATCGATATCCTCATAGTATGTTTCGTTATTTATAAAGAATGGCATTGGTATTACATATACGCCCAACTCTTTTGCATCTACCTGTGTAATACCGCTGTTACTGTCGGTAAGAACTGCTACTTTACTCACTGTGATACCCTCCTGAAGTATTTTTTAACTCTAAAATTGTACCATACTTCCCACCCTGATACAATCTTTTTTCGAAAACCGTTTTTTCTCCTAGCGGGCACCCTTGTCGTAAATCTCTCCAAGCGCGCGCGGAGCGCGGTTCTTCTTGCTGAAGAAAATAAGCAAAAACAGTGTGAGTGCATACGGCAGGATCATGACAAGATCCTGATAGCTGCTCGGCATTCCGAGTACCTGGACTAACTTGTAGCCGCCGGAACGCGCCAGTCCGAAAAGCAGACACGCGCCAAGCGTCGGCAGGATCTTCCAGTTTCCGAAGATATATGCCGCGATCGCGAGATAACCGTATCCGACATAGATGCTCGGTGAAAAATTCGCGGAGATCGAATACGCGAAGCAGATACCGCCAAGACCGGACAGTGCGCCGGATACCATGACTGCGATCAGCCGGATGCGTCCGACCTGCATACCTGCCGCATCCACGGCATGCGGATTCTCACCGCACGCACGCAGATGTAAACCGAATCTTGTCTTATACATCACAAACCATGCGATAAACGCGATCACAACGATCACGAACTCGAACGGATACATATTGGTAAATACCGCTCCAAGTACCGGTATTTTGGAAATGCCGGGAATCGTTATCTTATTGCACACGCCGAGTACGAATTTATCGGATGGTGCGTTAAAATGGCTTGCGTTGATCTGTTTGGTCAAAAACTCCGTCAATGCCATCGCAAGTGTATTGACTACGACGCCGCTGATGACCATATCTGCCTTAAACCGGATACAGAGTAACGCATGGATCAGGGAGAATAAAAGTCCGCCCACCATGGCAAAGATCATGGCAAGATAAAACGGAAGTGCGGAGCTTCCCGACATTTTTTCCGCCGCGAGAACCGCAACCAGTGCGCCGACAAACGCACCGAAGCCCTGAAGTCCTTCGAGCGCCAGGTTGGTCACACCACTCTTTTCGCTGTAAATACCTCCGACTGCCATGATAAAAAGCGGGAGGGAAAACGCAAGTCCGTCAATAATAATCGTATTCATTTATTTTTCCCCCTTTCTTTCTTTTACCGTATCACGCAGTCTGCTGGTCTTATAGCGCACGAACGCGCCACACGCGGAGAACAGAAGGATGATTCCCGTAATGACCGACGCGATCTCCTGCTGTACCCCGGAAGCGGAACTCATGTATGTGCTTCCCTTGCTGATCACTGTGATCAAAAATGAGGAGAAGATGATTCCGACCGGATTATTATTTCCAAGCAATGATACCGCGATCGCATCAAAACCTGTCGATGTCAGTACCTTTGGCTGAATGGATGCAAAATATCCAAGGTAATAGGTCACTCCCGCAAGTCCCGAGAGCGCACCGGAGATCACCATGGTGATCACGATATTTTTTCCGACTTTGATCCCGGCGTACTTTGCCGCCGTGCGGGAACAGCCGACCGCTTTCATCTCAAATCCGAGCACTGTGCGGTTCATGATGAAGCGGACCAGAAATACCGTGAGGATCGCTAAAATGATGCCGAGCGGGATATCCATCTTGTAACCCCCGACTTCCACATCGGTAAGCGTCAGTCTTGCCGCCGTGGAAACGTTTTGGGACTGTCTTGATACCGGATCGACAAAATACATATTGATAAAGAAACTGATCACATATTCTAAAATATAGTTGATCATGATCGAGGAAACGACCTCATTGATATTAAAACGGTATTTGAGGAAGCCGATCAGTCCGCCGACACATGCACCCGCAAGGATTCCGATGATCACGACAAGCGGTTTCGCAATCGGTGCCGCAAGGCTGGTGTAACCCACTGTAACCGTTGCAAGAAAACCTGCCGCAAGCATCTGTCCGGAAACCCCAATATTAAAGAGACCGGAACGGAGCGCCACTGCCACCGCAAGTGCCGCGAAGATCATCGGCGTGAGGTTATCCATGAAGTCCATAAAATCCGTGATCATGCCCTTTTTTCCTGCGTAGGAAGCTTTCGGCGCAATGCCGCAGCCCTGCAGCAGATTATAAAACGCATAGAACGGATTATGTCCAAGAAGCGCGATCACGATACCACCCGCGATAAGCGCCACCAGGATCGAAAAGACCGGGATCGCGATCTTCTGTCTTTTTTCATGACCGATCGTGGCAAGCACCATCTTTTCTACGATATTAGCTTTCTTATTCATTGTGTCCTACCCCCATCATAAATTCTCCAACCTCGTTGGCTGTCAGGGATTTTGCATCCGCGATTTTATTGATACTTCCGTTGTAAATAACACCGATCGTATCCGCAAGGTTCATAACCTCATCCAGTTCCAGTGAAATTAAAAGGATCGCTTTTCCTTTATCCCGCTCTCCAATGATCTGCTTGTGGATGTTCTCGATCGCACCGATATCCAGTCCTCTGGTCGGCTGTACGAAGATCATAAGATCTGCTTCTGTCTCGATCTCTCTCGCAATGATCGCCTTCTGCTGATTTCCGCCGGAAAGCAGCATAAAGGACGGATCATGGCTTGTCTCACGGCCTAAAATGACCTTCTGCTGATTTCCGCCGCTCATCGAACGCGTGACCGTTGTCGCGCCCTGTCCGCTCCGGATATCATATTTTTCGATCAGTTTCTTACTGTTATCCGCAAATACTTTCTGGTTTAACACGCCTTTTTTTGCATACGGCTCTCTGTAATAGCCGCGCAGCCCCAAATTGTCCGCAAGGGAAAAATCCATCACCAGTCCGAAATTCTGCCGGTCTTCCGGGATATAGGCAATACCTGCTTCCGCGCGTTTCCGGATCGGTTCCGCCGTGATCTCCTTACCGTTTAGATAAATTTTTCCGCTGTAGACATGCATCAGTCCGGTGATCGCGTCCGCAAGCTCGATCTGACCGTTTCCGGAGACACCGGCAACCGCAAAGATCTCGCCGCCGTGGATTGTAAAGGATACGTCCTTTACCACCTCAAAATGATCCCGGTTCTTTACCGTGAGATGTTCCACTTTTAAAATTTCTTTTCCGAAAGACGCCGGCTTTTTCTCCGTTGTGAAGCTGACCTCACGTCCGACCATGAGATTTGCCATGGTTTTGGTATCCGTCTTTGCGACATCCAGCACATCGATCAGTCTGCCGCGGCAGAGGATCGCGCAGCGGTCCGCTACTTTTTTGATCTCTTCCAGTTTATGCGTGATCAGTATGATCGTTTTTCCGCCGTCACGCAGTCCCTTGATGATCTTTAACAGGAACTCTATTTCCTGCGGCGTCAGCACCGCAGTCGGTTCGTCAAAGATCAAAATCTCCGCTTCGCGGTAAAGCATCTTTAAGATCTCTACACGCTGCTGAATCGAAACATTTACATCTTCAATCACATCGGTAGGCTTTACTTCCAGACCATATTTTCTGGAAAGTGCCTCGATATCCGCATTCGCCTTTTTCATATCTACCGTACGAAACAGTCCGAGCACTTTTTTCGTTGGCTCCATGCCCATGATAATGTTTTCTGCCACGGTATAGTTCTGCACCAGTTTGAAATGCTGATGCACCATTCCAATGTTTAATTTTGTGGCATAGTTTGGGGAATCGATCTTTTCTTTTTTTCCGCGGATGAAAATTTCTCCGTCATCCGGCTCATACATTCCAAACAGCATGCTCATCAGTGTAGATTTTCCCGCACCGTTTTCCCCGAGCAGCGCAAAGATCTCCCCTTTTTTGATCTGGAGCGTCACATCATCATTCGCGACAATTCCGGGAAACCGTTTCGTAATGTGTTTCATTTCCACAATGTAATCAGACATGTAAATCCTCCTAAAAGACAGGGAGCCTTCCGGCTCCCCGTACTCTTACTTTTTTCTTTATTTTACTTCAAAATCTTCCGGAGTAATATCATTTACTGTAGCATCTGCTGCCGGAACGATGGTTCCGTCTTTTACTTTATCAAATGCTGCATTGATCTTGTCGATCGTTTCTGCGGAGAGCTGGCATCTGCCTTCTTCGCTGACATATCCGGTTGCATCGGTATCTGCGTGCAGAGTTACGTTTCCGCCCTTAAAGCTTCCTGCTGCGATATCGCACAGTGCGTTGTATACCGTAAGATGCATGTTCTTGATCGCGGAAGTCAGGATGATGTTGGAATCTCCGTTTGCTCCGTCATCATACTGGTCAACGTCACAGCCGATCACTTTGACATCTGTTGCTTCTTTTGCTGCAGTGAACACACCGTTTCCGGATCCGCCTGCCGCAACTAAGATCACATCGACACCTTCATCGATCAGTGCCTGTCCTACTACTTTACCGGTTGCTTCGTCTGCGAAAGTACCTACATAGTTTCCGCCTACATCATTGCCCATGACATCTGTTCCGGCATAGGAAGGAAGTTCTACACATTCTACATCCTTGCCTTCTGTCTCATTGACATATTTGACACCACATTCAAAACCATACTGGTAATCTACGTTGGACGGATATGCGATTCCGTTTACAACTGCAACTTTGTTGGTCTGTGTCTCAAGTGCTGCTGCCATACCAGCACAGAAGGCGCTTTCCTGCTCCGCATAGCACATTGCATAGATATTATCTGCTTCAATGGTATTTCCGTCTGCATCTGTCGGGAAAGAATCTACCAGGATGAATTTTACATCCGGATTGTCCTGCGCGATCGTTCCGATTCCTGCGAACTGGAATCCACAACATACGATAACATCGTAATCTGCTACGATATCAGCTACTGCCTGAACCGCCGCATCGGTATCACCGGTTGTCTCCTGGATCGGAGTTACGGTGCTGTCCGGATTCTCCTTGATGAAATTCTGGATACCATTGTAGTTATCTTCGTTAAAGGAACCGTCATCCACACCGGACGGGCTGCTCACGATCGCGATCTTTAACGCGTTATTTGCTGTCTCTCCTGTGGACGCTGCTTCCGTAGAAGCTGCGGAATCTGAACCGGTTGTGCTCTCTGCTGCGGAATCTGTTTTTCCCGCATCTGCATTGGATGATCCACATGCTGCCATAGAGCATGCCATCGCTGCAACAAGCATCAATGATACTACTTTCTTCTTCATAATATTTCCTCCTGAAAAATATTTTTAACAACAACAGCCATTTTATCATGCATTTGCTGTTTTGTCCATTTCTTATTTTGGGCTAATCAAACCGGAATCCCGCCTTAAACGCGCGTGACGAAAAGGCGTTTTCATGATCGGCAAGTTCATGCAGTTCGATCTCCGGCAGATCGATCAGTCTGCGTTTTAAAAGTTTTAACGCCGGCTCAAACGGGCCGCACCGGCTTCCGACGATCGTAAGCTCGTTCACAACGACCTCACTCATATTGATCTTCGCATCTCCCGCATAGGTACTTTTTAAGACGATTGTTCCCTTTTTTCTCACATAGCGCATGGCGCTCTTTAATCCTTCCGCTCTTCCGGTCGCATCCACCACATATTCGTAGCCCTCCGGCTCTCCTTCGGTCGTCACGTTCGCATAAGGCGCAAAACGTTCCAATTTTTCCATATGATGGCCGATCACCGTAAGATCCATGCCGTAAAGCGAAAGCACCTCCGTGATCATAAGCGCGAGCCTTCCGTCACCGATCACGGCACAGTTCTTTTTCACATCAAAATGAACCTGCGTGGTCAGCTCTACTGCCGCCGCCAGCGGCTCCGTAAAGATCGCACGCTCCGTCTCAAGTTCATCCGGAACCGGATGCAGCAGCTCCGTGGCGATCGTCATATATTCCGCGAAACAGCCGTCCTTCTCATTCAGCCCTATGACCTTTCTGGTGGAGCAGTGTGTCGGTCTTCCCGTTTTACAGTAAATACAGTGGCCACACGCCTGATTCAATTCACCGACCACCCGTTTCCCTATCAGTTCCGGGCGGTCTGACGCCTCCACGATGCCGACAAATTCATGTCCCATAACCCCGGTAAAATCCGGTTTATATCCGGCAAGCACCTCTTTATCCGTGTTGCATACCGCCGCAAGCAGGATCTTAACCAGGCTTTCTCTTTCTTTTGGCACAGGCTTTGGATAGTCCGTCCGGTACTCCGCTGTTTTTCCATTGTATACAAGCGCTTTCATCTTTTGTCCGCCTCCTTTTTCATCCATTCATTCTAGCACACGGCGCCAACAAAAGAAAGAGGCATCTGCATCGTGCAGATACCCCTTTGTATTTCAAATTTCTGTAATTCCATGAATTTCAGATTACATCATGCCCATTCCCGGGTTTCCGCCTGCCGGCATTGCCGGAGCGTCTTCTTTGATATTCGCAACTGCGGATTCTGTTGTAAGAAGTGTAGATGCTACGGAAGTTGCGTTCTGTAATGCGCTTCTTGTAACCTTAACCGGATCAAGGATACCAGCTTCTACCATATCTACATATTCCTCTGTCGCTGCGTTAAATCCGAATCCTTCTTTGGATTCTTTTACTTTGTTGATGATGACTGCGCCTTCCAGACCAGCGTTTGCTGCAATGTAGTAAAGCGGAGCTTCGAGTGCTTTTAAGATTACCTTCGCACCGGTCTTCTCGTCACCTTCCATGGTATCAGCAAGTGCGGAAACCGCTTTGGTCGCATGGATGTATGCAGAACCGCCGCCTGCGATGATTCCTTCTTCCACTGCTGCTCTTGTTGCGTTCAAAGCATCTTCCATACGGAGTTTTGCTTCTTTCATCTCTGTCTCGGTTGCTGCGCCGACACGGATGACTGCTACGCCGCCTGCAAGTTTTGCAAGTCTTTCCTGTAATTTTTCTTTGTCGAATTCAGATGTTGTCTCTTCAATCTGTGCGCGGATCTGACCGATTCTTCCTTTGATGGCATCTTTGTCGCCTTCGCCGTCAACGATAACGGTGTTTTCTTTCTGAACCTTTACAGATTTCGCACGTCCGAGCTGATCCATTGTAGTCTCTTTCAGGTCAAGACCAAGTTCATCGGAGATTACCTGACCGCCGGTAAGGATTGCGATATCCTCAAGCATTGCTTTTCTTCTGTCGCCATATCCCGGAGCCTTTACAGCAACTACGTTGAATGTTCCACGCAGTTTGTTTACGATCAGTGTTGTAAGTGCTTCCCCTTCTACATCTTCTGCGATGATAAGAAGTTTTGCACCGGACTGTACGACCTGCTCTAACAATGGAAGGATTTCCTGGATATTGGAGATCTTCTTGTCAGTGATCAGGATGTACGGATCATCTAAAACCGCTTCCATCTTATCCATATCGGTGCACATATATGCGGAGATGTATCCACGGTCGAACTGCATACCTTCTACGAGGTCAAGTTCTGTCTGCATGGTCTTGCTTTCCTCGATCGTGATAACACCATCGTTGGAAACTTTCTCCATTGCGTCAGCAACCATGTTTCCTACGGTCTCATCGCCGGCAGAAATAGATGCAACCTTTGCGATCTGATCTTTGCCGTTTACTTTTGCGGACATTGCCTTGATCGCTTTTACTGCCTCATCGGTAGCTTTCTTCATACCACGTCTCAAAACGATCGGATTTGCGCCGGCTTCCAGGTTCTTCATTCCTTCCTGAACCATTGCCTGTGTCAGGACTGTTGCGGTTGTGGTACCATCACCAGCAACATCATTGGTCTTTGTTGCAACTTCTTTTACGAGCTGTGCGCCCATGTTTTCAAACGCGTCTTCCAGTTCCACTTCTTTTGCGATCGTAACACCATCGTTTGTGATGAGCGGAGCACCGAAGGATTTGTCGAGAACAACGTTTCTTCCTTTCGGTCCGATCGTTACGCGAACGGTATCAGCAAGTTTATTTACACCAGCTTCAAGAGCTTTTCTGGCCTCAACGCCATATTTAATTTCCTTAGCCATGTTAAAATTCCTCCAATCAAGATTTCCTGTAACCATGTTCCGGTTACTTCATTCTGAATTCTGAATTTCAGACCGCCCTGAGCGCTTCGCACACGCGGTCCCGGATATAATTTCTCCGATTATTCGATCACTGCAAGGATATCATTCTGCTTAACGATGATATAATCCTCTTCCTCTACCTTTACTTCTGTTCCGGAGTACTTGGAGTAGATTACCTTATCGCCCGGTTTTACCTGCATCTTGATCTCTTTGCCGTCAACAACTCCACCAGGACCAACAGCGATCACTTCTGCCTGCTGCGGTTTTTCCTTTGCCTGACCCGGAAGAACGATACCGGATTTTGTGGTCTCTTCTGCAACTAACTGTTTTAAAACAACTCTGTCAAATAATGGTACTAATTTCATTACTGACTCCTCCTTGTCATTTTACAAGCTCTTGTGACCGCTCTGTAATTTTCAGTCACAATTCTTTTTTTCTTTTATCTTATTCAGTCTGACTAAGGTCTTTTCCCTGACCCCTCGTCACAAATCATGTTATAGCACATGTTGTTAGCACTGTCAAGTCACGAGTGCTAATTATTTTATGAAAAATTTGTGAACCTCTCTGCGGGTCTGCATGCCGCTGTGCTGTCTAGTTCCCGTTTTCTGGTGAAATCCGGCAATTTACTTGAATAATTTATACATTTTTTTAACTTTTTTCATAATTATCTCTTTCTTTTTCCCATGAATTCGATTATGATTATAAATAGCAGACTGGCGGCTGCAGGCGGAATCCTCAGATTTTCGGAACCGCGTAATGCAGCGGAAAGGAGAATAAACCATGTCAAAAAAGAAATCAGGCCTTCTTATCGCATTTGGCGCGATGCTCGGCGGCGCAGTTGCGGCCGGTATCTCCTACTATCTGAAATTAAAATCCTTCAATGATGAACTGGATCAGGATTTTCACGAATATGAGGATGAAGAGACTCCTTCTGAGGAAAAAGAAGAAAAAACAGAAG